>ERZ791902.83-NODE-83-length-80119-cov-10.985624_pt1 | contig 80119 bp, 63 predicted proteins | sample MGYA00510149_ERZ791902 | MGnify/ENA primary metagenome ERZ791902 (study PRJEB30046, sample SAMN00792060) | human gut metagenome | study: EMG produced TPA metagenomics assembly of the A metagenome-wide association study of gut microbiota in type 2...
GTGAAGCTGAAAAGAGATGGCTAGAAGTAAAGTCAAAGGAATGGGAAGCTGAAGGGATAAGAAAAGGAATCGAACAAGGCATTGAACAAGGCAGCGAGAATAATCGTAAAGAAATGTATCAAACAATGGTAGACAAAGGATTCAGTATTTCAAGTATCGCATCCATCTTCTCGGTAAGTGAAGAGTCGATTGAAAGGCTGTTGATGAAAGCTTAGGTGTAGTTAAATGTGTGAAGAACATTTAGACGCTAGAACAAATCTTTGAGATTTCTAGAATGACTTTAAAAATAGAGTTTAATAGATGGATGTGGATTTCGCATCCATCTTCTTGATAAGTTAAAAAAATATAGATATATGCAGGATTGATATCATTTAGATAATGATATTTAGTCTTGATGTAGACGTTGTTTTAAGAAGTGTGAAGAAGTAGACATTATATGAATAACTAACTATAATAGAACTAGAAGTGAGGTACATAAAATGTCAATTGTTAAACTAACTCCTGCATTTAAAGACTACCTTTGGGGTGGTACTAAACTAAAAGAAAACTATGGTAAAAAAACAGATATGGATCCAGTTGCGGAGAGCTGGGAATTGTCTGTGCATCCAGATGGTCCAAGTATTGTAGCTAGTGGGGAATATGAAGGTTTGTCTTTCCCTGAATATTTGGAGAAAAAAGGAAAGAGTGTTTTAGGAACGAAGGGAAACACATTTGAGTTTTTTCCAATCTTAATTAAATTTATTGATGCCAAACAACCATTATCAATTCAGGTTCATCCAGATAATGAATATGCGCTTCGTGTTGAACATGAATATGGTAAGACTGAAATGTGGTATATCTTAGATTGTGAACCAGATTCATTTTTATATTTTGGTGTAAATAAAGAAATTACTAAAGAAGAATTTGAGCGTCGAATTCATGATAATACTTTATTAGACGTGTTAAAAGCGGTTCCAGTACATAAGGGAGATGTTTTCTTTATAAAATCTGGTACAATTCATGCGATTGGTGCAGGAATTCAGATTTGTGAGATCCAACAAAACTCAAATACAACATATCGTGTTTATGATTTTGGTCGTGTTGGAAAAGATGGTAAACCTCGTGAATTACATATTCAAAAGGCGATTGATGTTTCAAATCTAAGTCCGATTGAATCTGATTTTAAACCATGTGGTCCTGAAGAAAAGAATGGGGATTGTGATACTGTACGTTTAGCAACTTGCGAATACTTTACTACATATGAGTCTACATTGAATGGCACAACAACGCTTCATGTTGATGATGAAAGTTTTGGTTCTATCTTGTTGATTGAGGGTAATGCGACAATTGAAAATGATGGTACAACTTTAGAAGTAAATAAAGGAGATTCTGTATTTATTGATGCGAATAGTGGTGATGTAAAAATCACAGGAAAATGCCAATGGATCTATAGCAGGGTTTAATCCCCTGCATCTTTTTAGTTATGAAAGAATTTCAAAAAGATTTAATAGACTGGTATATTAAAAATCATCGTCCTTTAGAATTTCGCTTAAAGAAAGATCCTTATGAAATATGGATCAGTGAAATCATGGCCCAACAAACTCGTATTGAGGCTATGCTTCCATATTTTAAAAGGTGGATACAGCTGTTACCGGATATTGAGAGTGTCGCAAAGTGTGATGATGAAAAGCTAAATAAGTTATGGCAAGGATTAGGTTATTATTCGCGGTGTAAAAATATAAAGAAATGTGCCATAGAATGTGTTGAAAAACACAATGGAAAATTACCTTGCACAAAAGAAGAATTATTAAAATTACCAGGAATTGGCCCATACACGGCAGGTGCCATAGCTTCCATTGCGTATGGACAAAGAGTAAGTGCAGTCGATGGGAATGTGATTCGTGTATTTTCTAGGTTGTATGATATTTGTGAGGATGTTACCAAGACGAGTGTGAAGAAACAGATTGAAATGTTAGTAGATGAAAGTCTTCCTTCAAAAGAAGAGATTTCTTACTATAATCAAGCGTTGATGGAACTTGGAGCACTTATTTGTATTCCCAAAAGTCCAAGGTGTGATATTTGTCCAATCAAAAAATATTGCGAAGCTTCAGATCCTGCTTCTTTGCCTTATAAGCCAAAGAAAAGTGCACGTAAAATCGAGTATAAACATGTGTATGTTTGGATACATCAAAATAAGGTTCATGTTGTAAAAAGAGCGGATACCGGTTTGTTAGCAGGACTTTATGGCTTTGATGAAACGAAACCAGAACATATTATAGAAAGTATTGAATTAAAACCTTATATACATATTTTTTCACATGTAGAGTGGCATATGGATGCGACGTTGTGTATAGTAGATAGGGAAGATTCAAATTATAAAACAATTGAAGAAATAGAAGAGCATATCGCATTACCAAGTGCGTTTATGCCGTTTATGAAACAAGTAGAGGAGTATTTATGGAAAAAGTAGAAATTGAAAGTTTTACTTTAGATCATACTAAAGTAAAAGCGCCTTATGTGCGTTTGATAAGTGAAGAAAAAGGGCCCAACGGAGATATTGTATCAAATTTTGATGTTCGCTTATGTCAACCGAATCGACAAGAGATACCAACCGGAGTTATGCATACTTTAGAACATTTGTTCGCATTATATCTTCGCCCTAGGATTACTGGGTATTTAGATTGTTCACCATTTGGATGTCGTACAGGATTTCACCTTTTAGCATGGGGAAAACATTCAAGCAAAGATGTTGCGATTGCCGTAAAAGAAGCTTTAGAGCTAATCACAACTACAGAATGGGAAGATGTTCCGGGTACAGAAGAAAAAGAGTGTGGTAACTACAAAGATCATTCTTTATTTGGTGCTAAGGAATGGGCAAAAGAAATTTTAGAGAAGGGAATGAGTTGCGACCCATTCGAAAGAAAAATTGTGTAAGAGAATGTGAAATTCTCTTTTTTTATTTGAGTTGCCCTATTTATCGTGTCGTTTCTATGTTAAAATATAGTATAGTCTTTAAAAGGAGAACTTATATTATGGCAGGAATTTTTGGAAAATTATTTTCAGAAGAACAACGTGAATTATCTGCATTAGAAAAGATTGCAGATCAAGTATTAAAATATGAACCAGAAATGCAGGCATTATCGGATGACGAGTTGCGTGCAAAAACAGATGAATATAGAAAAAGAATTGCGAATGGAGAAACAGTAGATGATCTTCTTCCTGAAGCGTTCGCAACAGCTAGAGAAGCTGCTTATCGTGTAATCAACGAAAAACCTTATAAAGTTCAGATTATGGGTTCGATTGCGATGCACAAAGGTGATATCTCAGAAATGAAGACTGGTGAAGGTAAAACTTTAACAGCTACAATGTGTGTATATTTGAATGCACTTGCAGGTCAAGGTGTTCATGTAATCACAGTCAATGAATATTTGGCTGGTCGTGATGCTGCCTGGATGGGCGAAATTTATCGTTTCTTAGGTTTAACTGTTGGTGTAAATACACGTGATTTAAAACCAAGAGAAAAACGTGATGCGTATGCATGTGATATTACATATACAACAAACTCAGAACTTGGATTTGATTACTTGCGTGACAACATGGTTACAGAGGTTGAAGATCGTGTAATGCGTGGACTTCACATGGCTGTAATCGATGAAGTTGACTCTGTATTAATTGATGAGAGTCGTACACCATTGATTATTTCGGGTGGTAAAAAACAAACCGCAAATTTATACATTCAGTCGGATCGTTTTGTGAAGACTTTAATAGCTCCAGAATATGAAACAGATAAGTTTACTCATGAAAAAACTTTGATTTCTGGAGATTATGATATTGATGAAAAGACACGTCAGATCATGTTGAGTGAAGATGGTGTTCATAAGGCAGAAAAATTCTTTAAGATCAAAAACCTTTACGATATTGAACACACTCAACTTGTTCACCACATTAACCAGGCTTTAAAGGCAAACTACATCATGATGCGTGAAGTTGAATATGTAGTTAGTGATGAAAAAGAAATTGTTATCGTTGATCAATTTACAGGTCGTATGATGCCAGGACGTGCATATTCAGATGGTTTACACCAAGCTATTGAAGCTAAAGAAGGGGTTCCAATCAAAGAAGAAACTTCGACTTTGGCGACAATCACATACCAGAACTTCTTCCGTCTATATGAAAAATTGGCTGGTATGACGGGTACCGCAAAAACTGAAGAAGAAGAATTCTTATCAACTTACAATATGAAAGTTGTTGTTATTCCTACAAACCGTCCAGTAGCTCGTAAGGATCTTCCTGATGAAATCTATGCACATAAAAAAGATAAATATGCTGCATTGGTACGTGAAGTAAAACGTTTGTATGAAACAGGACAACCAGTTCTAGTTGGTACGATTGCGGTAGAAACAAGTGAGGTTATTTCACAATTATTAAATAAGGAACACATTCCTCATGAAGTATTAAATGCGAAAAACCATGCTCGTGAAGCAGAAATCATCGCAAAGGCGGGTCGCCCAAAATCAGTTACAATTGCGACAAACATGGCTGGTCGTGGTACCGACATTAAATTAACAGAAGAATCACGTAAATTAGGTGGTTTAGCTGTATTGGGTAGTGAAAGACATGAATCTCGTCGTATTGATAACCAGTTACGTGGACGTTCTGGTCGTCAAGGAGATCCTGGATTCTCACGTTTCTATGTATCTTTAGAAGATTCATTGATGGTTCGTTTTGGTGGCGACAAGCTACAAAAGCTATTTGAAAAAATGGGTGACGAACAAATTGAATCAAAGGCAGTTACAAAATCAATCACAATGGCTCAAAAACGTGTTGAAGGATATAACTTCGATATGCGTAAACAATTGTTAGATTATGATGATGTATTACGTCGTCAACGTGAAATTATTTATGCACAGCGCAATCGTATTTTAGAGGCAGATGAAGTGCATGATATGGTTCGTGTTGTATTTGAAAAAACAATTGAACAAACTTTACAAGCTAATTTATCGGATCAAAAGAAACAAACAATCGATGTTGCTGGTGTTGTTAAATCCATTGAAATGATGGGTATGGCTGAAGATAAGGCGATTCGTGTAAATGAACTTGAAGGAAAGTCTTATGATGAAGTTAAAGAATATTGTGTAAATAAGATTTGGAATGAATATGAAGCTGAAATCAAAGATGTTAAGCGTCAATTCTTGCCTTTTGAAAAGACAGTTGTGTTACGTAATATTGACCGTAACTGGATTAATCATATTGATATGATGGATAAATTGCGTAGTGGTATCTATTTGCGCTCTTATGCACAAAATAACCCTCTACAACAATATGTACAAGAAGGATTCGATATGTTTGAAGAAATGAATCAAAGAATTGATCGTGAAATCACATTCTTCTTATTAAAGGTTCGTATTCGTAAGGAGCATGCGGCTTAATGGAACTATATGAATTGAAACAAGGAGTGAGTACTCACCTAGAGAAATTACATTCTTTAGGTGAGTCACTTTGACTTATCTAGTAAAAATAAACAGATTGAAGAATATGATAAACAAACTTTAGAACCAGATTTCTGGCAAGATCAAAAAAAAGCTCAACAAGTGATTCGTGCAAAAAATGCATTAAAAGATATTGTGGATCGTTATGAAGAATTAGATTTACAATTGACTTCATTAAATGATACGGCTGATGAATTAAAGTCTGAATTTGATGAAGAACTGATGATGATTGCCGAAGAAGAATATGCGGATATGGATAAGAAATTCGAGAATTTTGAAATCCAAGTTTTATTAAGTCATGAATATGACCAGAATAATGCGATTCTTGAAATTCACCCTGGAGCTGGTGGAACCGAATCTTGTGACTGGGCAAGTATGTTATATCGTATGTATACAAGATATGCTGAAAAACATGGCTTTAAAGTAACTGTTCTAGATTATTTACCAGGGGATGAGGCAGGTATTAAAAGTGTAACTTTCCTTGTCGAAGGAGATAAGGCTTATGGCTATCTGAAGTCAGAAAAGGGAGTACATCGTTTAGTTCGTATTTCGCCATTTGATTCAGGAGCTAGAAGACATACTTCATTTGCGAGTTTAGATGTTATGCCTCAATTCAATGATGAAATTGAAATTGACATCAAGCCAGAAGATTTAATTGTAGAAACAAAACGTGCTTCAGGTGCTGGAGGACAGCATATCAATAAAACGGATAGTGCCGTACGTATGGTACATAAGCCAACGGGTATTGTAGCGACATGTCAAAATGGTCGTAGTCAGCATGAAAATAGAGAAGAATGTTTGCGTGTCTTAAAATCTCGTTTATATCAATTAGAAATTGAAGAACAAGAAAAGAAGATTGCTCAAATCAAAGGTGTACAATCTGCCAATGAATGGGGTAGCCAAATTCGAAGCTATGTCATGCATCCATATAGCTTAGTCAAAGATGTTCGTACAGGATATGAAACAAGTCAAGTTCAATCTGTATTAGATGGAGATCTTGATGAATTCATCTTTGCGTATTTAAAATCACAGATCCAATAAAATCCAATCGAAAGGTTGGATTTTTTTCTATATTCGCTCATAAAAGTGTAAAATACTCTTATCAAGAGGTTTAGAATATGAATGTATATTATCATTTACCGGGCCTATTTGAATTCTATGAATTCTATAAAAAGTTTTTGCCCCTGTTTAAAAATAAAACAGAATACTTTTATGACTGGTGTAAGATTGGCTCTGTCTATGGCTCGCCATCTGATTGTATATGGTCTGGTGGACGCATCAGTTATGCAGATTGTGATCCAAAAAAAGTATTTGCTTTGATGAAAGAATACAATATATCTTCACGTCTTACATTTAGTAATTCTTTGATTAAAGAAAAACATTTATCCGATATAAAATGCAATGAATTATGTCGATTGTTGAGTTTAGATACAAATAATGGAATTATTATTCATTCGGATATATTGATGAAATATCTGAAATCTAAATATCCGAATCTATATTTTGTATCTTCAACCACAAAAGTATTAACGGATTTTAATGATTTTGAAAAGGAAGTAGAAAATCCAGACTTTACGTATGTAGTCCCTGATTTTCGATTGAATAAACAATTAGAAAAGTTGAATTCACTATCTGAATCATATAAACCAAAGGTAGAATTTCTGTGTAACGAATGTTGCTGGTATGGATGTAAAGATCGTAAGGAATGTTATAAATCGGTTTCTAGACAAAATCTAGGCATTGATTGTATGGATCATGTATGTAAGGCCCCTTTTTCTAAGGAAGGGTATCGCTTTTCTAGAGTGATGGAAAATCCTGCATTTATTAGTTTAGAGGATATTTTAAATATCTATGTCCCTATGGGCTATTCAAATTTTAAAATCGAAGGAAGAGATTTAGGAAGTGCCCTATTATTAGAATTTATTCTTTACTATATGGTAAAACCACAATACCAAATTCATGTTCGTGAAGCAATGTATCTAGATGCAATGCTAGACTTATTTTAGGAGAAAATGATGATTGAAAAAAGACATACGGTACGTAAATATTTAGATAAACCGTTAGATGTTGATTTAGTAAGTTTATTAAATGCACGTATTGAACAAAATAATAAATTGTATGATTTGACATTGAAACTCGTGATGAACAACTCAGATGGTATTTCTAGTTTGGCTAGACTCATGTCGAATAATACAGTACAAAACTATATCATTCTTGCAGGCAAAGAATGTTCAAGTTTAGATGAAAAGATAGGCTATTGTGGTGCTGACTTAATTTTGTATGCCCAAAGCCTTGGGCTAAATACATGGTGGTGTGGAGGCATGTTTAATGGTAAGAATGCTCTTAAACATTTAGATGATAAAGATGTTAGAGTCAATGGTGTCATTGCGATTGGATATGGAAAAACACAGGGTGTACCGCACAAATCAAAGACAGCTGATCAAATTAGCCATTACCAAGGAGTAGTTCCAGATTGGTTTAACGCGGGTATCAAAGCTTTATTATTGGCACCAAGTGCTTTAAATAGACAACCATATATAGTGAGTGGTGTGGGTAATAAAGTGAGCTTTAAAGTAAAAAGTGGAATTTTATCAAAAGTCGATTTAGGAATAGGAAAATATTTTTTTGAGCTTGGTGCAGGAAAAGAAAATTTTGAATGGAGTTCATATGATACGAATTGAAGATGAAATCTTTTTAAAAAAGAAATTTGATTTTGAAAAATTGAAAGAATTTGGGTTTTGTTTTGAGAATAACACATATATTTATTCAGAAGATTTTATGGATGGAGATTTTAAAGCTGTTATTGAAATATCGGATGTTTTAAAAGGTAAAGTCATTGATAATTTCAGTAATGAAGAATATATGCCACTACGCATTGAGTCCTTTGATGGAGAGTATGTTTGTAAAGTTCGTGAAGCATACAAATCCATATTAAAACGAATTGCGGATATATGTTGTACAGACGTATTCTTTGCGAATGATCAAGCGAATCGCATTACGAATCGGATTTTTCAAACTTATGGAGTAAAACCAGATTTTCCATGGAATGATGATAATGGTGTATTTCGCCATTTAGATACTCGAAAATGGTTTTCCCTTATTATGTATGTTTCGTTAGATGCTCTTTTAAAAGATGGAAATACCCGTATGGTAAACATTATGAATCTAAAAAGTGAAGAACACTATGATATTGATGGAATTTATCCGGCTTATCACATGAATCACAAGAGTTGGATATCTTTGGCTTTAGATGATACATTATCTGATTCATTAATTATGGAATTGGTTTCAAAAAGTTACAATTTAACAAAAAAGAAAAGACGCAAATAATGCGTCTTTCATACTTTTTAGCCAATTGGCTGATGATAAAACTTGCCATAAAAATGATTCGTCTTATATGAGTTAATGATGACATTTGGCGCTACATTTAATACACAATCAATCACATCAGCTTCTTCATAGCTCGAAATAACTGTTTTACAAATATAGAATTTCTTATTACTGTAAGCCCCATACGCATCAATAACACTCATACCATGTTTGAAGTTTTCTGTATAAGCCTTTGTGATAATGTCTGGATTTTCGGTTGTGATTTCAACAGTAATCTGGGCATATCTGTGATAGAAACGAGAAATAGTTTGGGTTGAAATAAATTGGAAGATAATTGAATATCCCGCATGTACCCATCCAAAGAAAAGACCGAAAATAATTAAAATAATCGTATTAAAAATAAAGACATAATCCCACAAGCTTTTATGAATCTTATTAGAAATGTACAGGGCTATAAAGTCTGTACCGCCAGTAGATCCATCTGCCTTTAAAGCGAGTGTAATACCAATTCCATATAAGAATCCACCAAATAATACGTTTAGGACTAGATCATCAAAGAAGGGAGTAAAAGAGAAAATATTTAAAAAGAATGATACAAGTCCAAACTGTAGGCAACTCAAGAATACAAATCGTTTTGAAACAGATTTATAACATATTAATGCTGCCGGAATATTTAACATAAGAATTCCTAATGAAATAGAAAAATGGATGTTAAATAAATTACAGATTTTATGCATTAATATCGCAACTCCGGTAAATCCACTAGACAATAAATTGCACGGATTCATAAAGACTTGAATTACATATACTTGAATAAAAGCACTTAATATGGTCATGATAACTGAAAGTATTAAGTGTAGGTTTTTGTTTTTTGAAAAATGTCGAATTTCTTTTGTCATGCGAATCACCATGGATAATTATATTGGAAAAGATTTTTAATTCTTTGAAGCTTCCTTCCTTGTACTAGGAAATTTCCTAATATTAGGAAAAAATGCATGTTAATAAAGAGGGAAAATCATATAAAATATAAATATGGGGGTGCACTAAAAGTGAATAAAAGACAAGAGAAAATTGTTCTATTGTTGAATGATACAAAGGCGTGGATGACAGGAAAAGAAATCTCTAAGCTTATGCAAGTATCGGATCGAACAATTCGTAGTGATATCGATGCGATCAATCGCTATTATGAACAGCCAATTATTGAATCCAACTTACGAAGTGGATATCATATTCGAGATGAAATCAATGTTACATTGCCTACAGCACAAAAATTTATAATACCTCAAACACCTCAAGAAAGATGTGTGTATATTATACGTGTGTTATTGTTTGAGAAAAAAGAATTAAACTTGATGGATCTGCAAGATCAAGTGTTTATTAGTGGTTATTCAATTGATAATGACATCAAAAGAATTAAGAAAATATTAGAGAATTATAACGATTTAAAATTGATTCGCTCTAAAAATCACATTCATTTAGAGGGTAGCGAAGATGAAATGCGCAAACTCTATAAAGATTTACTTACGGAAGAGACACAAGGAAATTTCTTGAACCTAAATAAGCTTTCGAGTATGTTTAAAGGTTTTGATTTATTAAAAGTCAAAGATATCATGGAAAATATTTTAAAAGAATATAATTATCGCATTCGTGAAATGGCAATTCCTATGTTGATGATACATATTGGTGTGGCGATTGAAAGGATGTTGCACCACAATTACATCAAAACAAGTCGTGGAACAGATCTTGAAAACACAAAAGAATATCAGATTGCCAAAGAATTCTTTAATCGTGTATCTAAAATTGTGCGTATTGATATCAATGAAAACGAAGTTGAATTATTAGCCTTATTATTGATGGGCAAAAATTCAATGAACCTTCAAAATGATTTGGTTTCTGCTTATAGTAAACATGGCTACAATGTGAATGAATTGGTTTCGCAAATTATCGAATCTATTAAATCAGACTATGATATAGACTTTTCAAAAGATGTAGATTTACGTTCTGGTATCGCACTACATTTGCAAGGGTTGGTTGAAAGAAAGAATAAAAATATTCATATCGATAATATGTATCTTCAAGAATTGAAGAAAAAGTACCCATTAGTTTTTGAATTGTCTATTCGTGTTGGTGAGATTTTAAATGAAGAATTAGGAATCGATATTTCTGAAAATGAGCTAGGCTTTTTGGCTCTTCATTTAGGTGCTGCCTATGAAAGAACGCATAATCATCAACATTATAAAGCCATTATGATTTATCCTGTGGATCAGGCTTTTGGTGATATTTTACTTAAGAAAGTGGATTTCTTATTTAACGAACGCATGGATGTGATTCAAAGTGTGAGTTATTTTGAAGAAAAGACAATAAAAGAATTAGATCCAGATTTGATTCTAACAACGTCACCACTACAACATAATTTAGATATTCCAACGGTTCAAATTTCTGTGTTTATCACAACAGAAGATGAGAGTCGTATTTTCCAAACGTTAAATGCGTTGGATAAAAAGAGATTTCAAAATGAGTTTAAAGCTCAAATCATTGATTTGATTGAACCTGAAACTTTCCATTTGAATTTAAAAACAGAAACACCAGAAGAAACAATTGAATATATGTGTGACCACTTGAAAAAACTTGGTTACAGTGATGATGCGTTTAAAAAATCAGTTCTTCAAAGGGAAAAAATGGCATCCACAAGTTTTGTGTATTCATTTGCGGTACCACACTCATTGAATGTGGCAAGTTTTCGATCTTCGATTTCTGTTGCGTTTTTAGAAAAACCAATCAAATGGGGAGAATTTGAAGTGAAGATGGTTATGTTGCTGGCAATTAATGAAGTATACAAAGATACTTTGGTTATGTTCTTTGATTGGTTGAGCAGTATGATCAATAACGCAAATCATTTTGTGGCTTTATTAGAAAGTCAAAGCTATGAAGAATTTATATCAAAAATAATCGAATAGAAAGGTTGTGCAAATATGGATAAAACACATCGTTATGGAGTAAAACTGAAGAAAAGTTCAGTAAATAGTTTTTATAGAGGCGTTGCCTATCTGATTGATTGGTATGCGGCAACAATGTTTGCCGGAATCCCTATTGTCTTAATTGGAAGCATTGTAAATCATACAACTTCCGTATCGCAAGACTTATCTAAAATTCCGGCCCCATACAATATTTTGGTAGCTTTGTTGGCGATTGTATTCTATTTAGGATATTTTGTGATTCTTGAACTGTATGTATATAAAGGACAAACCTTTGGTAAACGCATTATGAAATTAAAGGTTGTGAAAAACGATGAATCGGATGTAGATTTTAAAACAATTTTAATGCGCGAAGGACTAGGAATCATGATCGTTGAAGGCTATATTGCGAATAGTTCAAGTTATTTGCGTCAATTGATTCAAATCGTTACAGGCATTCCAATTATGGATATGGCGGTATATGTATTTGGAATTATTAGTGCTGTTTCTATTCTAATGGGTATGGCAAGCCCATCAAGAAAAATGATTCATGACCGTATTGCGAATACACATATTATTAGTGTGGCAGGTACGGAAAAGTAATTTCCTAGATGTAGGAAAACATTTAGTGAATTCATTATCAATAGCTGTGATAAAGTAAAGATAGCTAATAAAGGAGAGTGTTTATGGACAAGCTAGAAAAAATTTTAATGCCTATGGCAGATGTTCTAACTAAAAACCGAGTGTTAATCGCAATTCGTGATGGTTTCTTGATTTCTACACCATTATTAATTGTTGGCTCAATCTTCTTGTTGATCGCAAACTTCCCAATTCCAGGATGGGATGCTGCAGTATCATCAGTACTTGGTGCAGGTTGGACAGACTGGTTCAAGGCGGTATCTCGTGCATCATTTAACTGTACAGGTTTATTAACTGCATTAGGTACAGGATATGCGATGGCAAGAGAATTTAAAGCAGACAAAATTCAAGGTGCTGCCGTTGCATTGGTTTCTTATTTTATTTTAATGCCAACAATTCACACAGCTGTTAGAGATTCAGGTGAAGTTGTTAAAGATGCTGTTTTCGCAGGTTTAGATTTTGATTATATCGGACCAAACGGAATCTTCATGGCCTTGATTTGTGCGACTCTTGGAGTATGGTTATTTGCCTTCGCTTATAAAAAGGGATGGACAATTAAGATGCCTAAAGGTGTACCTCCTGCAGTTGCAGATTCATTCGCTGCATTAGTGCCAAGTGCTCTAGTTATGGGAGCTGCATTCTTAGTACGTATTGGCTTCTCATTCACAGAATTTGGATACTTCCAAGACTTCGTAGTAGCCATTCTACAAACACCATTGGAAGGCTTAGGAGATACATTAGGAGCTAACGCATTATATTCATTCATGTGTACTTTCTTCTGGTTCTTTGGTATCAACGGACCAGCTGTATGTAACTCAGTATTCTTCATTGGTAACGTATTAACTGCAAAACAATTAATCGCATTCGAAGCTGGTAAAGCATTACCATATATCTTCACAAACCCATTCAGTAACTTCTTCTGTAACTTCGGTGGTGGAGGATCGACTCTATCATTAGTAATTTTGATGGTTACAGTATGTAAGTCTGAACGTATTAAACAATTAGGAAAATTATCTATCGTTCCAGGATTCTTTGGAATCAACGAACCAATTATCTTCGGTTTACCAGTTGTATTAAACCCAGTTATTGCGATTCCATTTATTTTAGTTCCAATGATGAACTTGATCCTATCATATTTCGCAACATTATGGGGTATTATTCCACGTACAACAGGTGTAAACTTACCATGGACAACTCCAATTGGGTTCTCAGGATGGTTGTCTACAGGATCTTGGAGAGCAAGTGTATGGCAAATCTTCTTGTTGGTATTAGGAATGATGATTTATTATCCATTCATTAAAACATTAGATAAAAAATATTTATCAGAAGAAGCTGCTGCTGCAAATGAGTCAAGCGAAGAAGACGATATCTCATTTGACGATTTAGATTTAGATAATCTATAAGATTAGGAGGATAACACAATGAAAGTTATGATGATTTTTGACCAGACACAAGCTGGTTTAGGAGGAAAAGAAAGTCCTGATTTACCTATGGGCGGAAAAGCAATGGGAATTGGTTCTTGTGAAATGTTTACTCGATTCTTGGATCAACAAGGAGGGAAAGTCATCGCTACTTTATATTGTGGAGACGGTACTTTTTTAGCTGACCCAGAACTTAACGCAAAGAAGTTTGCGGCTATGGCAAAAAAATTTAATCCAGATGTAGTTATCTGTGGACCATGTTTCAACTATGCAAATTATGGTATCATGGCTGCTAAATCAGCTGAAGCAATTTCAGAACTAACGAATATTCCTGCTTTTGCGATCATGTCACAAGAGTGTGAAAAGGCTATTGAAACATACAAAGATAAAGTTACAATTTTAAAAATGCCTAAAAAAGGTGGAATCGGATTAAATGAATCATTAAGCGCTATGTGTGAATACGCTAAAATGTTAGTCGACAAAAAAGATACTGCTGAATTCTTAGAAAAACATGCTTATTAATAATGACCAGCTCGATTGAGCTGGTTTTCTTTATGTTCCTAACAATAGGAAATACATTTGGAATCTAGTGAAACAAAATAGGTCTATACTGCTTTATATAAGGAGGACATAATCATGTCAGAAACATTAAAAATACTTAATACTTTAACACAAGCAATTTCAATTTCAGGAGATGAAAAAAATGTTGGCAAATGTATGGCACAATACTTAGAGCCATATTGTGATGAAATTGTATATGATAATTTAGGCTCTGTATTTGGCGTAAAGAAAAGTAAAAAGGAAAACGCAAAGCGCGTATTAGTAATTACACACATGGATGAATCAGGATTAATGATCACAAAAATTAATGATAATGGAAGTGCTGAATTTATTGAAATAGGTAAAATCAATAAACAATACTTACCAGGAAGTCGTTTGCGTGTAAAAACAAAAACAGGTGAAGTCAATGCCTTTGTGGTAGGCACAGAAAAAATGGTTATCGATTTTGGAACGTATTCAAAAGAAGAAACATTAGCACTTGGTGTATTTGTAGGAGATAGTGCCGTTGTAGATGGCGCATTTGTCAAAGTACAAAAACAATGTATTTCAAAAGCATTAGAATCAAGAGTTGGATGTTTAATGGCTGTTGAATTATTAGAAGCTGTTAAAGATAAAGAATTTGATTTTGATTTATATGTTGGAGCTTGCGTCATGGAAGAAGTAGGACAGCGAGGAGCCACAACAGCTACAGGACTGGTAAAACCAGATCTAGGTGTTGTACTTGGTTGTAAGAAAGCTAAAACATTAGATGAAAAAGACCAGAGCGTAGGAGAGCTAGGAAAAGGCTTATTAGTATCTTTCTACGATAAAGGGATGATGCCAAACCGCGGTTTATTAGATGCATTAGTACAAATCTGTAAAGAGGAAGATATCGCATATCAGCACTACTATAGTATGGATCTAAATGAAGGGGCATGGGTACACAAATTGTTTGCCGGATGTCCAACACTGAATGTATCGATTGCGATTCAAAATGCATACAGCGCAATTGAAAGTATGGATCTAAATGATTATGACTGCGCAAAAAAAGCTTTAACTGTATTTGTTGAACATTTAAATGAAGAAAAGATTCAAGAATTTAAGGAATCAAATCGATAGGTGATACTATGGAACAAGCAATTGGTGATATTAATTTAGAAATGCTGAAAGAATTAAGTGAGGCTCATGGCATTAGTGGAAACGAAAAAGAAGTGAGTCGCATGATGAAAAAGTGGATGAATCCCTATGCGGATGAAATTACATATGATAATTTAGGATCCATCATTGGACTTCAAAAAGGAGAAGAAGACCAGCCTACTTTAATGATTTGTGGACACATGGATGAAGTTGGTTTTCTAGTGCGCGAAATTGATGAACAAGGCTACATTCGTATGCTCCCAGTTGGAGGATGGTGGGGACATGTACTACCTAGTCAGACGCTTGTAGTGACAACACATGAAGGGAAAAGATATCAAGGTGTTGTAGGATCAAGTGCGCCTCATGGATTGAGTAAGGAAGTCAAAGAAAAAGTTATTCATCCCTTAGATTTATTTTTAGATTTGGGTGTCGCAAACCGTGCTGAAGTTGAAGAATTAGGAATTCAAATTGGCGATATGATTACGCCAGATACAGAATTTACAGTTATGAATAACCCAAACTATTTAATGGGAAAAGCCTGGGATGATCGTTTATGTGCAGCTATGGTTGTAGATGTAATGCGTCTTTTAAGTCAAGATAAGCATAAATGCAATTTATATGGTGTTGGTACAGTGCAAGAAGAAGTTGGTTTACGAGGAGCAAGAACAGCCGCAAATATGTTACATCCAGATGTTGCGATTGCCTTAGACGTAACAACAAGTATGGATACACCAATGGATAAAGGAATCAATGGCTTAGGAAAAGGTGTTGTATTAAGTGTAATGGATGCGGGAATTATCGCAAATAAAAATTTTATCGCAAAGATGGAAGAAATCTGTAAAGATTTAGATTTAGACGTCAATTATGACATGATGACATGTGGTGGAACAGATGCCGATAATATTCATAAAGCACATGATGGTGTTGTCACAATGACATTATCTATTCCTACACGTTATATGCATTCTCATCGACTAATCATTCATCGTAAGGATTATTGGCAAACTGTATTATTAATGGCTGAATTTGCTCGTCGATTAGATAATGAATTGTTGCAGATATTGAAAGGATAAAACAATGAAAGTATTAGTTGGAAGATTTAGTTCAGAATCCAATGAACACTCTAGATCTTTAATGAGTCTAGATAAATTTATTTTGAAATATGGAGAAGACTGTATCGATTCTATGTATTGTCGAGATATTTTTGAAAAAAATGGCATTGAATTGATTCCAAGTATTGGTGCGATTGGACATCCCCATGGACCTGTAACTTTACAGGCTTATGAATTTATTGTGGATAAGTTCAAACAAAGTGTGAAAGAACATCTACACGAAATTGATGGAATCTTCTTGTTTCTTCATGGCGCTAGTAAGGTGATTGGTTTACAAGGAGGTTCAGCAGAACATGCGATTCTACGCGAAATTCGTGCTATTGTTGGACCATATATGCCTATTGCCCTAGTTATGGATCCACATGGAAATTTATCGGAAGAATTAGTTTCAAATGTAAATCTATTAAGATGTTATAGACACTCACCACACATTGATACAAAGGAAACGTATCAATTTATGGCTAAAGATTTTATTGATCTATTAAATCATAGAGAAGACATTCATCCAATTTATTATCGTGTTCCCATTATTATTGGTGGAGAAAAAAGTGTGTCTTTTGATGAACCTATGGTGTCTATCAACAATATGTTAGAAGAAGCTGAAAAGACAGGTCGCATTCGTTCAGCCTCTTTCCACATTGGTTATTTAAGACATGATGGACCAAACTTAGGATGTTCTGTTGTCGTATGTCCAAAGACAAAAAAAGACACAGAATTTGCGGATATGTGGGCAAGAAAAATTCGTGAATTTGCCTATTCAAAACGTCATGAATTCCACTATCATGGAAATGTAGCTTCTTTAGAAGATGCGATCAAACAAGTTGTTTATCATGATCAAGGAACATGCTTTATTACCGATTCTGGAGATAATGTAGGATCTGGTGCGGATGGCTTTAATAATTATGTTTTAAGACAAATTATGAATTTAGATGATTTTAATCATAAGAAATACTTAGTTTCGGGAATCGTTGATTTTAATGCACATGCTTTCTTAATGAACAAAAAAGTTGGTGACAATGTTGAATTTGATTTGGGTATGGACTATGATGAACTATGTCAGAAAATCCATATTAAAGGTAGTGTTGTAGCCAAAGGCTTAGCTGAAGAAATGTATGTTGGTAAAGAAGATATTGGTACAGTAATTACTGTAAAGGTAGAAAACATGCCTGTGTATGTTGTGGTTGAAAATGATGCCATTCAATATTATGAGCCAGCCCAATATGCAACAAGCGGCCTAAATCTAGATGATTATGATGTTGTTGTTGTTAAACAAGGTTATATCTCAGCTGAATTTGATGAATATGCATCGTATTGTGTTATGGCACTAACGGATGGACCTACAAATCAAGCGAGTGAAAAGCTTGTATTTAGACAAATTCATAGACCAATGTATCCATATGATGATCGTGAATTAGACGAAATTTAATGAAAAAATAAATCCACCGCTCGGTGGATTTTATCTTTTATAAATAGTTTTGCATAAATGAATATGCATTGTTGAAACAAATCGCATTGATTTCTTCATCTGTGAATTCATTTTCCTTGAGTTTTAGTGCAATATTTTGGATTTCTGTGATGTCCTTCATACCAACCACATTACTATCTTCCATGCCAGGAATATAGTCCATAAAATCAAAACCTAATGCGATATGTTCAATACCAATCTTTTCTTTTAAGTATTTAAGGATTTCAATAAAGTCATCTAGTGTCGCATTTTCTTTCTTGTTCTTCACAAACCAACGAACCGGAATACCTCCAACTAGTCCTTGTTTATTTCTAATAATGTCTAGCTGTAAATCACTCAAGTTACGATAATGATTGTATAAAGCCTTCACATTACTGTGAGATGCGATGATGGGCTTTGTACTTGTTTTTGCGATATCATAGAAGTTCCATTCGCAACAATGACTTGTATCAATGGCTATTCCAATATGATTCATAGCTTGAATCGCTTCAATACCTAGATCTGTTAATGGTTTATTATTTGTTCTTGCACCACAAGCTAGGGCATTATCATCGTTCCAGCATAATGAGCCAAGACGCACATTATGATCATATAACCATTGAATTTTATTTGTGACATCTTCTTTAATTCCACACATACCTTCAACAGCGATAAAGACTTGAATATCTTTATCGTTGTTAAATGAGAAATGTTTACTTGAATGAATACAATCATTGGCATATACGATACATTCTTGCATATCTTGCCATGATTCAGTGCCGCTAAAGCAGCAGACAATGGCAGAAAATTTCATGTTGCCTTCTTTAAAGCGAGGATAGTGAAATTCATCCAAACGATTCAACTGTTCTTTATGATCGAATAAATCATTTCCTATATCATCATGTAAATTCGCAAATGAGATCATGCGCTTAACTCCTTTAAGAAGTCTTGAATTTGTTCGGCAATCGATTGTAGACTTTCTTGCCAGAACGATTCCTCTTCAATGTTGATATCTGCCATGCTTGCGACATTTTCACAAGTATTTGTGGTTGTTGCAGCTAGTAGTTTTTCATATTTAGGAATAAATGATGTCCCTTCCTTTTTGAATTTTGCGTATAAACCACGAGAAAATAAAGCACCAAATGTATATGGAAAGTTATAGTATGCGATATCTGGAATGTAGTAATGTACCTTTGTAATCCAACGATAAGGATGTATCCAGTTCTTGTCTAAACCATCACCGAATGATTTATTTAGGGCTTCCTTCATTAGTTCACATAGTTGTTTGGCATTTAAGAAACCTTCTTCAATATGCTCAAATACAGATTTTTCAAATAAGAATCGCGCATAGATGTCTAATACGTTTTGACATAATGCCGATAATTGTGTATCAATGACTAATAATTTTTCTTTTTTAGGTAAAATGCTTGCCATATAGTTATACATTACATTTTCATTAAATGTACTTGCCGTTTCTGCCAGAGGCATACAATAATCACGGTTTAAAATAGCTTGTTCTTCAATCATTTCTCCATGGAAAGCATGACCTAACTCATGGGCAACTGTAATAATATCACTTAATGTATTGTTGTAGTTTGTGATAATACGACTTTCATGGATCCAACCCAGGTTTTCACAGAATGCGCCAGGTTGTTTACCTTCGTAAGTTGGATAATCAATCCAATGTTCATTAAATGCAGTTTTTGTCATTTCATGTAAGTTTTCACCTACTTTTTCAAAAGCATCCAAAATATAGGATTCGCAATCTTCAATAGAGAAATTAAAGTCACATTCTTGTAAAGTGGCATAGATTTCATACCAAGGAAGACCATGATCATAACCTAGCATCTTGGCCTTTGTACGAAGATATTTTCTAAATACAGGTAAATATTTTTGAATACTAGTCATCATCGCATCTAATGTTTTGGATGACATTCTTGATTCAATCAACATTTTTTCTAAAGGATCTTTATAGCCAAGTAAGCGTGCTTCTATAAGTTGTTGTTTCTTGATGGCACTTACCGCAAAAGCAAGTGGGGTTTCAATTGGTTTATAGGCTTCAAGCTCGGCTAGAAAGGCATCTTTACGAACGTTGGAATCATTATCATGACACATATTCTTTACTTGTGTTAAAGGTAAGCTATTTCCACGATAGTTGGCCTTGGCATTTCCAGTTAGTGCATAGTACATGTCTGAAAAAGCTTTTTTACTTGTTGGATATACTAAGTTTAATATTTCCTGCTGTTCTAAAGGCAATGTGTGTTTAGCATTGTTTAATTTTTCTTCAATGATAAATTTATAGGTTGTATAATAGCTTGATTGTTTGATTTCTTTATCTTCTAAGATTTTTGTCCATAATTCATTCATTTGATTTGCGGCTACAGCACAAGCACTTAATACTTTGCTTGACCATAAAATAGCATCTTCATTGTTGGCTTCTACACTTAGTCTTAGTGTTACATATAAACGAAGTCGATATTCTAGGTCTTTGATTTCTTCAAGTTGTTTAAAGGAAGTGTTTGTGTTCACGTTTTCTATTTTGTAGTTTACTAACTGGTCATAGTCCTTTAAAAAGATTGGATCATCATAACCAGTATATAATTTAGATAAATCCCATTTATAATTGTTTGTCATTTGTACACCTGTCTTTCTATATTAATTATAGGAAGTATAGGAATGGAATACTCAGAAAGGAATTTCCTAGATGTTAGGAATAATCGAATATTTCCTAATCGCTAGGAAGTTCGATTCATAGAAAAGAAAATTTGTATGATGTACAATACAATCAGAACAAGGAGGGTATCTATGGAAAACTTGGAAATGATAAGCTTTCAAATTATTTCTTGTGTAGGAACTGCAAAATCAAGCTATATTGAAGCAGCACGTAAGGCACAGGAATACGAATTTGATAAGGCAGAAGAACTAATTAAAGAAGGAGATGCTATTTATATTAAAGGTCATGAAGCACATGCTTCTTTGATTCAACAAGAGGCAAGAGGAGAGTCTGTTGCGGTAAATATGTTGTTGATGCATGCAGAGGATCAATTGATGGCAGCTGAAAATTTTAAGGCTTTTGCCCAACAACAAATCGTGATTTTCAAGAAATTTCAAGATATTGAGAATAGGTAGGAGACGAATATGAAAAGAGTATACTTATTTTGTGATAATGGGATGTCAACAAGTATGATGGCACAACGTATGCAGGACGTGGCTGACAGTCACAACTTGCCAATTGAATGTAAGGCATTTTCATATAAAATCATTCAAGACATCATTGAAAAAAATACTTTAGATTGTATCTTGATTGGTCCACAAACTAAATTCTTATTTGATGAAATCAATAAAAAATACGGTGATAAAACACCAGTTATGGTTATTGATCCAACAGATTATGGTATGATGGATGCAGAAAAAGTATTAAAAAAAGCTATCGTGCAAATGAAAAAATTTAAAAACAAATAAGGTCGCTTTTTTAAAGCGATTTTATTTTTGAATCATATGTAGGAGGAAAAGGTATGTACGGAATTATCGCAACATGGAGAATGGCTTTAGAAGGAATTTCAAAAGCAGATTCTATGTTAAAAAATAACGAAAGTGCGGCGGATTCGATTGAAGAAGCAATCAAAGCTGTAGAGGATTTTGAATACTATAAAAGTGTAGGATATGGAGGACTTCCAAATGAAGAAATGGAAGTGGAATTAGATGCTGCTTTTATGGATGGGGATACACTAGAATTTGGATGTGTTGGAGGCGTTAAAGATTTTGCCAACCCTGTTAGTATTGCACGTAGTCTAATGCACTATGATGCCAACAATTTCTTAGTGGGTCAAGGAGCTGAAAAATATGCTTCAAGACATGGCTTTGAAAGAAAAACAATGCTTACAGATCGTGCCAAGATTCATTATCACAATCGTACAAAAGAAATCACAAATACGGAATTAAAACCATATTCAGGACATGATACAGTAGGTATGGTTTGTCTAGATACTGCAGGACATATGACAAGTGCTACAAGTACTTCTGGATTGTTCATGAAACATCCAGGGCGTCTAGGCGATTCGCCCGTATGTGGTTCTGGATTCTATGTAGATTCTTTTGTTGGAGGAGCGAGTGCTACAGGTTTAGGTGAAGATGTTATGAAGGGCTGTGTTTCTTATGAAATTGTTCGCCTAATGAAAGAAGGCATGCATCCTCAACAAGCGTGTGAAAAGGCTGTACACGATTTTGATTTAGAATTAAAACGAAGAAGAGGGAAAGCTGGAGACATGTCTTTGATTGCGATGAATAATAAGGGTGAATGGGGTTGTGCTACAAATATTGAAGGTTTTAGTTTTGTAGTGGCAACTGAAAAACAAGCCCCAACAGTATATTTAGTAAATCATGATGCGGATGGAAAATGCACATTTGAAGTCGCAAGTAAAGAATGGATGGACAACTATATGGCCACGCGCACAGCTCCATTAGTAAGGAAATAAAATGGAAGAAGAATTATTAAAGAAGATTGATGAAATCAGTGATGAGATGATTTCAGGAATCAAAAGAATTGTTCAAATCGATAGTGTACAAAGTGAAGCTAAGCCAGGTATGCCTTTTGGAGAAGGCGTAAATAAAGCTTTAGAAGAAGCATTGAAATTAGCTCGTGAATTAGGTTTTGAAACAGAAAACGTCGATCATATGGTGGGTATTGCCAAATATGGTACAGGAGAAGACTATATTGGCATTATGGGACATTTAGACGTTGTTCCTGTAGGAGAAGGATGGAATCATCCTCCGTTCTCAGCTTATGAAGATGAAAATGGCAGAATCTTTGCCCGCGGTATTTTAGATAATAAAGGACCGACTTTATCTTGTTTATATGCACTCTATGCCATAAAGGAATTGAAAATTCAGTTAAAGCGTCCTGTTTATATTTTGTTTGGAACGAATGAAGAAACGGGATTTGAAGATTTAACACATTTCCTTAAAGTCAGAAAACCACCTATTATGGGCTGGACACCCGATTGTAAATATCCGGTTGTATATGCGGAAAGAGGAAGAAGTACCTATCGTGTGAGCACGGCTATTGAAAATAAAACTGTATTCAATCAATTTATTAATGAATATATTTTATCAGACAATGGATTTGGAAATAAATTGGGACTCAATATTGAGGATCCTGAATTTGGTAAAATGCAGATGAGTAATAAAAAGCTGGTGGATTTAGAAGGAAAACTTGGCTTTGACTTCTCTTTTAGCTATCCTGCAAGTATTAGTAATGATACAATAGAGATGACAATCAAATCTAAATTAAGCAAAGGACTGCAAGTAGAATGTATACATAATTATGATCCTGTTTATTTTGATAAAAATGGATTCTTATGTCAAACATTAAAGGCGACTTATGAAAAGGTAACAGGCATGGATGGTACGCCAGTTACAACTACGGGTGGAACTTATGCGAAGATCATGCCAAATATAGTTCCTTTTGGACCTAGTTTTCCTGGGCAAAAGGGCATTGGGCACAATCCGAATGAATGGATGGATCGTAGTGATTTGATTTTAAATGCGAAAATATACGCATTAAGTATAGTGAGGTTGGCTAATGGAGAGAATGATTGAAGTATGTGCAGGTAGTTATCAAGATTGTATAGCTGCATATCAGGGTAGTGCAAAGAGGGTTGAATTAAATAGTGCGTTAAGTGTTGGTGGCTTAACACCAAGTGTCGCAAGTCTAGTTCGTGTAAAACAAGAAATAGACTTAACAGTTATTTGCATGGTACGTGTGCGTGCTGCTGGTTTCTGTTATGAAAAAGAAGATATAGAAATTATGTTTGAAGATGCCAAGATTCTTTTGGATCATGGTGCTGATGGAATTGCGTTTGGTTTTTTAAATGAGGATGGCACAATTTGTGAAGAGGACACAAAAAGAATGATCGACTTGATTCATTCATACAATAAGGAAGCTGTATTCCACAGAGCTTTTGATGTAACGCCAGATGCATTTGAAGCCATTGAAACATTGATTGATTTAGGAGCGGATCGCGTACTTACAAGTGGACAAAAATCAAAAGCTATGGAAGGTATTGATTTAATTAAAGTATTGAATAATCAATATGGTGATAAGATTCAGATTCTTCCTGGCAGTGGAATGAATGCAGAAAACGCAAAAATGATGATGAATTATACAGGCGTATATCAGGTGCATTCATCTTGTAAGAATTATAAAGCAGATACAACCACAACAAAAAATGGTGTTTCATATAGTTACTTAGAAAGTCCACATGAAAATGACTATGATGTAGTGGACGTAGAGTTGGTAAAAAAATTAGTTGATAGTATTAAATAATGTGGAAAAGACTGTAACAAAGCAAATTTATCTTGTTACAGTCTTTTGTTTTGAGTAAATTAGAATCGCGATTATAGCCGTTACTACATCGGCTGTAGCCTGAGAAATCAAGATTCCATGGAAGGTAAATAATTTAGATAATATGACAATGCAGATTGCGTAAATAACACCTTGTCTAGAAATGGATAAAATTAAAGCAGGAAGTGCTTTTCCTTCCGATTGAAATAGAGTTGTAAAGACTAAGATTATACCTACACACGGACTAGATAGAACAAGTAGTCTTAACATAAGGCTTCCCGTTTGAATAATGTGTGCATCATTCATAAAGGATTGGATGATATACGGAGCAAAAACACTTAGGATAACGGCAGTAATGAGTGCAAATGTGACTTCGATAAAAATGTCAAACTTAATGAATGCACGTAGGCGTTCTGTGTTTTTGGCTCCATAATTAAATCCTAAAAGTGGTTGTGCCCCAAACGCAAACCCAACCATGATCAATAACAGGATCATATTCACTTTTAGGGCGATTCCCATTGCGGCAACACTTTCATTGCCGAACACAACTAAATAACGATTTGTCAAAGCTACACCAATACTCGACATTAAATTTGTGATAGAAGCAGGAATTCCAATGGTGAAGATATCTAAAAACTCTTTTTTTTCTACATGACAATCTTTAAAGGAAACACTTAGACGATTTGCCTTTGTCTTTGTGAAATAGATCAAAAGGAAATCAGATAGGATATATCCAATTACAGATGCCAAGGCAGCACCTTGTGCGCCCATATGGAAGCTAAAGATAAAGATGGGATCTAAAATGATGTTTAGAATCGACCCCAAGACAGTTCCAACCATAGATAGGGTTGCCAATCCTTCCGTACGAATCAAGTTACTAGGAGTTAAAGAAAGAATGATAAAGGTGGAGCCTAGCACAATTATATTGTAGTATTGATTTGCGTATAACCATGTTTCTTTATTAACACCTAAAAAATTTAACATGGGATCTTTTAGAATAAACATAAAAATTGTGACAACAATGCCACAGAGAATGGAGGCATAGAAACAGAATCCACTCACATTCTTAGCTTCTTTATTCATTTGTTGACCAAACAATCTAGAGATGACAGAACTGCCACCAATGCCAAAGATGTCACCTAATGCGATCATGAAAGTAAAGATAGGAGCACATAAAGAGACACCGGCCACAAGATTTGTGTTCATTGTTTTAGCTACAAAATATGTATCTGCCATGTTGTATACTAAAGAAATTACCATGCTGAAGACAACTGGTAAAGCCATTGTGAAATAGGCTTTAGGGATGCTTGTATTTTCAAATAATGCATTATTGTTCATATATTACCTTCTTTCTTTACCTAGTATATCAAAGCTATTTGAAAATGATTGTGACATATGGCACAATAAAGCTATGAAACGAGCATATGATTCAAAAAATGTAGAGAAATATGTAAATCGACATAACATACAAGACTATTTTGATTCTTCTTATCCCTTTTATTTGATGGAATATGAAAAAGATGAAATGATGATTCATCCATTGAAAGACACAAAAGAGATTCAGTTTGTAGTAGAAGGCGAAGTGTCTATTTATTTCATTGATTCAAATGGAAAACAGCTTTTTGTGTCACAAACCAATGCACTTTGTGTACTAGGAGATGTGGAGTTTGTTCGTCATGAAAAGCCTGTATACTTTGCCCAAGCCAATACAAAAGTTGTTACAATCGCATTATCGATTGAAGAAAATCAATTGAGATTAAACCAGGATCTGAAATTTCTTCATTTTTTGTTGAATTCGTTGGTTGATAAACTGCATAATAAATCCACAAATGAAATTATGAATCAAAGTGTTGAAGAGAAGGTCATGAACTATATGGAGTTACATCCTACGCTAGACAATGTCAGTGTGGCTTGTCGTAATCTGCATTGTAGTCGAAGACAGCTACAAAGAGTGTTAAAGAAACTTTGTGAGGATAAAAGAATCGTAAGACTTGAAAAGGGAAAATATGTGCTACAATAGACGTATTAATGGAGGTTGTTTATTGTGAAGCGTAATGAACAAAAGGTAGAAAATACTTGGAAAACAGAAGATATATTTAAAGATGAAGCAGCATTTCTAGCTTGTTTAGATACTTGTAAAGAATTGGAAAATGAGCTTTGTGTATACGATGGAAAATTGGATGATGCATCCAACTTATTATCATTTTTAAAGGGATATGAAAAATTAACATGTCTATTAGATGATTGTTTAGGCTATTCTTCTTTGTTGTCCGATCAAGATACGGCAGATGCCCATCATCAAGAATTAAAAGGAAAAGCCAATGCGTTAGCGGTTGATATTTTTACTAAGCTGTCTTTTAGTGATGTACAAATCATGCAGATTGAAAACTTAGAATCTTTTTATGCATCTGAACCCATCTTAGAAAGATATCGTGTATATCTAGAAGAAGTATGTCGTTTAAAAGAACACGTATTGTCTCAAACAGAAGAAAAGTTAATGACATCCAGTTCATTGATGCAAGACACGCCTTATTCGATTTTTGGAATGTTGAACAATGCGGATTTAAAATTTGAAGATGCGATTGATTCAAAAGGAAATAAGCACACTTTAACTACAGGTACATTTATCCATATGTTAGAGCAGGAAGATGAAGTGTTAAGAGAGAGTGCATATTGTAATTTTTATGCAGGTTATGGTTCTATGATCCATACTTTAGCTGCTTGTTTAAATGGACAGACAAATCAGTTGAAATTTAATAGTACAGCACGTAAATATGCATCGAGTTTAGAATGTGCAGTCGATGCGAATAATGTTTCACCAAGAGTGTATGAACAATTGATTGAAACGGTACATAAAAATATCCATGTTTTACATAAATATATGCGAGTTCGTAAAGAAGTTATGAAAAAAGATAAACTTCACATGTACGATTTATATGTACCTATGGTCAATGAATGTAACGTTCCTGTATCTTTTGAACAGGCCAAAGAAGATGTTTTACATTCTGTTCAATTGTATGGAACAGAATATGCCAAGGTGTATGAAAGAGGATTAAATTCGCGTTGGATCGATGTATATGAAAATGAAGGAAAGCGTTCAGGCGCATATTCTAGTGGACAAAGAGTACACCCATTTGTATTGATGAACTTTGCGGATTCTTTAGATACAGAATTTACTTTAGCTCATGAAATGGGTCATGCGATGCATTCCTATATGTCTACAAAATATCAGGCTCCATTAGATCGTCATTATAAAATATTTGTGGCTGAAGTTGCCAGTACTTGTAATGAAGCTTTATTGATGGATTATTTGCGCAAACAAAACTCAGATCCTAAATTCCAGGCTTATTTGATTAATTACTTTATGGAACAATTTAGAACTACATTGTTTAGACAGTGTATGTTTGCGGAATTTGAAAAGATCATCAATGAAAAAACCGCAAACAACGAAGTTTTGACAAGTGATGCATTGAATCAGATCTATGCGGATTTAAATAAATTCTATTATGGTGAAGATGTGATTGTAGATGATGAAATCAGTATGGAATGGGCTCGTATTCCACATTTCTATATGAATTTTTATGTATATCAATATGCGACAGGATTTAGTGCAGCTATGGCTCTATCACAAAAATTGCTTCATGGAACACAAGCTGATATTGAAGCATACTTATCTTTCTTAAAAGGAGGATGTACAAAGTCTCCAGTCGAATTATTGCGCATGGCTGGTGTTGATATGGCAAGTCCAAAACCAGTGGAAGATGCGATTGAATTGTTTGATTCTTTAATTGATGAATTTGAAAGTATTATGAAGTAGAAAGTCATTTGACTTTCTATTTTTTTAGTGCTATTTTTTAGTCAGATAAATATTAGTAAAAAATAAATGACTAAAAATGGAGGGCTTATGTTTGTAGGTAGAGAGAATGAGCTTAAGATTTTAAATCGCGTATTTTCATCAAATCGGCAAGAATCTGTATTGATATATGGACGTAGAAGAATAGGGAAAACGGAATTAATAAAGAAAGCAATCGAAGATTTTGATGGGGAGTATATTTATTATGAATCTAAACAAACGACGGAATTATCCAATGTCGATAGTCTTTCTTCATTGATTTCAGATATGTTGAATTTGCCACGCCTAGGCTTTCAATCTATGGAAGAAGTGTTTGAATTTCTGTTTTCGTATACGAAAGACAAAACAATGGTTTTTGTGTTAGATGAATATCCATATTTACGCAGTTGCATGAAAGGGTTAGACAGTATTCTTCAAACTGTGATTGATAAACATTTACATACTTCACATTTGAAACTAATATTATGTGGTTCTTATGTAGATACAATGAAGTCTTTGATTGAACGAGAAAATCCTTTATATGGTCGATTCACAAGGATTTTAGATATAAAACCAATGGATTATTATGATTCAAGTCTATTTTATCCATCTTTTTCAAATGAAGACAAAGTAGCATTATATAGTGTGTTTGGTGGTATTCCATACTATAATCGTTTAATTGATGAATCGTTAAGTGTAAGAGAAAATATCATTGATTTAATTGCTTCACAAAATGGATTATTGTTGAACGAAGTGCCTATGTACTTGAAAAATGAAATCTCAAAAATAAATAATGCGAATGAAGTGTTTGAAACTTTAGCTGCAGGCAATACGAAATTTATGAATATTTTAAATAAATCACATATTGCATCGAGTCCAATTCTTTCGGATGTTTTAGATAAATTGATGAAAATGGGTGTGGTTGAAAAAAGAGCGCCTATTAATGATAAGAACAATAAAAAAAAGGCAGGATATTATATTTGTGATAATTTTACATTGTTTTACTATAAATATATTTATAAATATATTTCACAATTAAATGTAATGAATGAAGATGCATTCTTTGATCGATTTATAAAAGATGATTTGTATAAGAGCCATATTCCAACTGTGTTTGAATGGATGTGCCAACAATTTTTGATTCGAAAAAATAAATTAAATGAATTAGAAGTGCCTTTCTTTGAAATTGGAAAATACTATTATGATGATTCTGTAAATAAGATGAATGGAGAATTTGATGTAGTTACCCAAGATGATAATGGTTATATATTTTATGAATGCAAATACAAGAATTCTAGAGTAACACAGGATGTTGTGGATCAAGAGATTGAACAAGTAAAAAATGTGAATATGTCATGTTATAAATATGGCTTTTTTTCGAAAACTGGTTTTGATTTAACGGATGATTCAAATATTATTCTTTATACGTTAGATGATTTATATCATTCATTTTCAGAAAATATATGAAAACTATGGTATGATATTCACGAGGTGAATTAATGAATAAGTTAGAACAAGCACGTACACAAATTGATGCGATCGATCGTGAAATGGCCAAGCTGTATGAAGCACGATTGGATGCTGTTAAGGATGTGATTGCGTATAAAATAGAAAATGATTTACCAATTCTAGATTCGGGTAGAGAGCAGGTTGTGATTGAGAAGAATTTACAGTTTATTCAGAATCCGGATTATAAAGAATATTATGAGTCTTTTATAAAGTTCATTATGAAAGAATCGAAGGCCTATCAAAGAACGTTGCAGTCTCATGATAAAGTTGGATATTGTGGAGTTGAAGGTGCCTTTGGGCATATGGTGAGCGAGAAGTTGTTTCCTTCCAATCCAAAAGTGGGCGTTTCTAGTTTTGAGGAAGTCTTTCAAATGGTTGTCCATTCAGACGTACAATATGGTGTGATTCCTTTTGAGAATACGAATTCTGGATTGGTTGGAGAGGTCTTAGATTTATTAATGGAATATCCAGTGTATATTCAGTCAATTTATGATCAAAAGATTGAACAATGTTTACTTGGAATTCCGGGCAGTACATTAAAAGATGTGGAGTGGGTCTATTCGAAGGATCAAGCACTTTCACAGTCTAAAGAATTTTTAAAGGAATTAAATGTACAAACGGTGGCCTATCCAAATACGGCGATGGCAGCTCAATATATTTCAGCACAACAGGATGTGCATAAAGCAGCTATTGGTGCTAAGGAAAATGCAGAGTTGTATGGCTTAAAGGTGTTGGCTACAAACATTCAAGAAAATGCGACTAACACAACGCGATTCTTAGTAATTGGATTAAAGCCACAAATGCAGGGCAATCGCTTTAGTATGGTTCTATCGGTTAAACATGAGAGTGGCGCTTTGGCAAAGATCATTGATTGTATTGCCAAGAATGGATTGAATATGGAAAGTATTCAGTCTAGACCGATGAAAAATAAACCTTTTGAGTATTTCTTCTTTGTCGAAATTGAAGGGGATATGTCAAAGGCAAATGATTGTATTCGAGAGGTACAGTCTGTGTGTGAAAGTGTAAAAGTATTGGGATCATATACTTTAAAGGAGGAAAAATAAGTATGAATTTTGTGAAGGAAAGTGTCAATCAAACACCAATCGTAGATACTGTATTCTCAATTGTTGCCAAGGCAAAAGAGGCTAAGGCTAAGGTGGGAAGTGAAAATGTTGTAGATGCGACAATTGGTTCTTTATATGATGAAGAGGGAACTTTGGTTGCCTTAGACAGTGTATTTAGTTCATTAAAAAACTTGGATAATAAAGTATTGGCAGCTTATGCAGCTAGTTTTACAGGAAATCCAGACTTTAGACAAAAAGTATATGACTGGGTATTGAATGGAAATTCACACTTAGAACATGAAGTTATCGCAACACCTGGAGGAACCGGTGCCGTTGGTATGACTTTACAAGAGTGTTTGGATGAGGGACAAACAGTTGTCTTGCCAGAAATCGCATGGGGATCTTATGCACTAATGGCGCAGATGCACAATTTGAATGTGGAAAAGTATAGTTTATTTGAAGAAGATCACTTTAATTTAAACTCTTTTAAATCGGCATGTAAAAATGTGATGGAAAAACAAAATCGTTTAGTCATTGTGATCAATGATCCTTGTCACAATCCAACTGGTTATTCTTTGAGTGAAGACGAATGGAAAGAAGTGATCTCTTTCTTGAATGAATGTTCAAAAACACATGCCGTAGTATTATTGAATGATATTGCGTATATTGATTTCTCTTCTAGACAAGAAAAGGCGAAAGAATACTTTGCGCAGTTTGATCAAATTGAGAAAAATTTTGTCGTAATTGTCGCATTTAGTTTATCAAAATCAATGACAAGTTATGGCCTTCGTTGTGGAGCTGCCATTGTGTTAGGACAAGAAAAAGAAGCAGTTCGACAAGTAAAGATCGTGTTTGAAAAGGATGCGCGTGCGACTTGGTCAAATATCAACAATGGAGCTATGGCTACATTTGTAGATGTATTAGACAATCATAAAGATGCGTATGATAAAGAGAGATTGCACTATGTAAATTTATTAAAAGAACGTGGAGATATCTTTGTCAAAGAAGCGAAGGAAGTGGGATTAAAACATTATCCTTACAAAGAAGGATTCTTCGTAACTTTATCTATGGATAATGAAACACGTGACAAATTCCATGAGGCATTAATGGAAAACAACATTTTTACCGTCAAAGTAAATTTGGGTATTCGTGTTGCGATTTGTTCTTTATCAGTTGAAAAGACAAAGGGGCTCGCAAAAAAGATGAAGGATATTTTGGATACAGTAGCTTAATACTGTATCTTTTTTTTCATCCACACATGTGGTACTCCTTCATCATCATCGATTTGACCGAATTGAATATAGCCTTGTTTTTCATAGAATGGGCGGATACGAACTTGTGCGTGTACTACAATTAAGTCTCCATGTAATTTTTTGATTTCATTTTCGGCACTTTCAAGTAGTGAATTACCAATATGCAGGTTTCGATATTTCTTTAATACGGCTACCCTTCCAATAGTGTAATGATTGTTTTCTTTGAAGAATCGGCATGTTCCGATTGGTTTTCCTTCATCAAAGGCAACGATATGATGACTAATAGTGTCGATTTCATCAAATTCATTTTCAAAGCCTTGTTCTTTCATGAATACTTCAATACGAATATTTTTGGCTTCTTGTGGCAAGATTGTAAAAATTTTTGTGTTCATATTATTCCTCTTTCTTTCTGATACATTAACAACTCAAAAATAGAAAGTCAAATTTGTGGTATAATAAGGAGAAAGTTAGGTGGGTTGCGTATGCATATTTTTGAAGAGTCTTTAAATCGTTTTATTAAAAATTCATGGATATATTATGAGGCAAATGATCCTTATTATGCAGGTAAGATTGAGCGTATTTCAATTGAAAGAGTGCATGATCGGATTTTATATTATGAAGTAAAGGCTATTATTCAAACACGTTGGAATGAGGAAATTATTAACTTTAGAGTGAATGAATATGGTACGATATTAACTACAAATTGTACTTGCTCACAAGAGACACATAAAGGGTGTGTGCATTTAGTAAGTGTAGTGCGTGCCATTAATGCGATCAATCCCCAGACTTTTCCGTTTTGCGTGGAGTATCAACAATATATTGAAGAAAAAAATCGTCAGGAAGAATTGGAAAGAAAGCGTCGTAGAATTCATAGTTTGAATCAGGCGGCATTTGATTTTCTGAAAGAAAAACAAGAAGATAAAGTTAACAATTTCTTTAAAGAAAACGAGAATCGAATTCGTTTGACGTTGCATCCTTCAAATTCGTATTATTATGATCAGACGGCATTTAAATTAAAGATTCAAGTGAATCGTGCATATACAGTAAAGAATATTCAAACTTTAATGCGAGGCTTTTTTGAAAAGAAATTGGAATCTTTTGGGAAAAACACACAGATTTATTTAAATCCAGAAGATTTGGATGAGCCAAGTCAAAAGATTTATTCATTTTTGATGAAATATACTTTTTCAAAAGATTGGCAAAAAGACGGGGAAATCTATTCGGAATGTCTGGATGATTTCTTTGATTTAAATGTATCTTTGCCTAATGACTATACCGAATTTAAAACGGATGAAAAAGATATAAAATTAGTTATAAAATTGGTTGAATATGATGATTGTTTCGAACTCAATGTAGATTTGGATGATAATTTTCTAATTGGTAATAAACATTTCTATGTAGTGGATTATAAAAATATTACGCGATATACATTGGATGCGGATGGCTTTTTAGCTTCACTTGCGTATAATGTTTCGCAAGAAGATGGTTGGTTGATTAAAAAAAGTGAATTTAGAGCTTTTTACTTACAATGCTTGCAACCATATATGGATTATATTCAATTAGAAACGAATGTAGATGTAGAAAAATATGCGACTGTAATTGAGAATATTCGTGTGTATTCAGATCTTGAAAATGCGAATATGATTGTATGGGGAAACTATCTAGAAAATAATCAAAAAAAGAGTTTCTTCACAAATACAGATTCCAACCAAATCGCTAGTATAGAAGCAATTATTTCGCATTATGCGGTCAAGATTGAAGATAATAAGGCTGTATTTAAAGGTCGAAGTGATGCGTTATATAATTTCTTGGATTATGGAATTCCTTTGATTCAAAAACAAGCGGATGTGTATGTGTCTGAGGAATTGAAACGTTTAAAGAATCGTCGCAGTATGAATTTAAGTGTAAAGGTCTATGTTCAAAATGATTTATTGAAGATGGAACTAGATAGTGATGTGAACGCAGATGAATTGTCGCATATTTTAAATGCGTATCGAAAGAAGAAAAAGTTTTATCAGTTAAAGAATGGTGAAATGATTGATTTGGAAGATACAGGTTTAGAACAGTTGAATGAATTGGCTTCTACAATGAATTTAACGACAAAGGATTTCAGGAAGGAAACAATTGAAAAACCAGCATATCAGGCTTTCCATTTAATGGATGTGGATTCAGAATTGGATGTTCGTAATGATGATTCGGTTACAGAATATACAGATCGATTAATGAAAGTGAAAGAACAAACGATTCAATTGAAGGATGAGTATAAATCTTTATTGCGCACGTATCAGCAGCAGGGCATTCAATGGTTGTATGATTTGAAAAACATGAATTTAAATGGAATTCTTGCCGATGATATGGGGCTTGGAAAAACCATTCAGGTATTGGTGTTTTATGAACAGTTTGTTTCAAAGGATAAACCGAGTTTGATTGTATGTCCAAGTAGTCTTATGTATAACTGGATGTCAGAAATTGAAAAGTTTAAGATTGGTGTGGACGCTGTTTGTGTTACGGGAACGCAAGAAGTTCGTAAAGAGATTATTCAGGAAAATCACGAACTCTATATTACGACATATGATTATTTGCGTAGGGACGTTGAATTGTATATGCCTATGGAATTTGAATATATTGTTCTAGATGAGGCACAGTTTATTAAGAATCCTAAGACAAAGAATGCGCAAAGTGTAAAGGTTTTAAAAAGTAAACATCGTTTGGCATTAACAGGAACGCCAATTGAGAACAGTTTAAGTGAATTATGGAGTATCTTTGATTTCTTGTTGCCAGGCTATCTATATAGTTTGAATTATTTCACAAAGAATTTTGAGAAACCCATTCAGATGGGGGATGATGACAGGCAGTCCAAACTTCAAAAGTTGGTGTCGCCATTTATTTTGCGTAGAACGAAAAAACAAGTGTTGAAGGATTTACCGGATAAGGTTGAGAAAGATATGTGGTTAAACTTTAGTCCGGAGGAAAAGCAGTTGTATCTTGCAAATCTTGCCCAAGTCAATGAGCAGCTTCAGCAACAATTAGAATTGGAACAAGTGGATTCGATTTTGATCATCGCGATGATGACGCGTCTTCGTCAGATTTGTTGCGAACCAAGAATGTTATATGAAAACTATAAGGGTGAGAGTACAAAGTTTACAATGTGTCTTGAATTGATTGAGACATTAAAAGAGAATGGTAAGAAAGTCTTGTTGTTTTCAAGTTTCACAAGTATTTTTGATTCCTTTATCGAAGAGTTTAATCAGCGAGGCATCAAATACCATATGATTACGGGTGCAGTTGATAAGAAGAAGCGTAAAGAAGAAGTAGATGCTTTTCAGAGTGATGATTCGGACGTATTCTTAATTTCATTAAAGGCTGGTGGAACTGGACTAAATCTGACTAAGGCACAAGCTGTGATTCATTATGATCCTTGGTGGAATGTGAGTGCGCAAAATCAAGCAACAGATCGTGCGTATCGTATTGGTCAGACAAAGAATGTGTTAGTGTATCAGTTGTTGATGAAGAACACAATAGAAGCGAAAATCTATGAGATGCAGAAGCGCAAAAAAGAGATGAGTGATATATTTGTCGACAATTCAAATGGTGGCATTTCGACTTTATCCAAGGAAGAATTGAGGGATTTATTCTCTATGGAATAGGAACTATATAATTTTTTGAAATATATAGTTCTTTTTTATGAAAGTGTGTTAAAATAGAAGTAATGAAAGGGATTACAAAACGGTGATAAAATGAATAGAAGTGCAGGAATCTTATGTCCTGTTTTCTCTATCCCTGCAAATCAAGGGATTGGTGATTTAGGGCAAAAAACAATTCGAATGATAGATATTATTGCGGATGCAGGGTATACCATATGGCAAATCTTGCCTTTGCAGATGACAGGCCCCACTCATTCTCCATATCAGACATATTCTAGTTTTGCGGGGGATCCTATCTATATTAACTTGGATCGTTTGTGTGAAATGGGGTTGTTGACGCAAAGCTCAATTGTGAATTGTAATAAGTTTAAAGACTTTGTTGAATATGACAAGATTCGTGAATTCAAGGAATCTTATTTTCAAAAGGCCTTTAAAGTTTTTAAAAAGGAATTTGATTCATTTAAAGAAGATTTTGAAGCATTTAAGCGTGATGCATTTTGGCTAGAGGATTGGTCTGCCTACTCTTTATTTAAGAGTTTTTATAATGGGGCTCCATGGTTTGAGTGGGAAGATGAATATAAGAACTGGCCAGAAAATCGTGATATTGATTTGGATGATTATAAAGATGAGATTTTTTATATTGAATTTTTACAGTTTGTTTTTTATAAACAATTGGATGAAATTCAAATGTATGCGCACGCAAGAAATCTTAAAATCATGGGAGATATGCCATTCTATGTAGATTTAGATAGTGCGGATGTATGGTGCAACCGTAAAGCTTTCTTATTGGATGAAGAAGGAAAACCAGAATATATTGCGGGTTGTCCACCAGATTATTTTAGTGAAACTGGGCAACGTTGGGGAATGCCAATTTATGATTTTGATGCGCAGGAAAAAAATGGATATCTTTTCTGGTGCAATCGTATGAGTTGGATGAATCGTTGTTACGACATGGTGAGAATCGATCATTTTAGAGCGTTTGATACATATTGGAAGATTCCAGAATCTTGTCCTACTGCCATTGAGGGAAAATGGATCTTGGGCCCTGCTCATAAATTGATGGATGCGATTTTAAAGGCATGCCCAAACATTGTCTTAGTGGCAGAAGATTTAGGTTTGATTCGTCCTGAGGTTATTGAACTTGAGGAAGATTATGGAATTCCAGGAATGGATGTTTTATTGTTTAGAATGGAAGCTAAACAATTAAAGAAAAAGGCAAAGAAAAACTCTGTATTATATACAGGAACACATGATAATGCGACATGCAATGAGGATTATCATACGTATGATTCAAATAAGCGTATTAGTTTGCGTCGTTTCTTTAAAAACCAAGGCTATTCAAGCCGTGCCTTTAATGAAATGTTGTGTCAGTTTGCGTTAGATAGTAATGCAGATACAGTAATTCTTCCTATTTGGGATATTTGTGGATATAAAGAAGAGGCTAGAATCAATACACCTGGAACAGTATCAAACAAAAACTGGACTTGGAAGTTAAAAGATTTTAAGACATTTCCAGATAAGGTAATGAAGACAAAAGAATGGATTGAAAAATCGAATCGCTAAGGGGCAGTCTTGCTCCTTTTCTTGTGTATTGTTAAAATAAGATGGAGGTGGAAACAATGAAAAAGTTAATAACGATTTTATGTTCGTTTGTTCTATGTATATCTTTGTTTGGGTGTCAAAAAGAGACAAAGGATTATATCGCAAAGATTGAAGTGAAGGACTATGGAACAATTACATTAAAGTTGGATGGGAAAACAGCTCCAATTACTGTACAAAACTTTGTAGATCTTGCCAAATCCGGCTTTTATGATGGATTGACATTCCATCGAATTATTGAAGGATTCATGATTCAGGGTGGTGATCCTAACGGAAATGGTACGGGAGGATCGGATAAAACCATTAAGGGTGAATTTAAGGATAATGGTGTAAAAAATAATATTAAACACAAGCGTGGTGTTATTTCTATGGCAAGAAGCTCAGATTATGATTCAGCCAGTTCACAATTCTTTATTATGCAAGAAGACAATGATTCATTAGATGGGCAATATGCTGCCTTTGGACATGTCACAAAGGGAATGAAGGTTGTGGACAAGATTTGTGAAGATGCAGATCCAATGGATGATAATGGAACAATTGCACAAAGTAAGCAGCCGGTTATTAAAACAATTAAAGTATCTGAAATTAACGACTAGAGTAATCTAGTTGTTTTTTTTGATTTGACATCTTGAGTTAGTTAATGTAAACTCAATTTGTTTCAACTAACTGAGGTGGATTATGATCAATAAAAAATTATTGTTTTCGGTAAAAGAAAGTATTCCGTATATTAGAAAGAATGTTATGTATCAATGGATTGGACTAATTTGTAACGTATGTTCTACGGCATGTTTATGTTTGATTATCACAAAACAAGATAATTATTTTCTTTATATTGGAATGATTTTAGTCTGTTTAATTATTCGATATATTGTAAATCAAAAGGCAATTGAGATGTCGTATTCATCGAGTCATATTGTAAAAGAAACATTGCGTACTCAATTGTATAAGAAGCTATCTAAAATTGGAATTGGATATACAAATAAATGGAGTACGGCAGAAATTGTGCAATTATCAACTGAAGGTATCGAACAATTAGAAACCTATTTTGCCAGTTATATTCCGCAATTCTTTTATTCTTTAATTGCACCAATGACTTTATTTATTGTCATTTCTTTTATGAATTTTAAAGCCGCTTTGGTTTTACTTGTTTGTGTTCCGCTAATTCCAATGTCGATTGTATTTGTACAAAAGTTTGCGAAAAGATTATTAAATCGTTATTGGGGGCAATACACAAAATTAGGGGATAGTTTTCTAGAAAATCTTCAAGGATTGACTACACTTAAAATATATGAAGCAGATGGTTATTATCATAAGAAGATGAATGTGGAAAGTGAAAATTTTCGTAAGATCACAATGCGTGTTTTGACAATGCAGTTAAATTCCATTACTGTCATGGATCTAGTTGCCTATGGAGGAAGTGCATTGGGCATTGTCTTTGCGTTAACGAGCTCGCAAGATTTATTTCAAACATTATTTATTATTTTGATTTCAGCAGAATTCTTTATTCCTATGCGCCAATTGGGGTCTTATTTTCATATTGCGATGAATGGTATGGCGGCTAGTGATAAATTGTTTGGAATATTAGAGATGGAAACAGAAGAGAAACAAGAAGTAGATTTAAAGGATTGTTCTATATCTGCATCCAATCTTTGTTTTGGATATGCTGATAAGGAAGTATTACATGCCATTCATTTTAAAGCTGATAAAGGAATGATTGGTTTTGTGGGTGAGAGTGGTAGTGGAAAAAGTACGATTGCCTCTTTACTGATGGGACAATATTCGAATTATAGGGGTGAATTAAAGTTATCTGGCTATGAAATCAAAGATATAAACGTCTATCCATATATGACTTTAGTTTCTTTAGAAAGCTATTTGTTTAGTGGAAGTCTTAGAGATAATTTAGCTATGGCTAAAGATGTGTCTGATAAAGAAATGAATATAGTTTTAGAAAAAGTAGGTATCTTTGATTATGTGAATGAACAAGGTGGATTGGATATGCGTATTTTAGAGGGTGGTAAAAATCTATCTGGAGGACAAAGACAACGCTTAGTTTTGGCAAGAGCGTTATTGAAGGATTCACCCATCTATATTATGGATGAGGCAACAAGTAATATTGATGTAGAGAGCGAAAATAAAATCATGGAAGTATTATATGAATTGTCAAAAGAAAAGCTTGTGCTTTGTATTTCGCATCGTCTGGCAAATCTAATTCATGCAGATGCGATTTATTGTTTGAAAGATGGAAATATTGTAGAGAGTGGAACACATGAGGGGTTGCTTCAACAAAAGGGTGTGTATTGTGAGTTGTTTAATACGCAAAAAGAATTAGAAAGATATGGTGCCTAATATGAGTACAATTCAAATATTTTCACGTTTAATTAAACTTGTATTTCCCTTAACAGGATTTATGATTTGTGCCATTTTAATGGGGGCTGCAGGCTTTTTATGTGCCATCTTTATTCCTGTTCTATCAAGTATGGCATTGGTGAAGGATCCTACGTTTAGTTTTCATACGATTGTGATCTTGTTGTTTGTGTGTGCCCTTTTAAGAGGAATCTTACGTTATGCAGAGCAGGCATGTAATCACTATATTGCGTTTAAATTACTAGCTCGAATTCGTGATCAGGTATTTGGGACATTAAGAAAGTTGTGCCCTGCAAAATTAGAAGTAAAAGATAAAGGAAGTTTAATTTCTTTGATTACTTCCGATATTGAATTGTTAGAAGTGTTCTATGCACATACGATTTCACCAATTTGTATTGCGTTTGTCACAAGCTTAGTTTGTATCATTATCCAAATGCAATATGACTGGATCTATGGAATCTATTCGCTTTTAGCCTATGTTTTAGTGGGTATAGTTTTACCAATTTATATTTCCAAACAATCAAGACATATTGGTGTAGAATATCGAAAAGAAGCTGCCAATCTAAATAGTTATGTATTAGAGAGTATGCGTGGCTTAAAGGAAAGTATGCAGTATATGGATACGGATAGTCGTTTATTGGGCTTGAATGAGAGAACTTCTATTTTGTCTACACGCGAAAAGGAATTGAAGCATTTTCAGGCAAAGACAGTTTCATTAACGAACCTATGCGTTGTCTTATTATCTTTAGGTTTATGTCTGATTCATGTATCTATGAATAGTTCAATGGAATCCACAATTGTATCGAGTGTTCTTCAAATTTCTTCTTTTGGACCTGTCATCGCACTTGCAAATTTAGGTTCAACTTTATCACAGACAATTGGGGCTGGACAAAGAGTTATTTCTTTATTGGATGAAACACCTATGGTTGAAGAGGTAGTAAATGGTAATGAAGCTAAATTTAATAAATTAGATATTTCAAATGTAGATTTTGCGTATGACGAAGAACAAATCTTAAAAAATATGAATTTGAGTATTCGAGAAAATGAAGTGATTGGAATTCAAGGTAAGAGTGGTAGTGGAAAGAGTACTTTATTAAAATTGTTGATGCGTTTTTGGAATGTTTCAAAGGGAGAAATCTTAGTAGATGGGATTGATATTAAGAGTTTAAATACTTCTAATTTAAGAAAGAATGAAGGATATGTAACGCAGGAAACGATTCTTTTCCATGATACGATAGAAAATAATTTAAGAGTCGCTAAGCAAGATGCGACGATGGAAGAAGTTCAAGAGGCTTGCAAAAAAGCGAATATTCATGAGTATATTCAATCTTTGCCAAATGGCTATAAAACATTAGTGGAAGAACTTGGTAGTTCTTTATCGGGTGGAGAAAGACAAAGAATAGGCCTAGCACGTATGTTTTTACATGATGCGAAACTTGTTTTATTGGATGAGCCAACGAGTAATTTGGATAGCTTAAATGAGGGGGCTATCTTAAAATCAATTTATGAAGAAAGAAAAGATAAGACCATTGTTTTTGTATCACACCGTGAATCAACTCTTGCACATTGTGATCGTGTGATTCATATGGAATCTGAAAGGGTCAGCTAATGGATAAGCGTGAAAAAGAAATGCGTACAGTGTATGAGATGATACATTTGTATTGCAGAAAGAATCATAAAGATAAAGAGTTGTGTTCAGAGTGTTTGGCTTTGTATGAATACGCAAGAATGCGTATTGAAAAGTGTCCTTTTATGGAAACAAAGACGTTTTGTTCGCAATGCAAGGTGCATTGTTACAAGTTGGATAAAAGAGAAAAGATACGTAAGGTGATGCGTTTTTCTGGACCTAGAATGTTGTTTTATCATCCTATCATGGCGATTCGTCATTTGTACTACCAAATTACAGATAAATAGAAAAAATATGCATGTTGATCGAAAACATCTTCGAAAAATATGCATTTTTGTTTAAAATAACATCGAAAAATATGCATAAAAGTAAAAAAATATCCTCGAAAAATATGCAAAAATGATATAATGTGACTAGGAGGTATTTATGTTAAGAAGAAAGTTTTATGATACATTGTTGAAGTGGTCAAAAGAAAAAAATCAAGAGTGTTTATTGGTTCGTGGTGCAAGACAAATTGGTAAGACATATATTATTGATTATTTTGGAAAGAATAATTATAAGAGTTATATTTATTTAAATTTTATCGAGAATCCACAATTAAAGGCTATATTCGAAAATTCATTATCAGCAGAAGAAATATTTTCGAGAATGACATTGGTGATGCCTCATATACGATTTATTGAAGGGGATACATTGATTTTCTTGGATGAAATTCAAGAATGTCCGAATGCACGTACGGCATTGAAATTTTTGGCATTAGATAACAGATATGATGTAATCGCAAGTGGTTCATTATTGGGTATCAGTTATAAAGAAGTAACGAGCATACCTGTTGGCTATGAGTTGTCGGTTACAATGTATGGTTTAGATTTTGAAGAGTTCTTGTGGGCAAAAGGATACAATGAAAATACGTTGGAGTTGTTAAAAAAATATTATGATTCAAAAGAGAGAATTCCTGAGGAAATACACAATCAATTCATGCGATTGATTCGTGAGTATATTGTCGTAGGTGGAATGCCTGCAGTTGTGCAAACATATTTAGACTCGAATCATTTTGGACAAGTACAAAAAGTTCAGGAACAAATTATTTCAAGCTATATGGATGATATTTCAAAATATGCTTCTTCATCTGAAAAGCCAAAGGTAAAAAATTGTTACATGTCGGTTACGAAGCAACTCGCAAAAGAGAATAAAAAATTTCAGTTTTCTGTTGTGGAATCTAAGGCTACCGCAAGAAAATTTGAAAATAGTATTGAGTGGTTAAGAGATGCTGGGCTTGTATGGCTTTGTAAAAATGTATCTGCCTGTCAATTTCCTTTAGTTGGATATGAAAATGATAAATTCTACAAGATGTATTTAACAGATTTAGGCTTGCTAGTGGCAATGTATGGTTTTGAAATGAAATCGGCTATATTAGATGATACTTTAACAGGGCCAGTAAAGGGTGGTATATATGAAAATCTAATAGCGGATATTTTAATGAAAAGTCGTCATTCGCTTCATTATTACCAAAATAAGAACCTAGAAATAGAATTCTTGATTGAACAAAACACAAAAGTAATTCCAGTCGAAGTAAAGGCAGGAAATAATCGTTCACAATCAATGGATCAATTGTTGAAAAATGAAAATATTCCTTATGGATATAAATTTGTGAATGGAAATTGTGGAATTAATGGTAAAAAAATAACTCTTCCATTATACTTAGCTATGTATGTAGATTAGGTTGGGGTAAAAAATGAGAGAAAATGTTGAAAAGTATATTGAGTTAATTATAGGAAGTATCTTACTTTCGTTAGGGATTTATTTGTTTGTGACACCGAATGGAATCAACTTTGGTGGTGCCATTGGTATTGCACAGATTATTGAGTATTTTATTGTAAAGATGGTGCCAAGTCTTGGACATATGAATTTGGTGGGTATCATTAACTTTATGATCAATATTCCTTTGTTCATTATGGGCTTTAAAATTATGAATAAAGAATTTTGTATCAAGACTGTCATTAGTTTAGTGGTTCAAACCATTACATTATCTATTTTGCCAAAACAATCTTTTGTGATTATGCCAGACATGCTTTCAAATTGTATCTTTGGAGCCTTAATGTGTGGTATTGGAGTAGGACTTGCTTTACAAAGTAGTGGATGTTGCGGTGGTATGGATATTGCCGGTGTATGTTTATCGAAGACAAAACCAGGCTTTTCTGTAGGCAAGCTATCGATTATTATTAATTCGATCTTATTTACAATTTGTGCCTTTATTTTTGATTTACAGACATCACTCTATTCCATTATCTTTGTGGCTATTCTTTATTTTATTAGTGATCGTATCCACTATCAAAATATCAATATGACTGTATTGATTTTTACAAAGAAAGAAAATATGAAGAATGTAATTATGGAAAGAACAGGACGCGGTGTAACGTACTGGATGGGTAAGGGTGCTTATACAGATACAGAACAGTATATTTTATTTTGTGCTGTCAATAAATATGAGATTCGTAACTTCAAAAAAATTGTCAATGAAATTGATCCAAAGGCTTTTGTGACAATTAGTGAGGATCAAGAAATTGATGGTGGATTTGAAAAGAGATTATGATGTAGTAAAAACTACCTACAAACTTGGCAAGAGTTGGTGTAGGTAGCTTTTTTGTTTTCCAAAGAAAAAGGAACGATTAGTTCGCTCCTTCATTGTATTTAGCTTCGATTTCTTTGGCAATCTTTTTACCTTCCATTACAGCACTACCAATTGTTTTTGGCCCTGTAAAGGCATCTCCAATAATGAATACATTATCTAATGTAGAGGCGTGTGTATCCGTTGTTTTTAAATTGTCATTTAATGGAGTGAAGTCTACTTTTTGACCAATAGCCATCGCAACTAGATCACAATCTATTGTGAATAATGAATCTTTTACTTCGTGGCAGCTTGCTCTTCCAGATTCATCCATTTCTCCAAGTTCCATTTTCGCAACTTGAACACCACAAACATTTCCGTTTTCATCCTTTAAAATGTCTTTGATGTTGTTTAAGAAGGCAATCTTAACACCTTCTTTTTCACAGGCTTTGATTTCTGCAGGACTTGCAGGCATTTCCTGTAAAGATCTACGATATACGATTGTGACATCGTCAATGATACGAACTAATGATCTTGCACAATCCATCGCAACATTTCCACCACCCCAAACAATGGCCTTTTTATATTTTTTGAAGTCTTCTTGTTTGTGATTGATATTTAAATCGTAAAGTAATGTTAAGCCGGCAACGACGCCATTACCTGTTTCAAAACCAAAAGTATTTTCAATTTGGGCACCAATCGCTACAACCACATAATCATAGTTTGTTTGTAATTCTTTAAACATAGTTTGATCCACAAAAGTATTAAAATGGAATTTAACACCGGCTTCAATCAATCCGTTATAGGCTTTTTCTAAGAAAATTTTCGGCATACGATATTCAGGAATACCTGTATAAATGGCTCCACCAATTTCAGCTTCCTTATCAAAAATATCAATCTGGTACTCATTTTCTGTTTTAACTAATTCTTGAGCCAATGTATAGCCAGCAGGACCGGCTCCAATAATGGCAATCTTTCTTGTCATAAATTAAATTCCTCCATCTTTTTCGCTATTATATCATAAACTATTTCTTTAAGTATGAAAGAGCTCGTTTGTTTACGTTTTTTACGACAATCTCAAGTTCACGAGCTGAGATTCTTTTTGCACCATTGGCTAAGATCGCATTTTGAATCAAGCCATCACTTGTCGCAACTGATAATTCATATTTCTTTTTTAAGTCGTGTACAGCCTTTTCAATATAGCTGTCTGCTGTTTGATTATATCTCGTATAAATAATGTCTAGATTTCCTTGATTAAAATGTGAACCTGTATTGTTTTTTACGCGATATCCATCAAATACTAAGATGACTTTGATACGCTTATATCCTTGATAATTCGAGATTCGATTGATCAATTCATCACGTGCAGATTCAATGTTTACTTTGGCAATATCTTTTAAATCTTGCCAGTCATAAATCATATTGTAGCCGTCAATCATTAAACATTCTGGCTTTTTATTTTCGACATGAATCTGATTTAAATTCATATCAACCTTCGCTTTTTTCTTGATTGGCTTTTCAGCTTTCTTGTTGTTTCCACCAAGTGAATTAAATACTTTCTTTAATTCTTCTTCACGAACTGTATGTTTTACATAAGAAGTATAGGAAGTTGCGTTGGCTTCTTTAATTTGGATGTGCATATGCTCCTTGACTTCATCCCAAGGCACAAAATAACCTGCTCCATGTTCGCAGAATACAGATCCGGTTGGATTGTTTAAATCGGCTTCACTATCATAATTTGTTTCTTCAATGATCTTTTCTTGATCAAAACACTCATGATAGTCTTCTAATTCACAGATAAATTGGCCTTTTCCTTTTGTGTATGCGATGACATCTTTTTGATAGTCCATCAACTCACGAACGGGTCCCGTTCCTTTTATGTGGACAAGATTGTTCATGTCTTCTTCAATTTTAAATGAGCAATGCTTGTTTTCTAAATCAAACAAGGCTTTTGAAACATGTTGATTTTCAACGACTAATTCAAAACTATAATAAGGTTCTAATAATACAGATTCTGCTTCTTTTAGACCTTGTCTTATAGCACGATAGGTTGCTTGTCGAAAATCCCCACCTTCTGTATGTTTTAAATGGGCTTTACCGGCCACTAAAGTGATTTTTATATCGGTAATTGGCGATCCAGTTAATACACCTTTGTGTTGTTTCTCTTTTAAATGCGTTAAAATCAGATTTTGCCAATTTAAAGCTAAATCGTCATTGGAACAGTTTGATTCAAACACAAGTCCTTTACCTCTAGGTAATGGTTCAAGTTTTAAGTGTACTTCGGCATAGTGCCTTAAAGGCTCAAAGTGACCGACTCCAATGACTGTATTTTGAATGGTTTCTTTAAATAAGACTTTACCTGTTGTAAAACCAACTTTAACTTTAGATCTTTTCTCAATTTCTTTTTGAAGAATTTCCATTTGAATGGATCCCATTAGCCTTAAAAAGATTTGTTTCGTCTGCTCATCATATTCAATTTGTAGCTGCGGATCTTCTTGAGCAAGTACACTGCAGTAGCGCATCATAGTAAGTGCATCTACACCTTCGGGAAGTAGGAGTTGGTAATTCATATAGGCATTTAAGAGTGGTTTTGTCGTGTCAGATTCAAAGCCTAGCCCTTGACCTACTTCATACTTGTTCAATCCTTTTAGTGCACAAATCATTCCTGGATAAGCGGTTTGTACCATTTCAAATTGTTTTCCGTTATACAAACGAATTTGATCTACCTTTTCATCTGTACCAACTTTATCTTTGGCATTTAAAACACCACCCGTAATCTTTACGTGGGTTAAACGATTGCCTTGGTCATCACTTGAAATCTTGTATACACGAGCCCCAAAATCTTCAGGGTACTCTTGGATAAAAGATAAATCGATAATCGCATCCATTAAATCTTCAATGCCTTGGATTTTTAAGGCAGAACCAAAGAATACGGGGAAGCATTCTCTTTTAAAAATGGCTTGTTGAAGAAGTGATGAATCGACTTCTTCGGTTTCTAGATAGTGATTCATGATATCTTCATTCAACATGGACAGTTCATCTTCAGCATCTTTTGATTTAAAATTGATACAGTTGGATGAGAAATGCACTTTAAGATCATTCATAAGCTCTTCTTGTGTCTTATAGCTGATATCCATTTTATTAATAAAGATCAACGTAGGAATCTTATAGTGTTTTAAGCATTTCCAAATGGTAGAAGTGTGAGATTGAATACTGTCTTGTCCGTTGATTAAAAGAATGGCTAAATCTAATACTTGAAGACTTCTTTCCATTTCGCTTGAAAAATCGACATGGCCTGGTGTGTCAATCAAATAGATTTCACTATCTTTCCAATGAAAGTGAGCTTCTTTTGAATAAATTGTAATGCCTCTTTCTCTTTCTTGATTATCATAATCCAAATAGGCATCTTGATGGTCGACACGTCCTAATTTTCGGATTGTTTTTGATGTATAAAGCATACTTTCGATACAAGTAGTTTTTCCTGCATCGACATGTGCTAATATTCCAGTTACTATTCGTTTCATAAATATCATTTTATCATGTTGACGCAAATGATAAAATAGAGATAGATTTTTTCGGAGGAAAAATATGAAAGTCTTAATGTTGAATGGTAGTCCACATGACAGTGGAGTGAATGATTTGGCTTTGCGTGAAATGGAAGCTGTATTTAAAGAAAGTGGGGTTGAAACCGAAACTGTACAAGTTGGAAACTTAGCTGTTCGTGGTTGCTCAGCTTGTGGTGCTTGTACGAAACTTGGCAAGTGTGTATATGATGATATTGTCAATGAATTGTTACCCAAATTTGAAGAAGCGGATGGATTGGTTGTTTCAAGTCCTGTATATTATGCCAGCGCGAATGCGACATTGATTGCAGTATTGGATCGTTTGTTCTATATTTCTCGTTTTGATAAGACAATGAAGGTGGGGGCTAGTGTTGTTTCTTGTCGTCGTGGCGGAGCGAGTGCTACTTTTGATGAATTAAATAAGTATTTTACAATCAGTGGTATGCCTGTTGTATCGAGTCAATATTGGAATTCAATTCATGGAAATAATGCACAAGAAGCCAATCAGGATGAAGAGGGTAAACAAACAATGCGTGCTTTAGCTCGTAATATGACGTTCTTGATGAAAAGTATTGCCTTAGGTAAAGAGGCGTATGGTTTGCCTGAAAAAGAAATTAGAAAGGGTACGAATTTTATTCGTTAAAAGGTGATCGCATGGTGAATTTAAGACATCCAGATAATATATTTTATGATCGCGAAGGCGATTTATTCATAATCACAACGGATTTAGATGGTCGTCAGGAAGTGGTTTGTAAGACCAATCTTGAATGTGTGAGTGATGTTTTGGCAAGATTACTAGATATCAATTTTAAAAAGGTTCTAGACAGTGATGATCGTTTACGTATGTTAGGTGATTTAGAACAATTTGCGTGTGTATATGCACTGAAACTAATGACATATAAGACGGTAAAGGGACTTTATTTAGAGTTTCCTACTTTAGCTAAATATCAAGGTACAGCTCTAATTAGTCCACGCACAGTCATTGACAATCGTAATGATGGCTACAACAATAAGTATCACTTAATGTTGGTGAATGTTATCTATACATCTATGATTCATGCGACTGTTAAGTATGCAGGTTCAAATCAGGAGGCTGCACACATGAAAGAAGTGTTTGAAACGGTTTTACCAGATGATAAGGGTCTGATTGAAACGTTGAATGATTTCTATGATGGTGCTATCAATGAAGCGGATTTAACGGATATTATTAAGAATATTCAAAACGAAAACACGACAAAAGCTTAAAAAATCGTTTTCATCGACCGATTTTCGATTTTCGGTCGAGTACAAACACATAAAACATCTCTATGTTTAACGTGGAGGTGTTTTTTTTTATGAAACAAATTGTGCAATTCATTGAAGATAATAATATTTCAGAGGAAGAAGTTGCCAAAGCAGCCCATATGTCTTTGCGTAATTTTAGAAGGCAAATTCATTCCGAGGATCGTACGCAAACGCGTATTGTGCTTATTCTTGCAGATTATAATCATCAGTCCATTGATTCGATTTTCTTTGATCAAATGTATAATCAGCCCGTTAATTTAGAAGGCTTAACATGGACTCAGGTTCAAGATATTATGAAATTGATTCATCCCGAATTGTTTACAGATATTAAAAGAAGTTCGAAATTTAAGAATTTTGAATACAATTTAAAAAATGACATGGGTGATCGTATGCGTTTTATACGGGAAGTTGTTTTTTCACTTTCACAAACTCAATTTGGCAAATATATGGAAGTAACGAGAAATACTGCTAAGTATTGGGATGAGGGACAGATCAATGTGGATAAGATTTTAAAAATATCGCAAAGAACAAACATCAGTATGGACTTTATGATTCGTGATAATTATCCGTTGACTTTACAGACACAAGGTATGAGTGAGGCTTTATATTTGGCGGTTATGACAAATTGTGTATTGTATCGTTTGAGAAATATGAAACAGTAAAATTAATTTAACTTTAGAGCATGAAAAAAATGCTCTTTTTTTTCTTGCATAATTGAGGGTTTCCTATATAATAGATTTGTTCTTTTAATGAAACAAAAAGTTTAGTATAAAAAACAAATTAGGGGTGATTGAATGAAAATAGGCAAAAAACTAAAAGAGCTTCGAACCCAGAATGGGTTGACTTTGGAAGAACTTGCGAATCGTAGTGAATTAACGAAAGGCTTTTTATCGCAGTTAGAGCGCGACTTAACAAGTCCAAATATTTCTGCATTGGAGAATATATTGGAAGCTTTAGGTACCAATTTGGCAGATTTTTTTCAATCAAGCAAGGAAGAGCAGATTGTTTTCCACACGCAGGATTTTTTTGTGAATGAACAAGATGATTTGGTTACGGAATATATTATTCCTAATGCCCAGAAGAATCAGATGGAACCTCTTTTATTGACTTTAAAACCGGGCGCAAAGTCACAGGAAGTCAAGGCTCATGAGGGAGAGGAATTTGGCTATATTTTAAAGGGCAGTGTTGTTTTAGTTGTTGGTAATAAAAGGTTAAAAGTTAAATCAAAAGAAACCTTCTATATTACAGGTAAGGAAGGGCATTATTTAGAAAACGTATCGAGTGTGGATGCCAAAGTATTATGGGTATCTACACCGCCTGTATTTTAATTGACAAGGAGAGAACATACATGGAACAGGAAAAGAATAAATTAATTCAATTTCGCCACATCGTAAAAGAATTTGATGGTCAAGTTGTGTTAAAGGGTATTGATTTAGATATATATGAAAATGAGTTTGTCACACTATTAGGGCCTAGTGGTTGTGGAAAAACAACTCTATTACGTATTTTAGGTGGTTTTTTAGAACCTAGCGAAGGACAAGTCATCTTAAATGGAGAAGATATTTGTGAAGTGCCAGCCTATAAGCGTGAGTTGAATACGGTTTTCCAAAAATATGCACTATTCCCTCATATGAATGTGTATGACAATATTGCGTTTGGATTGAAAATTAAAAAGATGAGTAAGGACGTTATTGATCAAAAGGTCATGAAAATGTTGAAGTTGATTGGTCTTGAAGGATTTGAAAATAAAGATGTTACTTTACTATCTGGTGGTCAGCAGCAGCGTGTTGCGATTGCGCGTGCCTTAGTTAATGAGCCAAGCGTATTATTGTTGGATGAACCTTTGAGTGCGTTGGATTTAAAGCTTCGTAAAGAAATGCAGTATGAATTAAAGAAGATTCAACAAGAAGTAGGAATCACATTTATCTTCGTTACGCATGATCAGGAAGAAGCACTAACAATGTCAGATAAGATTGTTATCATGAAGGATGGCGAGATTCAGCAGGTTGGTAGTCCAGAAGACATTTATAATGAACCAGTCAATCAATATGTTGCGAAGTTCATTGGGGAAAGTAATATTATTCCAGCACGTATGGTTTGCGATAAGAAAGTACGTTTTGATGATATTACATTTGATTGTGTCGATGTTGGATATAAAGAAAATGAACCAGTGGATGTCGTAATTCGCCCAGAAGATATTGATATTGTGGATGTGAAAGATGGCAAGATGACTGGTGAAGTTGAGAGCGTATTATTTAAGGGTGTTCACTATGAAATCATGGTGGAAACGGTTCCTGGTACGCATGTCACGGTAAATATGCACGTAAACAAGAACTATGCGATCACAAGTGAAGATGGAAAAGAAAAGATTTCTGCCAACGACTTCTATCTAGACTTAGAAGATATGAAGGATATTGATGATAAAGAAATCATTGCGCGTGCCGATGCACAGGCTTGGAATCCTGAAACAGATGAGTTTATTTCAATTCACGATATTGATACAGATTTAAAACAGGAAGTAGGAGAATATACTGTTACTTTCTCAACAAACAATAAAACTTCAATTACGCGTAAGATTTGGGTTGTGGATCAAAGGGTTGTTGAAAACAAGAAGGCCAATGAAGCCGTTTCTGCATTTAACTTCTTTAAAACAGTGGATGAAATCAAGGAATCCATGGCTATTGATACAGACTTGAAGACTTGGGCAAATGCACAGGGCTGGAAGTTGGATGACGAAAATGAAACAGTAGATCTAGATGTAGATTATGATTTTGATCCTGAAACAATTAAGGAAGGTGTCTATAAGGTAACTTTCTGGACGACGGGTCGTGAATTCAAGATTCATACAACGGATTATGTAGAGGAAGGAAAAGAGGTCGGACTTACTTTCTTTGCGGAAGATATCCATGTTATGGAGAAAATGGGATTCTAGAAAATGAAAAAATTTCAACAATTAGCAATCCCTTATATTGTGTGGGCTTGCATCATGTTGTTGCTTCCGATGTTGCTGATTGCGTTTTATTCAATCATTCAGCAAGGCAACAGTATTGTGCACTTTAAGCTTACATTAGATAACTATGTTCGTTTCTTTACAGACAAAGATTTCTTGTTGATTTTATGGCGTTCTTTATGGATTGCCATTAAGACAACCATTATTTGTTTGTTGATTGGGTATCCAATCGCATACTTTATTTCTAAGAATAGTCCTAAAGTTCAACAAATCTTAGTTCTTGCGATTACTCTTCCTACATGGATCAATATGCTTGTAAGAACATATGCATGGATTGGTATTTTATCAAGCGATGGAATTATTAGTAGTTTTTTAGGCTTGTTTGGCATTCATACAGAACTTTTATATACAGAAGCTGCTGTATTGATTGGTATGGTGTATAACTTCTTGCCATTTATGATTCTGCAGATCAACACGGCTTTAACGAAGATGGATAAATCTTTATTAGAAGCGGCTCAGGATTTGGGTGCTAATAAATTCCAGACGTTCTGGAAGGTTATTTTCCCACTTTCATTACCGGGCGTAGTTTCAGGTATCACATTAGTGTTCTTACCTGCCGTAAGTTCATTCTTCATTCCTAAATTATTGGGTGGAGGACAATTCTTCTTGATTGGTAACGTCATTGAAAATCAGTTCATTACTGTAGGAGAATGGAACTTTGGTTCAGCTATCTCAATGATCATGGCTATGATCATGATGCTTCTAATGATGCTTGTAAGGAAATTGGAAGAGCGTAATAAGGAGGAAAAATAGGCATGTCGAAAGATAAGAGAGTATTAGGTAAAGTAGGCATGGCTTTATTATTGGTGTTCTTTTATGCACCAATATTATTCATGATTATTTTTTCCTTCAATAGTTCAAAATCGTTAACACACTTTACAGGGTTCTCATTATGTTGGTATGAGGCTATGCTTAAAAACCACGGTATGATGGAATCTTTGTATGTCACAATTATTATTGCCTTATTGGCGACAATTATTTCTACGATCATTGGTACGATTACGGCGATTGGTTTATCAAAGTCAAAGAAAGTATTGCGTGCTTTTGTCAGTCAGGTCAATGATTTTCCAATCATGAACCCTGAAATTGTTACTGCCATTGGATTGATGCTTCTATTTATTACTTTCCAAATTGAAAAGGGATTTGTGACATTATTATTAGCACATATTGCTTTCTGTATTCCATATGTTATTTTGAGTATTATGCCTAAGATCAAATCATTAGATCCAAACTTGGCCGATGCTGCAATGGATTTAGGGGCTACGCCTTGGCAAGCTTTGGTGAAAGTTATTGTACCTCAAATTATGCCGGGTATTGTTTCGGGTGCTTTGATTGCGTTCACAATGTCTTTTGATGATTTCGTTATTTCATATTTTGTAACGGGTCAAGGTGTAAAGAACTTGAGTATTATGGTGTATACAATGTCTAAGCGTATTAATCCAAGTGTAAATGCGATTAGTACATTGGTTGTATTGCTGATCACAATCACTCTAATAATCGTAAATGTCTTGCCAATGATTCGTAAAAAGACAAGTCCTTCAAAACAAAATAAACCTTGGAAATGGGCTGTTGTGGGTGTTGTGGTAGTTGGTTTAGTGGCCTCTTTATTTGGCTTGAATAAATCAGCTGGTAGTCAGCCTTATGCAGGACAAACTTTACATGTATATAACTGGGGTGAATATACAGGTGAAAATATCATTTCAGGTTTTGAAGAGTTAACGGGAGCTAAGGTTATCATGGATAACTTTGATTCAAACGAACAGATGTATATTAAGGTTGCCAATGGCGATGCGTATGATGTATTGGTTCCAAGTGATTATATGATTCAAAGAATGATGCAGGAAAAAATGCTTCAAAAATTAGAGCCAGAAACTCGCAAAGAATGTTTAGGTGAATTGGTGGATGCGATCAAAGGTCTTCCGTATGATCCAAAGAATGAATATTCAATTCCTTATTTCTGGGGTACTGTTGGTATCGTATACGATAAGACAAAAGTGTCTGAAGAAGATTTGGAAAAAGATGGATGGGATATTTTCTTAGATCAGAAATTTAAGGGAGATATCTATCTATATGATTCAGAAAGAGATTCATTTATGATGGCATTAAAAGCTCTTGGTTATTCAATGAATACGACAAGTCAAGATGAATTGAATGCAGCATATAACTGGTTGATTCAATGTGTTCAGACAATGGATCCAGAAATTGTAACAGATGAAATTATTGATAATATGGCACAAGCTAGAAAGGCTTTAGGACTTATTTATTCTGGAGATGCGGCTTATGTCATGTCAGAAAATGAAAATATGGGATTCTATATGCCAAAGAGTGGAACAAACTTATGGTCAGATGCGATGGTTATTCCTAAGAATGCGAAGAATCCTAAGCTTGCGAATGAGTTTATTCGTTATATTACAAGCTATGATGCAGCTATGGATAATTCGAGTTATGTTGGATATACTTCACCAAATAAAGAAGTTACGGAAGAACTTGGTGGTAAAGGCGGAGATTATGATGGTATCAACGCATATACACCTCGTGCTGGTTACGATAAAGATGAAGTATTCCAATATGATGAAACTACACGTAAGATCATTGCGGATTTGTGGTCTAGAGTAAAAGTTGCGGCAAGTAACGCACATTAGTCGAAGAAAATTTCTTCGACTTTTTTTAATTATTATAATAGAATGAATGCATGAATCCGATTATTTTTATTTTATTATGCTTTGCTGCTTTAGGCTTATTTGACAAGATGTTTAAGAATCGACTTGGACTAGCCACTTCTTTTGATCGAGGCATTATAACGATGGGCGATTTTATGATGAGCGTTGGGGGCTTTTATTGTATAGCGATTGCGTTTTTAAATGGTCATGCCACTCTTTTCAAAAATAAAGAAATGATTATTTCGAGTTTGTTGGCGCCAGATCTTGGAGGTTATTCCATTATAGAGTCTATGACACATTCTGAAAGTGTGCTTATCTTTTGCGGTGTATTATTAACGTCCACTTTAGGATGCTTAATTAGTTTTCAATTGCCAATCTTTTTAAATGAACTGGATAAAGATGATTTGAATCACTATTTAAAAGGAGTTGTGTATGGTATTTTAGGTTTATTACCTATTCTTATTGGTTGTGGCTTTTTATTGCGTATTGATCATTTTTTGATTGTGTTTTTACCCGTAATTCTTATTTGTGCTATTTTGATAGGATTATTCTTTATTTCTTTTCAAACGTTGATTGTCGTATTGACATTATTTTCTAAGCTTGTACAATTCGTAGGATACATCTTCTTTTTTCTAGTTTGTTTGACTTTCTTTTTCAATATGAACTTCACAAATGCGACATTGATCAATGAAGCTTTGCGCATTGTATTTCAAATGAGTATTATTGTTTGTGGTTCTTTGGTGTTTTGTGAAATTATATTAAGGAAGTTTTCAAGTCAGATTGAAAGAGTAGGTCAAATACTAAATATTGATAAATATTCAGTGATGGGAATTATCTTATCTTTTGGAACAAGTATTGCGATGTTACCATTATTTAGTAAAATGAACAGGAAGGGTAAGATTTTAAATGCTGCCTTTTCTTTGAGTGGGGCATTTGTGTTTGGTGGACAACTCGGTTTTATTGCCTCAGTCAATCCTGCAAGTGTGACTTGGTTTGTGGTTGTGAAACTGGTAGCTGGAATATTAGGTTTAGTTATAGCGAATGTAATGGAGGAATGATTATGAATTATATGGAATTGATGGAAAAAAGTCGTGAAGTGATGGGGACAAAATTATGTAAGTCTTGTCCTGTATGTGATGGAAGGGCATGTCGAAATACGATTCCGGGTCCTGGTGCTAAAGGAATTGGGGATGTTGCGATGCGTAACTATGATGCTTGGAAAAACATTCGTGTGAATATGGATACAATTACAGATAATGAGCCAGTAAGTACAGAATTAGAACTATTTGGTCATACATTTAAATATCCGATTTTTGCAGGTCCTGTAGGAGCTGTAGCCATGCACTATTCAGATGCATATGATGATAATGGATATAATGATATTTTAGTTCGAGGTTGTATGGATGCTGGTATTTGTGCGTTTACAGGAGATGGAAAAGATCCTAGTATAATGGAAAATGCGACACGAATTATTAAAGAGAATAATGGGTATGGTATTCCAACCGTTAAACCTTGGAGTTTAGAGACTTATTTGGAAAAGCTAAATTTAGCTTTAAACAGTAATGCCTTTGCGGTAGCTATGGATGTAGATGCAGCTGGACTTCCTTTCTTAAAGGGGTGTCAGCCTCCTGCAGGAAGAATGAATACAGAACAATTAAAGGCAATCATTTCAAATACACCTGTACCATTTATTGTGAAGGGTGTTATGAGTGTGAAGGGGGCTTTAAAGGCAAAAGAAGCGGGAGCTAGTGCAATTGTGGTTTCGAATCATGGCGGTCGAGTTCAAGATCAGACACCTGCAACGGCTGAAGTACTCGAAGAGATTGTAAAAGCTGTAGATGACAGTATGAAAATCTTTGTGGATGGTGGACTTCGTAATGGTGTCGATATTTTTAAGGCTTTGGCATTAGGTGCGGATGCCGTTATTGTAGCTCGTCCATTTGTGAATGCGATTTATGGAGCAAAAGAAGAAGGCATTCAAGTCTTAGTGGATAAACTTGGCAGTGAACTTCAAGATACTATGGAGATGTGTGGGGCTAAAAGCTTAAAAGACATTACTCGTGATATGGTAAGATAGGCAGCTTAATTGCTGTCTTTTTTTGATGCTTCAGAAAAAAAGTGTTAAACATGTGTCTAAAACTACAGAAAAATGTGTAAAAATATCCATTTACTTGATAAGTAAAGGTTTTTTAAAAGGTATCAGTTTTAATTTCTGATACCTTTTCTTAATGAAATGATTGCAAGTACTGCGTTGATCAAGCACCATGCTGACCAAATATATAGGTCTGAATAGTTTCCTGCAAGTACAAAGCCTGTTAATGTAGCTAAACCAAATAGAATAATAAGTGCAATGTTGGTTCCTTTTGAATTGTTCTTTCTAGATACAATCGATACAATTCCTCCACAAAGCATGCATATACTAACAACAAGTCCTGCACTTCCACTTACTTGTCCACTTTCTTCTAGGGCGTTGGCAAGGCCTGCTATCATACTTTGGAATACGACAAATACACTTAATACAATGGAAATGATTCCACTGACTAGTTTCCATGTTTTCATAAAAAAAATCCCCTTTCTTAAGTATATTTATAACTTAAAAATGGGGATAATTGGTATGCTCGTGGCATACATTAATGGCGAGTGATGTTTAAAATGTGATTTAAAAGTCGTGGGACTAAGAAAGAAATGTAGATTACGGATCCTATTGATAAAATTTCTAACATAAATAATCGCCTCTTTCTTACACCTTTATTGTAGAATTTTAAATGTTTAAACGGTGTTAAAGAATGAGGCGTCATGTTAAGATTTCATTAAAAACGAAGGAATTTTTGTACGTCTGAATTTTGTGCAAGAATAAGAATGTTTTCGGATTCCTGGAAAGTATGTTCAGCACTAGGAAGTGGGTCTAGAATTCCATTGATTTTTGTAGCTAGAATGTTGATATGGTATTTTCTACGAATATCGAGTTCTAACATGGTTTTTCCAATCCAAGCGGTTGGTACGGCAATTTCATAAATGGAATATTCTGGAGTAAGTTGTACGTAGTCAAAGATGTTTTCGCTTGAAAAACGTACGGCGGCCCAGTTACCAATTTGTTTTTCAGGATATACAACTTCATCGGCTCCATTGCGCAATAAGAATTTAGCGTGTACATCGCGCACGGCTCTTGCGACAACAAGTTTTGATCCATGATCTTTTAATAGGGCTGTTGTTTCGAGTGAACTTTGAAAGTCATCTCCAATGGCGACAACGCAAAGATCAAAGTTCGATACGCCTAGTGAGTCAATAAAGCTTTCGTCGGTAGAATCTCCGATTTGTGCGTTTGTGACATAAGAAAGGACTTTGTTGATTTTTTCTTCATTTTTATCAATGGCCAAAACGTCATGTCCTAAATCATATAGTTTTTGTGCCATGTGACGTCCAAAACGTCCCATACCAATAATTAATACTGATTTCATATGTTCCTCCTGTTATCCAATTGTGATATTTTCTTGTGGTAAATTTGCGTTTGCGACAACTTGATGTTTAGAAATAGCTAAAAGTAAAGTTAAGCCTCCAATTCTTCCAAAGAACATCAAGAAAATTAAAATACAATGTGATGCACTTGATAATGTAGGTGTGATTCCTAATGTCAATCCGACTGTACCAATGGCAGAGGCCGCTTCAAATAGGGCATCAAGAATGGGTAATTGATCGAAGGCTGAAATAAGAAAAGCTCCTGTAAAGAATAATACTATAAACAACATAAACAGGGCAGTCGCATTGTTTAATGTGTCCATGGAAATGCGTCTTCCAAAACATTGAGGGTTTTGTTTATGATTGAATACAGCACGAATACTTAGAATCAATACGGCTAGTGTTGTTGTTTTAAATCCTCCGGCCGTACCTTGTGGACTTCCTCCTATTAACATTAATAGTGTCATAAAGAAAATGCTGCTTTGATTCATTTTGTTTAAATCAATCGTATTAAATCCGGCTGTTCTTGGGGATACGGCTTGGAAAATGGAAACGTTGATTTGATTGGCTAGACGCATATTCCAATGGCTAAAGTCATTGATAAAGAAATAGAGTGTACTGATGATCAACAATGTTGCAGTAGTAAATAATACAACTTTGGATTGTAGTGAATATTTATGTAAATGATGTTTGTATTCAACAACATCTTTCCAGACAAAGAAGCCTAAACCACCAAGTACGATTAGTGCTGCAATGACGTTGGATACTAAAATATCGCCGGCATATCCTGTTAAAGATGAGTAGGCTTGGTTTGTACCCATTAGATCAAAGCCTGCGTTACAAAAGGCTGAGATGGAATGGAATATGGAATACCATAGGCCTTTGACAAGTCCAAAACGCGGTAAGAAGCGTATGCCTAATAAGATGGTACCTAGTGCTTCGACACATATTGTAGCTTTTAGAATCCATTTTGTGTTTCGGATAATACCCCCTAGTTTTGGGGCAGAAATAGATTGTTGCATAAAATATCTTTGTTTAAAACCAATTTTCTTGCCTCCAAGAACAAAGAGTAGAATGGCCATCGTAATGACGCCCATACCTCCAATTTGAATCAGAATCAAGATAATGAGTTGTCCAAAGGGGGACCAATATTGTGCTGTGTCATGCATAATCAGTCCGGTTACGCAGGAGGCACTGGTTGAAGTGAATAATGCATCTAAAAAGGGTGCGCCCTTACCATCGTTTGTGGAAAATGGAAGCATAAGCAGGCAGGCACCGATAAATATCATAGTCGCAAAACTGAGGATAATCATTTGTCCTGGGGTAATGCGTTTCATACGTTTTTTAAACATAAAACCACCTATCCTAATATCTTAAAACATTCTACACTAGTCTGTATTAAGATTTCATAAAGTATTTTAACACTATGTTAAGACAATGTTAAGATGGACGATTCTTGATGATTCTTTGTGGGCTTGTGTTATACTAATTTTATGGCGAATGTATTAATATGTTTATCGGCTTCTAAATATAATTCTAGAGTTATTGATAAGGGAGCTCAAATTGCAAAAAGCAATCATGCAGTATTGAGTGCTATTTTTGTGCAAACTCCAAAATATGAGGGGATAAGTGCGGCATCAAAGAGTTGTTTACGTGAAAATATTAAGTATGCGGAGAGTAAAGGGGCAAAAGTAACGATTCTTTATGGACAGGATGTATTGCCTCAGCTTGTGGAATATGTGGGTGTTTCTCAGGTGGATTGTGTTGTTTTAGAAAAGAATTTGGCGAAACAAGCATTGTTTAAGTTGAAAGATATTGATGTATATTCTGTGAATTATCCGCAGGATTATCGTCGCATGTTTCATTTTAATTTTAATCTTTTGAGTTTTTCATTGAAAGATACATTAAAAATGATGGGGATTCTTTTTCTTTGTACGCTTATTGGCAAGGGATTTATGCACTTTCAATTCTTGATTACAACGCCTATTATGATCTATATCTTGGGCATTGTATTTGTATCCATTTGGACAAGTGGATATATCTATAGTTTATTGGCGTCTTTATTTTCAGTGTTATGCTTTAACTTTTTCTTTACATATCCCTACTTTTCTTTGCTGAGTGATCCAAGCTATATTACGACATACATTGTTATGTTTGTGGTGGCCATGTCATCTAGTTCATTAATGACAAGATTAAAGAAACAATCTTTCGAAAATGCCAAACAAGTGTATCGTACGCAAGTCTTATTGGAGATGAGCCAGATGCTTCAAAAGGCGAATGATATGAATGCAATCTATGCTTCGATGTTAAAACAGCTGCATAAATTATTGGATACGGATTTAGTGTTGTATCCACATAATGATGAGCCTATTCTATTAGGACAGTGTCCTGTAGAAACGGATATTGTGGCTTGGGTTTATAAAAATAGGCATGAGGCTGGAAAGACAACGAGTTATCATTCGGATTCGATGTGTTTATATTTGCCTATTAATGGAACGCACGAAGTATTAGGTGTGGTTGGAATTGTATTAAAAGATAAGATAGATTCTTTTGAAAAAAATTTGTGGCTTGCGATATTGGACGAGTGTGGTATGGCTTTAGAGAAGGAAATGATTCGTTTAGAAAATCTAAAGATTGAGCAGCAAGCCAAACAAGAGGCGTTGCGAGCCGATTTATTACGTATGATTTCGCATGATTTAAGAACGCCACTGACTAGTATTTCAGGTAATGCCGGTTTATTGTTGGAAAACGAGAATGCGTTCTCACAAGAAAAGAAGAAGGAATTGTATCAAGACATTTATAATGATGCGATGTGGTTGTATGATTTGGTGGAAAACTTATTGTTTATAACGAGAATTGAAAATGGTACGATGCAGTTGAATTTACAACCAGAAATGATTGAGGATATTTTTAGAGAGGCCATTCATCATTTGGGTCGTAATAAACGTAAACATAATATTTCTATGCATTTAGAGGATGATTTATTGATGGCTAATATGGATGCACGCTTGATTATTCAGGTTTTAGTGAATTTAATAAATAATGCGATCAAATATACGCCTGAAAATTCAAATATTTCTTTGAATGCTAGGCGGGTTGAGGATAAAATTTTAATTGAAGTTCAAGATGATGGAAATGGTGTTTTACATCCAGATCAATTGTTTGAGATGTTCTATACGGAAAACAATCGAGGTGGAGATACAAGACGTGGCATGGGTCTAGGTCTATCTTTGTGTAAGTCAATTATTCAATCGCATGGTGGTACGATTTGGGTTGAGAATGTAACGCCTCATGGAGCTTGTTTTAAGTTTGTATTGGATGCAGTGGAGGTAAAGTTGTATGAATAAAGTTCAAATCTTAGTAATTGAAGATGATATTGCGGTTGGGAATTTGATTACGACAACTCTAGAGATGGAAAATTATCAGTTTCGTCTGGCAAAAACAGCGAAGCAAGGAATCATGAATGTGCTTTCTTATAATCCTGACATTATGCTTCTAGACTTAGGTTTACCGGATATGGATGGTTTGGAAGTTATAAAGAAGGTTCGTTCTTGGTCAAATATTCCAATTATTGTGGTTTCGGCAAGAAGTGAAGATCAAGATAAAGTGAAAGCTTTAGATTTAGGGGCCGATGATTATTTGACAAAACCATTTTCAGTAGATGAATTGTTGGCTAGACTTCGTGTAACGATTCGAAGATTGAATAATAGTCAGACCATAAGTGTAAATGAGAGTGTATATGAAAATGGAAATTTGACAATCAACTATGCGCAGGGGTGTGTATATGAGAATGGGCATGAAATCCATTTAACACCAATTGAATATAAATTGTTGTGCGTTTTAGCTAAAAATACCGATAAGGTTTTAACACATAATTATATCATGCAAGAAGTGTGGGGAAGCGTTCAGGGTACAGAGACTCCAAGTCTTCGTGTGTTTATGGCTACATTGCGTAAAAAGATTGAGCCAGACACTTCAAATCCTAAATATATTCAGACGCATGTGGGGGTTGGATATCGCATGTTGCGGCAAACAGAAAAAGCAGATCAAACGAGCGAATCACTATCTTAATAATGGTAGGGTTCGCTTTTAATGTGTGCCGGGCACGGCATGAGTCCAGTTGGAGATAAACCAAGTAAAGTGAGCAATGATATATTTAAAGCAACTTAGAGAAGTATAGATAAAAAATGTTTATAATTATTCAAAAAATAAAAAGGAGAGTAAGACGATAAAATCAGAACTGTCTTACTCTTTAATGAAGTTTATTAGTGTCTTCGCATATTGAAATAGAGTGAAATAATAATTGTGATAACTCCAAATGTGATTAGTGCCATAATGGTTTTATTGATGCATAGAAGGATCAATATACTAAATAGGCTGACAATCGCAAATAGGAATAGTTCAATTTTTAATAGAATGGGATACATCAACAATGAATCGCGAAAACTGATTTTTTCGTATTGTGGTTCATTGTTTTTTTAATAGTCTTTTTTCATATATAAATAGAATTTGGCTAAAGAGCACGACAAAAACAAGGTATATGATATTAAAAAAGATTTCTTTTGAGAAGAGTGCACTGCACGTTAAAAACATGACAAGAATGGTTCCAATTCTTGGCAGGTACACGTAATAATTATATTTCATAGAGTATTTTCCTTTCTTTTATTATGCCACAAATCATATCACTTGAAATATACCTATAGGGGGTATATCATTATATCGAGGTGAGATTAATGAGTGAGTGTTGTCATAAAAAGCATAAGCCTAGAGATGAGAAAGAAATCAAACAATTGACGAATCGTCTTCATCGTATGGTAGGACAATTAAATGGAATTGAAAACATGTTGAAGGAGAATCGTTATTGTGGCGACATCTTAGTGCAGGTAGCGGCTGTAGAGAGTGCTTTGCAGGCATTTGGATACATTGTTTTGCAGGAACACTTAAATACTTGTGTTGTTGAGGATGTGCAAAATGGAAATACAGAAATCATGAGTGAGGTTATGGATTTAGTAAAGAAGTTAAAGTAGGTGGTTTTAATGGAAGAAAAATTTGATGTGACAGGCATGACATGTGCGGCTTGTCAGGCTAATGTAACTCGTGTTGTGAGTAAGTTAGATGGTGTGAGTCATTGTGATGTCTCTTTATTATCGAATTCAATGAAGGTTGAATTTGATCAAGATAAGGTGAATGAACAAATGATTTGTGAAGCTGTAAAACAGATTGGCTATGGAGCTAGTGTGCATGGTCAAAAGACAGAGGTTCGTAAAGAATGGCAGGATCGGCAAAATCGAGTGGAATCGGATCAAAGAAGTGCTAAACAAAGATTGATTTTGAGTTTAGTTTTGTTGATTCCTTTACTTCTAATTGCGATGGGTCCTATGGTGGGCCTTCCTATTTTAGAGGGTATGGAATGGATGATGGTTTCAGCCTTAACACAGCTGATTCTATGTCTATTTATATTGTTTATTCAAAGACATTTCTTTATTACAGGTTTTAAGGCTTTAATTAAAAAGTCGGCCAATATGGATTCTTTAGTTGCGATGGGTTCAGGTGCAAGCTTTGTGTATGGCTTAGTCGGTATTTATCAGGTGGCCTATTATTTTGGCGTGCAGAATATAGAAATGGCCCATATGGCTATGCATTCTTTATACTTTGAGTCGGCCGCAACAATTGTGACTTTGGTTAGTGTTGGAAAGTATTTGGAGTCTAGATCCAAGGCGAAAACGAGTGATGCCTTAGATAAGTTGGTAGACTTAGCGCCAAAAAATGCGACGATCTTAAGGGATGGTAAAGAAATTGTTGTATCGAGTGAAAGTATTCGAATTCATGATATAGTTGTGATTCGTCCGGGACAAAGAATTCCGGTAGATGGTAAAGTCATTTCGGGTACAGGTTATGTGGATCAGTCGGCGATTACGGGTGAGAGTCTTCCGGTAGAAAAGAATGTAGGGGATTCAGTCATTTCAGCTACTATGAATGAGAATGGTACTTTTCAGTTTGAGGCTGAAAAAGTAGGTGAAGATACAACTTTGGCTAAGATCATTCAGCTAGTCGATGATGCAGGTAATTCAAAGGCCCCTATTGCTCGTTTGGCAGATAAAGTGAGTGGAGTATTTGTTCCTGTTGTGATTGTCATCGCATTGATTACATTTGTCGCATGGTTAATCAGTGGTCAAACAATTCAATTTGCGTTATCCAATGCGATTAGTGTACTCGTAATTTCTTGTCCTTGTGCCTTAGGTTTAGCTACGCCAGTTGCGATTATGGTAGGTACGGGTAAGGCTGCGGAAAATGGGATTTTAATTAAGTCGGCTGCCATATTAGAACAGCTACATTCGATTGATACGATTGTATTGGATAAGACGGGTACGATTACTTCAGGAAAGCCAAGTGTTCAAGGTATTAAAGTATATACAAATATTAGTATGAATGACTTTATTTCAATGGCGGCAAGCTTAGAGAGTGGTTCTTTACATCCTTTGGGGCAGGCCATTGTGGAGTATGCGAAAGATAAAAATATAAATCTTCAACAACCAGAAAATTTCACAAACATTTCGGGTCGTGGTATTCAGGCTAAGCTAAATGGACATGTGTATTTGGCAGGAAATAAAAGGTTATTAGAAGAGAAAAATATTCAAATAAATCAAAATGTTTTATCAGACTTAGATGCTTATGCAAGTTTAGGTCAAACTCCATTGATTTTTGTGGAAGATCAAAATGTGATCGGTTTAATTAGTGTGGCGGATACCATTCGTAGTACGAGTCAGGTTGCATTAGAACAATTTAAAAAGAAGAATATGCATGTGGTTATGTTGACTGGAGACAATCAAAAAACAGCGAATGCGATTGGTAAATCTTTAAGTGTGGATGAAGTGATTAGTGATGTGTTGCCACAAGATAAGGAGAGTGTAATTCGTAAACTTCAAGAACAAGGTAAGAAGGTTATGATGGTGGGTGATGGTATCAATGATGCGCCTGCATTAATGCGTGCAGATATTGGAGTAGCGATTGGTGCTGGAACCGATATTGCCTTGGATAGTGCGGATGTGATTTTGATGAAAAGCTCTTTATTGGATGTAGTGACGGCAATCGATTTATCAAATGACGTCATCAAGAATATCAAGATGAATTTATTCTGGGCTTTCTTCTATAACATTCTAGGAATTCCAGTTGCGGCAGGCCTATTGTATCCGGCATTTGGACTTCGATTATCACCAATGATTGGTTCTGCATGTATGTCTTTGAGTAGTGTTTGTGTTGTCACAAACGCATTGCGACTTCGTTATTTTAAGCCTAGCATTCAAAGTGAAGAAATAGAAACATACACAATGCATATTGATGGTATGTCTTGTGGACATTGTGCATGGTTAGTAGAGGATGCTTTAAAGAAGGTTCCAAATGTAAAAGAAGTTCGTGTGGATTATAATTTGGGTAAGGCCGATATTGACTATGTGCAACAAGTAAATAAGGTGGCTTTAAAACAAGCAGTTGAAGATGCGGGTTATATTCCCGTTGAATATAAGGAGGAAAAGAAAATGAAAAAAGTAGTAACAGTAGATGGTATGATGTGCATGCATTGTGTGGCACATGTAAAGGATGCTTTAAGTAAAGTAGAAGGTGTAAGTGATGTAGTGGTTAGTTTAGATGAAAAAACAGCTACATTAAACTGCACGGAGAATGTCACAGATCAGATGTTGAGTGATGCCGTGACAAATGCGGGATACACAGTTATTTCAGTAAAATAACGAATCATAAAAATAAATAAAGTCAAGACTTGTAAGCGGATTCAGAATATTCTATGATAAACGTCGAGGGAGACGCAAAATGGAATGTTTTATTGATGGAAAATCCACTTGCGAAAGAACTTTCTGGAATCGCTTGAATGTTTTGGCTAACTTTCAGCAGAAAGAAATGATAATGGATGGTTTGAAGGTTCGTGTCGCAGAAAGTATGTATTGGATTCAACCAAAGAAAGGATAGTTCGTTTGAATTATTCTTTTTTTTGACAGTTGGATGATATGAAAAGCTCAATATTTACTTTAAGTAAAGTGAAAATAGATGCTTTTGACATTGATAAAATGTTGTATGGAATTATAATTGATTTGAAATTTATTTGACAGTTGATTTTATGAAAATTGGAGTATATGCTTTATATAAAGTACAAATAATTCTTTTTGGAACTGATAAAATGTTGTATGGGATTTTTAGCTTTTCTTGTGGAAATACATTTGGTTTATCTGTATAATACATATAGAGAACGACTACTGGAAAAGCAGTGGTTACTCTGAAATAAAACTAATGCTGAAGCACTAATCTTTTTCCATTGTCGGTGGTGATTAGTGCTTTTTGCATTTTTCTATAATAATCAATGTTACTTTTAGTATTTCTACTATGGCAAATAAGCACATAGCAACATTAATATGTAGATATATATACATAAGCTTTCCTCCTGTAAAAAATAGAAGGATCTACTTACCTGGAATTCAAGATTCAAGGCTTCAAATCTCCTTAACAAGAGGTAACCACCAACCACATCCAGTAGCCAATTTCAATTATAAAACTTCAATGTGAAAACATTATTAATTCCTGTAAATTTGTTGATTATTTGACAGTTTAGCAAAAGAAAAACGAGCATTTGTTCTTTATATAAAGATGAAATGCTCGCTTTTTGACATTTTAAAATGTTGTATGGAATTATAATATTTCTTTTAATTTAGCAATTAGTCCTAAATCTGCAGGTAGCCAATCTACTAAGTCTAATGTGTCTTTAGTAAGCCATTTTGCGGATTCGTGTTCTAATAGAGTTAAATTTCCTTCAAGGATCGTACAAATGAAACATTCCATGGATAGGTGAAAGTTTGGATAGTCGTATTCAACTGTATCAAAATATTCTTCGACTTGAATGGTTGTATCTAATTCTTCTTTGATTTCACGAACAATGGCTTGTTTGCTAGTTTCATTGGGTTCTACTTTTCCTCCAGGAAATTCCCATCCGTCTTTAAATTCGCCATAACCTCTTTGTGTGGCGAATATTTTATTTCCATCTTTAATAATGGCGGCTACTACGTGTATTGTTTTCAAAAAATCACTCCTCTACAATATATCGATAAATATCTTCTCTTACGGGTGTATCCAATTGCCATAAGATTTCGACGGCTGTTTTTTGTGTGTTTGGCATCACAAACTGTTTGGCCTTATCTATCTCTGCTTGCATATGGCCTAGATAATAGAATTCTTTGCTTGTTTTATCATCTTTGTTCTTTCGCACAAACAAATGAACTTCAATCCCTCTTTCTTTGGCGTACAAGAAGTTTTGTACGTCATCACTGCTTGTGGTTCTTCCGGATTTGGATATCGCAATCAATTGACTTTCATTGATAAAATGATCTTCATATTTGATGGTATCTTGAATGTCATTTGCCTTGTCATAATTGATAAAGACAGGGAATGTTTTGGTTGTTTGATCATATTTGTATCCGCCAATATTTAATGGAACTTCATTGTGTTGCCAATTTAATAAGCGGCAGGCATCTTCGTATGTATATTTTTGATAAAGAACAAAGTTTGTATCTTTATATGTATTCTTATAATGTTTATTATATTGATCCAATGCGTATTCAATGATTTCTTTTACCATGGATTTAAATTCGTTGTTTTCTAAACATATCTTAAATGGTTTTGAAATCTTTTTGTCTTCAATAAAAATACAATCTTTAAAAGTATTCTTTCCGGATCCAGTTGGAAATTCATTGGTGAAGATGTTTAATACATTTGTTTGTGATATGTCATTTGAGAAAGTATATTCTTGATCATTGATTAAATCTTTTAGCGTTTCAAGCTCTATCTTTCTTTTTCCATTGGCAAGCTTTGTACAAATAAACTTAATAAAGTTTTCTTCAAGTTCATTTAATCTTACTTTATAATCCTTTTCATATTTCTTTAAAAAGGCATAGTAAGATCCTAGTGATTTGTTGTCGAAAATTCTTTGTACGTCAATTTCTCCATAAGTTTCAAAATCCATTAAGGTAGGTATTCTTCCAAGTTTATTTTTTAGATTCTTATAGCTATCCTTAATGAGCTTGATATCCGCAAAATTGGCGGTGTCAATCGACGCAAAAATTTGTTTCTTACTGATTTCATCAAAGTGAATCGTACTCGATCCTGGAATAATTCTTTCACCCTCAAGAACATATCGTCTTATATTGTCTTTGTTGTAAGAACGATCTCCAGATAGGGCGATTGGAATCATGAAGTTGTTTTTGTAGTTTCCAATGAAGTCTAGAATGACAACATATTCTTTGTCTTTTGATTTTCTTAGGCCTCGACCTAATTGTTGGACAAAGACAATGGGCGATTGTGTGGGTCTTAATAGTACAACTTGATTGATTTCAGGAATGTCGACACCTTCATTAAAAATATCTACAGTTAAAATGTATTGTAGATAGTCACTTCTTGTATCGGATACTAAGCGATCAATCGCATCTTCTCTTTTTTCTTGAGAATCCTCTCCACTTAGAGCTAGGGTTCGATATCCTCTTAGATTTAATCTTTCACTAAGGGCAGCTGCTTCTTTTTTGGAGCTGCAAAACATGAGTCCTTTCACTCTTTCTCCGCTATAGCCATAATAATTAGTTTGTTTGATAATGTAATCAACTCTTTGATTGGATGTTAAATAGTTAAAATCAGTAAAATCTGTTTCATTTCCGTCTGTTAAAAAGTCGGTAATGCCAAAATAGTGGAATGGACATAATAAGTTTTCTTCTAGAGCTTGTTGAAGACGTATTTCATATGCGATATTATGGTCGAAGGCTGCATATACATCAAAGTCATCCGTTCTTTCTGGGCTTGCGCTCATTCCTAACCAAAACTTAGGCTTAAAGTATTCCATGATTTCTTGATAGCTTTTAGCTCCAATGCGGTGTGCTTCATCAATGATGATGGTATCAAATGTATCAGGGGCAAAACTAGAATACACTTCTTTTTTAGACATCGTTTGTATCGTTGCGAATAAATAATCTACATCTGTATCCTTGCTGTTTCCAGATAAAAGTCCGAATGTCTTTGTATCTTTAAATACATTTTTGTAGCTTTGAAGAGCTTGTTTGGCGATTTGTTCTCTATGCACTAAAAATAGGGCTTTCTTGGGATTTTGGTCTTGTAAGGCAAAGGCAGAGGCATAGGTTTTTCCGGTTCCGGTAGCTGAGATTAAAAGTGCTTTTGATTCATTTGAATTACGAATATTTCTAAGACTTGAAATAAAAGCCTGTTGCATAGAATTTGGGATCAGCTGTTTAGAAGGTAATTTAATTTCTTCTTTTTGTTTCACCTTTTTGTATTCTTCATAATGCACTCTATATGCACCAATAAATGCATTGTAGGAATATGTATTTGGATGATTCCATAATTCTTCAAATTCATCTAACATTTCGGATACAAACTCACCAGATTTTGTGGACACAATTTTTGTATTCCATTCTCGATTTGTAGTAAGTGCTGTATTTGTCATATTACTAGAACCAATAAGAATCTTGTAGATTTCATTTGATTGAAAGATATATCCCTTGGTATGAAAACCATTCTTTGAGTCGGGTACTAGATACATTTTAAGTTCAATATTGGAAAATGTAGCGAGTTTATCTAAGGCTTTAGGATCATTAAATGCCAAATAGTCCGTTGTTAGAATCTTTCCATGGATGCCTTTATCTTCTAAAGTACGAAGCGTTTGAAGTAAGGGGGTGATACCTCCCATCGTAATGAAGGCTACACTGATTAAAAAGGAGTCGCAGTGTAATAATTCATCTTCAATGGTGCTTAGTACTTTTCTTCCATTTTTATAGTCGTTTGAAATAAATTGAGGTCGATATAATACGTTGGAAGATATATTTTTGTCTAAAAATGCGGTAGATAATCCGCTCTGTATATTTTGATAGTTCATACCTAACATTATACCAGCATTAAAATGAAATCATAGATCGAAAAGGCTATAATAACAGTATAAGACCAGAGGTATAGGGAATGGAAAATATAATAATTTCAAAAGAGTTTCTAGATTGGTATGACTATTACAATGATTGTAAAGATAAGTATTCAAGTTTAGTAAATGATGTAGAGGATAAACTGATTCGTGGTGAATATAAAGATATTGAACTACCTTTTTCAAATATGAATACGAATAATTTAAATCGTGATATATCGAGCTTAGAAAAGATTCAAGTGCTTATGATGCAGGGGAGTACAAGTCAGATTAATGTAGAAATAGAGCTTGTAAAGGAGAAGATGTTAGAGTCTTGTTTAAATGTAAATTTTGGTATATTGTGCAATTCATTTGCAAGTACGTTATATCGTATGATTTTGGATTCGAGTAGAGTTAAGAAACATATTGAGGATGTTTCTAAACGATGTAAAGAAAATGATTTCTATACTTCTGTGTTTATCCCTGTTTACTTAAGACATTTTTATGCGTCTATTTGCGAAGAGTGTATTAAGGGATATAGTTCATATGAGTTTGTTCAATCTGTTGATTCTTTAATTGAAGAAGATAAGTTTAGTGAAGCTTGTAGTCTTTGTCCAATCTATGAAGAAATTTATATTCATGCTAACATCAAGGGTTTACTAACTAAAGAGTTAATACAGGTAATGCATCAGTATGGTGTGGATGTACCTGTTACTAAAAAAGAAACGAAACTGCCTAATATACCTACAAAAGCAGAGAGAAAGATGTCTAAGAAGTTAGATATTGAAACGCGTAAGAAGATTGTAGGGGATGGTGTTAAGAAAATCTTGGATATGAGTGATGATGAACTGATTCGAAAATATGATGGTAAATCAGAGGATGAAGTTCAAAAAATGCTTTATGAAGAGCCTTGGTGTGAGGATGATTATTTTGATGATGATCTACTTGCGTTTCTTAGCGTATTAACATGTATAAGTTTTGATTTTGAGAATGTCTTTATTAATTGGCTAGCTCATTTTATATTTATAAGATTGCTTGATATACATAAGAAAGTGATGGGGGAACCACCTAAAGTACAATCCCCAAAAATTCGAAAGGTAAATCAAGGTGGTGCTCCAAGGACTAAATCACCTAAGATTCGTAGTGAACATGTGAGTCAACCTTCTAGCAAGACAAATCAAAGCAGGGCTTCAGTAGCGATTAAACAGAAGGAAACATCAAATGGCAAGGGTGGAATTATTTTCTTGATCATTATTGGACTTCTGTTTGGATATGGCTATATGTCTTTGAAAAAGGAAGAGGCAGAATGGGATATGGCACAGAAGCAGTATCGTATTGAGAGTAGACGAAAAGCTGAACAAAATGAATTTAGGGCAAGGGAAGAAAAACGTAAGAAGAAAGAGGGACAAAGTTCAAACTCATCATCTTCTTCGTCTTCATCTTATGATGAAGGAAGTGATGATGCATATTCAGGTGATTATGATGAGGATCGTTATGATAACGATGAAAGTTACCGTGATGGTGTAGATGATATGTTGGATGAACTGGGAGAATAAAAAAGTATACAGTGAAAGAATGATTGAATATGTTTGTATACTTTAAAGTATACTACTCGTAAGTATACAAATACGAAAGATGTGATTTGATGTTAGGAAGAAAAGAAGAATTAAATCATTTGAATGAATTATATAATAGTGATTGTTTTGAATATTTAGTAATGTATGGCCGAAGAAGAGTTGGTAAAACAACGATTCTTCAGGAATTTGCCGAACATTCAAACGCAATCTTTTTTTCTGCTCTTGAAAAAAAATGATGCGCTAAACTTAGAGGACTTTTCTAAAGTGATTCAATATCATTTTGATAAGAATTTTATTTGATTTCGGAAGGCTTTTGTCTTGTAGATAAGACAAAAATATATGAATATTGTCTTACAGACAAGACAATATGTTTATATAATGCGGTAAAAGAAAGAGTGCTGCGTATGAATCGAGATATTTTAAAACAGATAATAGTAGATCAAAAGGAGATGTATCTTTATAATCCTATTATTTCTAGAAATTATGATTTAGAAGATAATGTGAATTATTGTTTTGTGGGGGTTCGAAGAACGGGTAAATCGTATATGATGTATCAAAAGATTCATAAATTAATGAATGATGGAATTCCATTGCCGCAAATCATATATGTGAACTTCGAAGATGAGCATCTATTAGAGATTGGCATTGAATTTTCTGGCTCGAAAGGAAAAACATACTTATTTTTAGATGAGATTCAGAATGTTGGTGGTTGTTGTCAAACTAAAAGGAGATTGACTAAATTGTCGATCCCCTTTACTGCTTCATAGAAATATATTCATAGCTAGGTGTGAAGTGCTGACTATCCTGTAGTTTGTAGTATTCCATAAAAATGCGTGACATGATGTTTGGAATTTGTGTTTCTGCAGGATGAGATAGAATAATCAAATATTGCATAGCACTATAACGTGTACATACATCCACCTTTCGAATGTTGTCTTGAATAGCTTCACCCATATGGTCAAGGGCTTCTTCGATTTCTTCAATATATGGAAGTGTATCTTGTACAGTTTCCATAGTAACCATGACTAGATAACAGTTCCATTGGTTTCGTGTCATCAATTGGTGTATGTATTCATATTGTCTTGTGAAATCGCGATATTCTAGGTGTAATGCGCCTGAATAGTTTCCACTTGTTTGTAGGGAGTTTGCGATTTGTTGCAAGTCTAAGCTTGTGTTGGCTGTGTTTCCATAATGGATTTGGTTGTACCAAGAATAGTTGTTCTTACCATTTTGTTTCACATAATACAAGGCTTTGTCGGCTTTTGAATAGGTATCCGCAAACGTATCGTTTCGAGTGCACATGAGCATGCCTGCAGAAAGGGCTGCAAAATGGGTTTCACTATCGTCTTTAATGATTTCTTTGAATTGTTCAATCACATTTGAAACTGTATTTTCGGCTTGTTCTGTATTCGCTTGTGGTAAGAACAGAAGGAATTCATCCCCTCCCATACGACATGCGATCTTAGGTATTGAAATGTCTAACAATAGTTTTCCCAGGCTTTTTAGGGCTCTATCTCCAGCTTTATGTCCATAGACGTCATTGATTTTTTTAAGGTTATCCATATCCAAGAAAATCAGGCATCCATTTGTCTTTTGCATAGCGCTCGCAATGCGTTTTTGTCCTACATTACGAACAGGAAGGCCTGTAAGATAATCGATGTTTTTTGTTTCTTCCTGATCTTGCATGGTTGTCACAACATCGGAAATAAACTTATTGATTGTGTCTTCTTGGGATGGAAGTATTTCGTGTTCTAAGTGAAATAAAGATCCGTTGTCCATTAATTTCAAGAAGACTTTAGTAATTTCAGGATCAAATTGCGTACCCGCATTCATTTGGATTTCATGATAAATTCGTCCATGACTTAATGCGTTACGATAGATTCTTCTTGAGTTCATGGCATCATAACTGTCGGCTAACGCAATTATACGTGCTTGTATTGGAATTTCATTTCCTTTAAGTCCATCTGGATAGCCAGTACCATCATAATGTTCATGGTGACTTCTTGTGACTTCATCGATATGCGGAATGATCGTTATATCTTTTAAGATGTCTTGTCCAATTGTAGTGTGTTGTTTGATTAAATTAAATTCTTCATTTGTTAATTTGCCAGGCTTATTTAAGATTTGGTCTGGAATACCAATCTTTCCAATGTCGTGTAAATAAGCACAGTTTTTAAGGTTTTGAATCTCTTCATTTGTCCAACCCATATTTTTCGCAATCAAGGCTGCATATTGGGCTACACGCCTTGAGTGTCCACGTGTATATTCATCTTTGGCTTCAATGGTAGTAGAAAGGGATTCCATCATTTGAAGTGTTATTTTTTTGTTTTCTTTCTTTTCAATTTCCAACTCCGTTTGATGACGATTTTCTTCTATGATATGAATCTTTTGGATGGTACGAATAATGTTAGTGAAGAGCAATATAATCATGCCTATGCCAATAAAGATACCTGAAATAGTTGCGACAAAATAAACAGATACAGATTCAATAGCAACACAGACTAGGACTAGAAAGAGTCCAATCAATAGAATGTAGTCGGATTTTATTTGTTTATTTTTGCGTATGTATTGCATCAAATGAATGAATATTAGGATAAACACAAAGACGAGTAGTAATTGTGCAACGGGCAATGTTTCAATGTAGTCTTTGACTTTTGTAAGATAGAGAATGGAAGAAACAATAAAGTTTAAAATTACGACATAACCAATATTTTGATAGAGTTTTTGGTGCTTGCCATTTTGAATGTTGTCCGCATAGAACAAGATGGGTAATGGACTCAGCATGATCATCACAAAACATAAAGCAGCTAACGCGGATGCGTTAGGAACTAGGATTTGTCGGATTTTGGATTCTCCAAGCATCCAGATAGAGCCCATGACCATACACCATCCAAAGTATTCCATGTCGAATGTTGTGTGGTAGACATGTTTTAGGGCTATGCCAAACAGGATGGATGTGATGCCGGTAAATAAGATAAAGAAGGCAATAAATGTGGATATTCCATAAGTATTGTATATATTTTGCCAAATTTCGGCTTTATTACCACAATACACCTCATTGACAATACCAGAATAATTTGAAGTGTAGGTTGTCAGTTCAATGCGTAATGTTTTTCCTGCATCTTTATAGGTTGTAGGACAAAAGATGTAGCGACTCGCTGAATTTTTACCAGCCATTCTTGTATCTTTTGTGGAATATTGTGTGCGCAATGAATTTCCTACATAGAACTGAATGTCCTGCAAAGAAGATCGAATCGCAAAAGACGTTTCATCATAGTCTTTAGGCAATGTTGTTGTCAGGACCATGGTATGGCCTGGTTTTACTTCATAGGTTCCGGGAACCTTTATTTTTTGTTTCGTACCATCCTCTTTATTCCAGTAAAAGGAACCGGAATAGATTATGGATTTGGACGGGTCGTTATAGTTTTGTTCGTTAGCACCAAATAATTGCATGAAACAAAACCATCCTAAAATCGCAATCATTAAGATGTAAAAGAAGTATTTCATGGTTTGAAAGTTAGATTTTTGTGTATGCATATTTGGATTCCTTCCCTTATAGTTAGCATAGTATTTTTACATAAAAAGTGTCAATAAAAAGTTGTTCACAAACCTATAGAGTAGCTATAGAACGAAAATGTTCTAAATAGAACGATGAGGAGGGCGCATATGCACTTTTGGGATGAACATAAAACGATAACGAGATATTATGAGATGAAGGTTTCTGGAGTTTGCGAAAAATATCAGTTAAGACAGTTGGAGTATGACATATTAATGTTTATTTACTGTTAAAGTCAGAACGCTCGTGACTTTAGTCATGAGATGAATGACGTATGTAACTGGTTTTCAGCTGTTTCTATACGTGAACCATGATATAATATATACGTAGAATACGTCGTAAAAAAATATGAGGAGATTTCGATATGTATACAGTACGCTTTCAATTGGAACTAAGTGGATCTGAGAAACGATTTTTGTCGAAGTCTTTTTTCTATGCGAATCAGATGCATAATCAGTTGGTTCGATATGCTACAAATCGATTGAATGCTTTATTTCATGATACAGAATATGTGGATGCACGCAAAGCTTATGGAAAAGCTGACTTTTCTAAAAAGAAAGGTTCTGAACTGTCAGCTTCTGAAAAAAAGAAGAAAAAAGAGTTATCAAATATCATGTGTATTAAACAAAAAGAGTATAATCTTACGAAGACTTCTTTGTGTAAGTTTGTATCCAAGGAACAAAAGAAATACAAGAACTACATCAACTCTCATCAGGCACAGGCAGAAGCGGAAGCTGTATATAAGGGAGTGGAAAAAGTTATTTTTGATGATGGGCGTCATCTTCATTATCGAAGATATAACAGTTTTGACTGTATCAAACAAAAATGTGCTGCAACAGGAGTGCGACTTTTAAGATGGGATACCATATGTTTCATGAAACATTACTACAAGGTCCGTGTCCCAAAGAATGAATATATCCAGAACATCATCTCATCTGTTGATTTAAAAGAAGATGTTGTTTATTCATTTTTAAAGAGGATCGAATTCAACAGTGGATTCAAATATTATGTAGTGATCACACTTCGAGGTGATGCACCAAAACGAATTAAACTGTCAGAAGATGGCGGACATCGTACAGGTGTTGACTTTGGAACCTCTACGATTGCGACAGTCTCAAACAACGAGGTCCATCTGGAAGAACTAGCTCCAGATTCAGTTCAATATGAAAAAGAGATTCGGCATAAGCAGAATCTGATAGATGCCTCTATGCGTAAGCACAATCCAGAAAACTACAACAAGAATGGTACAGTCAAAAAGGGAAAACATAAATGGAAAACCACAAGACGATGTAGACGTTTAAAACGCCAAGTTCGAGTTCTCTATCGAAAACAATCTGCTTACATTAAGACTTCACATCATACTTTTATCAATAGAGTTGTTCAAAATACAAGCGAATTCATCCTTGAACCAATGAACTTCAAGGCTCTTCAAAAGAAATCAAAGAAGACAGAGCGTAAAGATGAGGCAACGGCAATTAAACAAAAAGACGGCTCTTTTAAGATGGTACGTAAATACAAACGCAAAAAGCGTTATGGGCACTCTATCAAGAACCGTTCTCCAGGTCTTATGCAGGCCGATTTAAAAACAAAGGCAACACAGTATGGAATACCATACTACGAAATAGATATTCATCAATACCGTGCTTCTCAACTTCACCATGATACGGGTGAATATATTAAACCTACTTTAAACGAAAGATTTAAAACGGTTGAAGGATGCAAAGTACAAAGAGATTTATATTCTGCCTTTCTAATTTATCATACTGACGATACATTGACTGCACCTGATTTTGAAGCCTGTCATTTTGATTTTCCACACTTTGTCAAGATGCAGGATACATTGATTCTAAATATGAAAAAATGTGGACACACAATGAAATACTGCTTTGGATTCTAGCTTAAAGAATCTCTCATCTAGTTCAGGTCTTAGGCGTAAGCCCTGCTGGATGCAGTATGAGTATACAGAGTACATCCATATGGATTGGAAATGCTCAAAAAACAAGAGTTATGCAAAGACTATATGCAAGGACTAGAACCATGCTGAAAGCTTTGCGATGCTCCATTTCTCGCATTGTGAGAAAGAGAATCTCGTCATTTTAATGATGAGAGTACGTCAAAAATGAAGAAGTAAGTAAAATGTTAGAGTATTATGGAGTTGCTGAAAAAGAGAGTGAACTTCAAGAATGGTATGATGGATATTTGTTTGGGAATGAAAAAATCTATAATCCGTGGTCTGTTATTAATTATATTTCGAAGGGGTGTGTTCCACAGACATATTGGGTGAATACTGGAAAGAATGAGATTCTCGAAGATGTTTTAAAAGTGGCGGATAAGGATATAACAGAAAAGCTTTATTCTTTAATTTGCGGGGATAAAGTTTTGGCAAGAATTGATCAAAATGTTGTTTATCGTTCACTTACAGATGATCCGGCTAATATCTATAGTTTATTATTGGTAGCTGGGTATTTGAAAACAACGATTAAAGAATTGCAGGCGGATGGATCTTATTTGTGTCAAGTATCGATTCCCAATAAGGAGATAGCTTCCGTTTATAAAAGTGAGGTTTTGGCACATTTGATGCAGATTGGTGCAGTTTCAAGAACGACTGCAGATAAGATTGCGGAAAGTTTGTTCTTAAATGATTATGTAAAACTAGAAAAAGCTATTTCTGAATATATGAATAAAGCAATTAGCTTTTATGATACGGCTAGTGAATCTTTCTATCATGGATTGATTTTAGGATTGATTTCGATGATGGATAATCAGTACAAAATAAAATCAAATAGAGAGTCTGGTAAAGGAAGATTTGATATTGGCTTAATTCCTAGAGATGATAAGTATCCTGGAATGATTATGGAGCTAAAGTGGAAAAAGAATCTTGATGATAATGAATTAACGCTTTTGGCGGATGAAGCTCTTTGTCAGATTCATAGTATGGAATATGATTCTAAGATGAAGAGTGAAGGAATCAAAAAGATATTGAGATTTGGAATTGCGTTTTCTGGAAAGAGTGTTTGTGTTAAAACAAATTAGAACAGTAGTTTTACAGATGATCCCTAAGACTTGTGCTTATATGTGGGTCATTGGGATGGTATTGCAATTATTATTTTAGAATTTCTTCAAGAGAACGCCTACTCGACGTTCTCTTTCGTATGAATTTTAGAGTATCTAATTCAATGAAAATAAGACGTTTTAGATGAAATAGGAACAATCGCAACAAATTTATTGGAATTAATAATGTTTTCACATTGAAGTTTTATAATGGAAATTGGCTACTGGATGTAGTTGGTGGTTGCCTCTTGTTAAGGAGTTTTGAAGCCTTGAATCTTGAATTCCAGGTAAGTAGATCCTTCTATTTTTTTATAGGAGGAAAGCTTATGTATATATATCTACATATTGATGTTGCTATGTGCTTATTTGCCATAGTAGAAATACTTAGAATTACATTATTGATTATAGAAAAATGTAATAGACACTAGTTCCCGTTCCCACAACGAATCACTAGTTTTTTTGACCTTAATTTAGAGTGACCACTATATCCAGTAGTCTTTCCGTATAAGTATTATATCGATATATGAGTGGTTATGCAAATCTATTGGATAATAGTGTAATGGAATACATTACTATGAAAAAGTGAAAGACACTCGTTCATGTAAATGAGTGTCTTTAAGGAATTACTTTAATCCAAACAGTGTTTCAATACAAGAATCATCCATTACACGATCTGTTGGTGGCATATTGGCATGTTCTAGCAGTGAGTCTACGTTTATGTAGCTCAGAGTAAAAGGAATACAAGAAAAAACGTAGTTGCTCCTAGCCATGTTTTACAGGGCCTTATTTTAAAACTTTGAGGTTTTAAAAAATTGGGTTAAGAACATAATTGAATGTGAATTTACAAAGCCAAATTGTCAAGGCTTGCAGTTTTACAAATTAATGAAGAAACAATTTTGATTATATAATTACTTAACGCAATGCCCATTCGCTAAATATAAATTGTTTTTCCAATTGGCTTCAAAACCGTAATTTTTAACAAAATCAACTTTTGAGTTGCGTTCAATATTTTTTAACTTTTCAATTGCTCTTTTGCCAAGGCTTTGATTTGGATTTATATACAGAAGAGGAAGAACTAATGAATATGTGCTTCCAGATACAAAAGATCCTAAATTTATATTTGAAGGTGTGTAAAGCTTTGGCTTGATAGGATGATTTTTTCTGTACAATCTTTGATAATGACAACATTGATTTCTTAGATATGATACACAATGGTAGAAACTTTCTAATTTTTCATAACTAATGTCATTATATCCGATTTTTAAAATTGCTTTTTTATCTTTTGTCTTTAATAATGAATAAAATTTAGAAATGGTGCCAAGAGGTATAAGTTCGACTAATGCCCATACTGGGACAAACCCATTATATTTGTTGTTGTGATGTTGAATAATAAGGCTGGATGCATTTCTTTTATTTACTTCGCCACAACGTTTTAAAAAATCAATGATGTCAATATATTCTTGGTGATTTTTAAAATTAAAGTTTGATGGATCAAGATATCCAACGGGACCATATGTCAATGAAAAATAATTTGCTAATTGAGTTTTTAAATATACCTCAATATCGTTAATTAGTTCAAAAAGTGTTGATCTAATTTCTTTATCAGTTTTATACACATTATAGATATCCTCAAAGGAAATGTTATCAATAAAATTGTCGTTTTTATCTAGAAAATCAATCATGTATCCACTTAATCTGTAATAATTTTCATGTTTTAAAATGGATAAAGCATTGTCATAGTTATTAACAATCAATCCTTTATCGTTAATAAGGTGATCTAGCTGTTGATTGAATGTTAAAGCTGGCTTAATCTGTGCATTGAAATTATTCATAAATTCTCCTAAAGAAAAGAGCCCTCTGGGCCACATTGTTAAGAGGTGCGAAGGCTACGATTGATTAAATTATAACAAATTTGCAATATGTGTCAATACAATTTTTCCTTTCCAATTTCGTCTGATTTTGTTTTCTGATTCTATGAAATTCAGCGAAAATCAGGGTGATTGAATGTGGTACAGTGATGATTTTGAATTAGAAGAATTGGCCAAAAAGGGCAGTATACTCATATTTTGGGTAACCAAATAATCTAGGGGTTTCCAAGAAATATCTAGGGGTCAATTTAGG
>ERZ791902.90-NODE-90-length-75565-cov-118.319256_pt1 | contig 75565 bp, 54 predicted proteins | sample MGYA00510149_ERZ791902 | MGnify/ENA primary metagenome ERZ791902 (study PRJEB30046, sample SAMN00792060) | human gut metagenome | study: EMG produced TPA metagenomics assembly of the A metagenome-wide association study of gut microbiota in type 2...
ACCATCTTTCCAGAGCTACTTTTGAGTCTTCTCGCCCAGGGGTCTCGTAAAACTCCTTTAGTTTCCTATGCGAAATAATTCTCATAATTCTATGAATTTTAATTTTCATGGCAAAGATATGCAAAAAAATTGAAATACAATAGTTTTCGTATCAGATATCCTGTTTTTTAGGATTATTTATGTTATCAGACTAGTATTCTAGCTGACACCATTAATTGGCAAAAGGGTTAAATTATTAAAGTTAATCGGCGCTGCGCATTGCCCGTGGTTCTTTCTGAATCACAATGCAAAGATACAACATTCAGAATCCGCCATTCACGGTTTCTCACGGTTTTTCACGGATTTTCACGTCTTTTTTCAGAAGAAGTAACTTACTTACGACCCGTAAGTGACTTACTTACGATGCCTAGGGAAATCAGATTTCGTTCATGATGACCGATAGTGTCCTGTACGGCATTTTTCATTGTTTGTTCTTTGGGTCAAAGACAAGCCGCTTTACGCCCTGTAAGTACTATCGTTGTTACTTATAAGTACTATCATCGTGCCTTGTAAGTACTATCGTTGTTGCATCGGTTTTACGTAAATAGTCTTCGGAGTAACCTTTACTTGTTGCCGGAAGAATTAATGTTATAAGCCGGAGAAGCCTATATCTTCGGCCGCACAACACCTGTTGTGCAAACGGATATCAGCCGGTGGGCGATGAGTTGTTGGATATAAGTTCTGTGTAGGTATATGAACGAGCCGTAAAGAGCTTCAAGCTATTAAACCAGTCGCAATTTGCGACCAGATTAATCATTTTACTATAACCTCATTATCTTGTAACAATTCATAAAAAAGAAGGCTTTTACTTGTCTGATCCAAGTTTTTATCTTATCTTTCCTCTATAAAAGGATAATGATTTCCCTCGCATAGGGTAACTAAAATCAGTAAGTTTGCATATAGCAGGAAAAACAGGCACGCGACATCCCGCACTTGCACATTCATACAAATGTTACTATCAGTATACTTTCCTCTTCGAGTTATACTCATACTGACTTCCATAGCCCTCCATGACATGAGTTAATTTGCAGACGAGGTGTGACCATCACAAAGATAGTAGCCTTTTCATGGAAGGTATATTATGATCATCCGTTGTTTTCGGACTCTTCACCAGCCATCGAGTATTTCATTGCAAAATTCTAACTATCCCTACATCCACAGCAGCCCAGTCGAGCCCCTTCAGCACTTCTTTGCTGCACCACTTGCTATCAGCATGCTCCCTTTTCTTGAACCCTTTTGGAGTACATAGATAGGCTGTCATGGTTATCGAGGAATCGGGATACTCGTGATTCACGGTCACTAACACCTCTCCTACTTCAACAGGATATTCCATCTCCTCCAGCAATTCACGAGCCAACGCCTGCTGAGGAGTTTCTTCTGGCTCTATTTTGCCACCAGGAAACTCCCATTTATAGCAGGTATATTCAAACTTCGTCTTACCTTTCTGTATGCAGTGGAACTTGCCATCATGGCAAACCACCGCTGCTACTACATTATAATGTTTCATTGTATCAAGTCACAACAGAAACCTTTATTATTTGAATATCAACGAATTAAGAACTATAAAGAATGTAACTGCTAACGATTTAGAAACGAGCTATATTCTTTTTCTTTCACAACTTTGCAATATACAAAGAACGCTTGGTTTTCGTGTGCAAAGGTAAGTCTAATTTTTGAAAAACCGATAAATTCTGAGTCCCTTTTGCAGTTTTTTTAGAAATTATCAAGCTTCCTTATGGTGAATTACTTTCATTTATTTGCTAAAATATCATAAGATTTAGATGCAAACTCACGCTTTATGGAATATAATGTGTATCTTTGCAGAAGAAAGACGGTGGCTCGGCAATTGAAACAAGCTTCATTGCGCTCGCTTTGCACTTTCTTTGCATATCGAAATACTTTAAATATGGCAAATCGTGAATTGAACAGGCTGAAAGTTGTGCTGGCAGAGAAAAAAAGGACAAACCGCTGGTTGGCAGAACAACTTGGAAAAGACCAAACTACCATATCTAAATGGTGTACTAATTCAAGTCAACCAGACTTGGCAAGTCTGATGATGACTGCAAAAGTGTTAAATGTAGAATTGACCGACTTGGTTCGGTTCGAAGAATTTAAAAATGAAAAATGATGGAACAGAATAAGAAAGAATTGCTCATGGAGCAAGTTGATAAAATAAATGAGGTTATTTCAACCCTCTCGGAAAACTTTGTGCAGGAAGATATTGCAGATGAAATCAACTTTCTGTCAGTAGCAAGTGGAAACTTAAAAGATTGGGCTGAAAAATAAGAATGACAGAGCAGAAAAATATACAAAATACGCAAGCCAACTTAGACTTGAATGGTGAATCTTGGGTAAATAGAGAGTTCTCTTATCCCAAAAGGACGATACGCCTTGCTACTTCATTTAGTGGTATAGGTGCGATTGAGTATGCCTTTAAAAGATTAAACCTTAATGCTGAAATCGTTTTTGCAGGAGACATTGATGCCAATTGCAAAAAGGCATACTTCGCAAATTACAATATATCGGAGGGACAGTGGCATACTGATATTCACGATTTTGATGCAAAGCCATACAAAGGAAAAGTTGACTTATTTGTCGGTGGTGCACCATGCCAAGCATTCTCGATTGTTGGCGAGCAACGTGGATTTGATGATACAAGAGGAACTTTGTTCAGAGAATTTGCCAGAGTTGTTAAGGAATGCCAACCTAAAGTATTTATTTTTGAAAATGTACAGGGATTGTTTAAGCACGACCAAGGTCGCACTTGGGAAGTTATCTATAATACTTTCAGCAATTACTGTGGTTATGATGTACATTATCAGTTACTAAATGCAAGGGATTATGGAATTCCTCAAACAAGGGAACGATTATATTGCATAGGTTTTAAAAAGAAAACAAAGTTTAAATATCCAGCTCCAATTCCTTTGAAATACAAAATGTATGATTTTCTTGAAGATTATATAAATTGTGAGTATTATGACCCAAATAGTGGCATGAAGATATTAACTTCAGATGAGGTGCATCGTCAAGCTATTATTCATGGTTCTGCCTCTGAAGAGTTTAACGATTTTGTCTTTCCTGTGAAAGAAATAGACGATAAATATTATCTTTCTGAAAAAGTGGCTAAATATGTTCTCTGTCCAGGTACAAAAACATTTAAGACTCCAATAAAGACAGACTTAGATATTGCAAGACCGCTTTTACAATCTATGCATAAAATGCATCGTGCAGGGGTTGACAATTATGTTACATATAATAAAAAGAAAGGAATTAATGGCTTAAGAAAGCTTACTCCAAGAGAGTGCCTGCGGCTTATGGGATTCAAAGATGATTTCAAGATAGCTGTAAGCAACACGTCTGCTTATATGGAAGCAGGTAATAGTATTGTAGTTGATGTCCTTATTGCTTTGTTAAAACAATTGGACATTACGAAATATGGAATAGAACGAAATGAAAAATAAGTACTCTGACATACAAAATACAAGTGCTAATATTGATACTACTTTTGATTGGCGCCTTCGTGAATTCTCTTACCCAAAGAGAACTATAAGGCTTGCTACATCATTCAGTGGTATTGGTGCAATTGAACATTCATTACATCGTTTGGGATTGAAATGTCAAATACAATTTGCAGGAGACATTGATGAAAATTGCAAAAAGGCTTATTTTGCCAATTATCCCATAACAGAAGAACGTTGGCACACTGATGTTCATGATTTTGACGCAAGTCCATATAAGGGGAAAGTTGATCTTTTCGTCGGTGGAGCTCCTTGTCAAGCATTTTCCTTACGAGGTAAGCATGGTGGATTTGAAGATACAAGAGGAACGTTATTTCGAGAATTCGCTCGTATTGTTATTGAATGCCAACCAAAAGTGTTTATCTTTGAAAATGTCAAAGGTATGTTAAGTCATGACAAAGGTAAGACATGGAAGATTATAAAGGAAACATTTGAAAATGACTGTGACTACGATGTATATTACCAAGTTTTGAATGGAAAAGACTATGGAATACCTCAAAGTCGTGATCGTATATACTGCATAGGATTTAAGAAGGAAACAAAGTTTAAATTTCCTGCGCCAATTCCTTTGAGTAAGAGAGTGTATGACTATCTTCAAAAAGATTTTGATAAGAGATACCTTCTCAAACAAAAGGGAGTGAACTTTATAACGAGAAGTATAAATTACCAAAAAAGTTATACACAAATCAATGGAGACGTACTTCTTTGTCAAAAACGAAACCAACAGTTTAACTGGCATGGAGATTTTGTGTTCCACCCTAAAACGACAGATGACGCAAGTACGCCTTTAACAGATAACAATCTCTTTGCTATAGGTGATTTTGAGGAAAGCTATTACATTGGCAAACATGCAGAAAAATATGCAATAAAATCACTTGGAAACGATATTGAAGAGATGATGAATGTTGAACCAAATAAAGTAGATTGCAATTACGGACGATTTAGAAAAATGACACCACGTGAATGCCTTCGTCTTATGGGATTTGATGATTCATTCAAAATTGTTTGTTCTGACACAGAGACATATAAACAAGCAGGCAATAGTATCATTGTTGATGTACTAATTGCATTACTTAAGCAAATGGATATAACAAAATACGGATATAATGGCTGACATAATATGCAGATGGCGGAACGCCACACCGAAGACTGTTTGTGAGTTTGTCCGACAATTGCCTCACGAAAAGTTAAGTGCGGAAGAATTTAGATTTCGTATGGGAAATGAATTCTTCCGTACCGCCTATCAATTGGCATGTCAATTAGGACTATATTTTGAAGATGCAGACAATTACATACCGCGTTTTACCCATAATATAACAGAGGACGAAGCAGAGGAGTATTTAGAGCATTGGATTCTATGCTATTATGCTCCTAATCCTTTTACTAAAAGTTTGAAAGGATTAGATACGCCCGTTTATGTAGTAGAGAAACTTGTAGAGTATCTTGAGCAGCACAACTCATCGGCTAAGCTAAAAGAGGCATTAACATCAATATTCAAAGACCCAATGGGAAATTTGGACATTATGACAAATGCGTTGAATCATTATTCGAGAGTAATTTCTGTAAAAGATGGCAATGCAAAATTAGAAACTAATTATAAAGACTATATGAAACAGATGCCAAATAGAAATGACAAAGAGGCTTTCTTTAAAAATTTCGATACAATAAAGCATAATGGTGAGATTCTGAAAGGCATTCTTGATAGTGATTATCGCCCCTACATCACAGCAATCAAGTCAAAGCCATTCCTTCTGCTTGCTGGCATCTCTGGTACAGGCAAGAGCCGTATCGTGAGAGAGTTGGCAAGAGCTTGTTGGGATGAGGGCACGGAAGAGTATAATGCTCAGAAGCCGAAGAACTTCCAAATGGTGCAGGTGAAGCCTAATTGGCATGATTCAAGCGACTTGATAGGGTATGTAAGCCGAGTGAGTGGAAAGGCTGAGTATGTGGCAGGCGATTTCCTCCGCTTTGTAGCCAAGGCATGGGAAGACAAGGATACGCCCTATTTCCTTTGCTTGGATGAAATGAACCTTGCCCCTGTTGAGCAGTATTTCGCAGAATACCTCAGTGTGGTGGAGTCGCGCAAGAGCCACGAAGACGGCACTGTGACAACCGACCCTATACTTGAAAAGGTGGACGAGGAATGGTATTTCAACCTGACAGCTTCGCTGACGACAGACGAGAATGTGAGAAAGCAGTTCAACGAAAGTGGAATAAGTATTCCGCAGAACCTTATCGTTGTTGGCACAGTCAATATGGATGAAACGACATTCTCGTTCTCTCGCAAGGTGCTCGACCGTGCCATGACCATTGAGATGAATGATGTGGACCTGCACGGCGGACTGACAGAGCGCAACGAAAAGATAGGTAAGTTGAGCAAGGCTGAATTGGTAGGTAATGCCGTGGAAGGTGTGGATGTATATACTGGCAACAAGGATGTTTGCGAGAAAGTGCTGACTTATCTTGATGCTGTAAATGCTGTGTTGAACGGCACCCCGTTCAAGGTAGCCTACCGAACACGTAACGAGTTCCTGCTGTATGTGGTGAACAATCTTCCTTACAACAAGGATGAGAACGATGTCGAATTGGAACAGGGATATGTCATAGCCCGTGCCTTGGACGAGATAACGAGCATGAAGGTATTGTCGCGCATTGAGGGTGACGATACTAAGGTAAGCGACGACTTCATTGATCGGCTGAGCAAGACAATAGAAGACGGACTAAAGGCGGTGTCGGGCGAAGAACGTGCCATAGCCTCAATATCTTTGGCGAAGCTGAAGGAGATGAAGGCTAAACTTGCATCGGGTTATACAAGTTTCTGGAGTTAAAAAAACATAGAATGATATGGAACTATTGACGATTGAGCACATAGATTTTACAATGATTGTCGAATGTACCAAGTTCGACAGAATTTGGAGCAAGGCCAAGAGTAATGTGGGAGAAGACAAGCTGCTTTCCACTTACTCGTGGTCGGAAGGAGTCATGTCCGTAAAACGCACTTCTGAAAATGGCACAGACATCAGCATAGAACAAGGAGTACCTGCTCCTGCCATATTCTTCGACAATGCCGACTATCCCATTTGGATAGAATTTGGAAGCCATGTTAAGAATGCCCAATTTGGTTCCATACAACAAAACGACAACGACCGTTTCTCTTTTCGCCGACATATCTTGGCTGGTTTCATCAACTACAAGAATGAGATAGGACGAAGCGAGATTCAGCTCATCTACAATACCGACAAGGAGACAAAGATGTTCCGTTTCGGTTTTGAGGTGCTCAGCACGAAGCTCGACTATCATGAGCATTGGCGTGCCATCGTTGAGGACATTGAGCATGAATACCGTATGCTGTCGCTCGACTATATGCGCCGCACGTTTCATGGCTTTGCTCCCGACACCAAGGGCGAACACCCCGACATAATATGGTGGAGTGTGTTTGAAGGTGAACAACAGAAGTTCATAAAGGCTTGCAAAAACATCATCGTTCGTCCTCGCCACCGCTTGCATGGCGAAGAAGCGTATGTAAGAGCTGACAAACTGAAGCAGACACCCCACGATATAGAAAACCGCCTTGCCGAACATCGAAAGGAAACAGCCCACCTATACCGAATAGAACAGCAAATACAGTCGAACGACACGCAGGAAAACCGTTTTTTGAAATTCGCCTTGCATCAAATAAGCAAGCGGTATGAAAAACTGCGCCAACGTATAGAAAACATAAAAACGGCATCAGACACAATGAAGGCTGCTATGCTCGGCACCTCAAACATTCTAAAACGCCTGCAACGGCATCCTTTCTTTCGCACTGTAGGTAGATTCAAGGGATTGAACCAAGAGAGCATGGTACTGCAAAAGGCAACAGGCTATAGCCAAGTGTACCGCACATGGAATCTGCTGCGGCGTGCCTATTCGCTCAATGACGGATTGTATCGCTTGCAGACAAAAGACATAGCGACACTCTACGAAATATGGTGCTTCATTGAGGTGAGCCATATCGTCAAGGAGCAGCTGTGCCTGGATGATGCGGATGTGGAACACCGCAACCGTATGGAGATGAACGGTGTGTTCTCATGGGAACTCGGCAAAGGTGAGCACTCACGTATTCTATTCCGCAAGGATGGTGTGGAACTGGCGGAACTTGTGTACAACCCTAAGAACACTGAGGCTGAGAACGTCAGCGTAGGACTGAAAGATGTTGTTGTGCCCACTGTACCGCAAAAACCGGACATCGTGCTGCAACTCACCAAGAACGACTTGCAGCAAGATATGAAGATGACTTATCTCTTTGATGCCAAATACCGCATTGACGGCAGGGAGCAAGGTGTGGATGTACCTCCAGAGGATGCCATCAACCAGATGCACCGCTACCGTGATGCTATCTATTATCGTGACTATGATGCCAATGCCTTGAAGAAGGAGGTAATAGGCGGATATATTCTCTTCCCTGGTGACGGAGAGCCAAATGATGTGGCTGTGTCAAAGTTCTACAAGACGATAAAAGAGGTGAATATAGGAGCATTTCCACTTCGTCCGAAAGACACGGAAAACAGGAAGTTATTGGAACAGTTCATAGAAGAACTGATTCATACCAAGTCATACGAGACGATAGCCAATGTCATTCCTCAGAAAGGCGCATACGTGGAAGTTGGCAACCGTGTGCTTATTGGATTGGTAAAAGAAGCCAATACGCAATATCAGAAGTTCATGGAAGGAACGGCCACTTTGTATTATACTGGCAAACAGTTTCCTACAACTATCGCCCTGCAAGACCTCCACTTCTTTATGCCTTACATCAAAGGACATGGAATGCGTGATGTGTACGAGATAATCAAAGTACGAACCATTACGAGCAAAGAGGCAAAGCAAACGGATAGCGATGATGCGGAAAGCAAGGCTCTACGCTTAGCTTTTGAACTGAGGTATGTGCGTAAGCAATATGCTGATTTTCATTCTGTTGATGCAAGTAAATGGATAAGTTACACGTTTATTGATACGACTTTTGATAGGTTGGATGAATGTGTGGTGATTGATAAATAGTAAAAACAAGAAAACATATGGACACATCTAAACTCACACCAAATGAAATAGCAGAATCTTGGAAGGGATTGTTTTGCTTTAAAAAAGAAAATGGTACAATCATGGGGCTACGCTCACCTCAGATTGGAGCTTTACATTCCATGTTAGCTCATGTTGAAGACGGAGAAGAACGTGCTATAGTTGTAATGCCTACAGGAACAGGTAAAACAGAAACTATGCTTGCCTTTCTCATTGCAAATATGTGCAAAAAAGTTTTTGTTGTTGTTCCATCTGATGCACTTCGAAGCCAAATTGCCAAAAAATTCAAGGATTTGGGACTATTGCCAAAATTGGGAATTGTACCACAAGATATAAATAAGCCTATCGTTTCAATGATAAAAAAATCATTGGATGATTCTGCCTGGAAAAATACAATTGATAAGTCAAACGTCATTATAACGACTATGGCAACTGCGGAGAGAATTTCTCCCAATATCCGGTCATACCTTAGAGAGCAAATTTCGTATTTGTTTGTTGATGAAGCACATCATTCAAAAGCTCAAACATGGGAGGCTTTCATAAATATCTTCCCACCTAAAAATGTTATAATGTTCACGGCTACACCATTTAGAAATGATGGACAAAAATTAGCTGGTAAGGTTGTCTTTAATTTTTCATTAAAGAAAGCACAGGAGCAAGGATACTATCAAAAGATAAAGAATTGCCAAATAGCCAAATATTCAATAGAGGAGGCTGACAAGGCAATTGCAGGAAAAGCAGTGGCTATTTTGAAATCTGATTTGGAGAATGGATATGACCATATTATTATGGCTCGATGTAAAAGTAAAAAGCGAGCAGAAGAAGTATATAAAGTCTATCAAGAATACAAAGAATACTCTCCTGTTGTCGTATATAGCGATATGCCAAACAGCTCCATCATATTAAATGAGATAAAGGAAAAGAAACATAGAATTATTGTCTGTGTCAATATGTTAGGCGAAGGTTATGATCTGCCTCAGTTGAAAATTGCTGCAATACATGATGAGAAACAAAGTTTGGCAGTTACATTACAATTTATAGGTCGATTTACGAGAACAAATGATATTCGGTTAGGAGCAGCTAGTTTTATAACAAATATAGCATACCCTCCAATACAAGAGGAAATTAATGCACTGTATCAGATGGATGCAGATTGGAATCTGTTATTGCCTCGAATTAACGAAGAAGCAGCAACAGAGCAACAGTCTTTGTCCTCATTCTTAAGTGGATTTAATGGTGATTTGAAAGATGAAATATCAATGGAGGATATACGTCCAGCATTGAGCGCCGAAATATATACCACAGATTCCACGACAACGACTTTTAGTAATTGGAAAAAGGCATTGAATAAATCAAACCAATATGATTATATTCTTCATTCTCAGTCAAATGACACTATAGTTATTGTTTTAGGGAAAAAATCAAAAGTTTTATGGGGAGATACACAAACAGTCAAAAATATTAACTGGGATATTATAATAGTATATTTTGATAGCCAGTACAAAAGAGTTTATTTAAATTCTTCTATTAAAATTAAAGGAGAAAGTTTTTTGAAACATCTGTTCTCTAATCCCATAAAATGCGAAAATGACAAGATGTTCCGTGTATTTGCTAATGTCTTAAGACTTCGTTTGTTCAATGTTGGCGCAAGACTGCCAAGAGGAAAGGACATTTCATTTCAGTCCTACTATGGAGGCAGTGTGCAAGATGGTTTAGATCAGTTGACACAGGGAAGGTTACAAAAAAACAATTTGTTTGGCGTTGGTTACAAGAACGGAAATCTTACTAGTATAGGTTGCTCTTGTAAGGGGAAGGTTTGGTCAAGAGAAAGAGCGGATTTGCAACACTTCCAAGAGTGGTGTAAGGAAATTGGCAAGATTATTTCTGACGAAAGTATAGATACGAATATTGTATTACAGAATACACTTCGTTTTGAGCAAATGTCAGCATTTAAACAAAATAGTCATCCAATTAGTATGGATTGGAATCCTGAAGTGTATGAACATTATACTCTATTGGTTCAATTCGCAGATAAGCTTCTATCCTTTGACGAAATTGAATTAACAATAGATGAAGACACAAGTGTCGGAAGAGACATTGTCTTTAGCTTTAGGCACGAAGACCATTACAGCAAGTATAGAATGACTATTGAAAACAGCAATGCTAAATATACTAAAGTCGATGGTGAAGCGATAGCTTTTATTAATGGTAATATGAATATTTCATTGGAAGACTTTTTGAAAGATAGTCCCATGACGATATTCTATGCAGATGATAGTATTTCGTATGGAATAAATTACTGCAAACCAAAGAATAAAGCAGATGAAATCCCAGAAGAGTTAATATCTACATTAGACTGGGAGAATGTTGATTTATCAAAGGAATCACAACATTCCGCACCTTATGAGACAGATTCTATACAATATTATATGGTACAGAAGATTATAGCAGATTATGATTATCTCATTGACGATGATGGAAGTGGCGAAATTGCAGATTTGGTTGGAATAAATAATAGTAGTAACATCATCGATATCACTCTATTTCATCTTAAGTTCGCAAGAGAAGGTAGAGTGTCGAAAAGTATAGAAAATCTATATCAAGTGTGTGGACAAGCACAAAAATCTGTTCGATGGAAATATGTAGGTGGATACAAACTTTTCAATCAGATACTACGCAGAAATGAAAAGAAATTGGATAGAGGAAAGAGTAGTAGCTTGCTAAAAGGTTCCCTTGAGGATGTTCTAAAACTGAGAGAAGAAGCATCAAATAGAAAAGAATTGCGCTTCCATGTAGTTATAGTCCAACCTGGCATGAGTAAATCTACATGTACTCCTGCAATGAAAATATTATTAGGGGGCACGGTTAATGTGCTCCACGAAATGGCAAATATAGATTGCCGCGTTATTTGTAGTAAATAAATGGAATATGTCAAACATAAACAAGTTAATAGGCGAAGCAACAGCCTACGATAAGAAACAGCAACTCGAAGTCAAGCGACCTAAGAGTTGGCTAAAAAGTGTTTCTGCCTTTGCCAATGGCGAAGGCGGAACATTGGTGTTTGGCATTAGTGACGATGACCATGTGGTAGGACTTGCTGATGCTGAAGGTGACGCAGAGAGAATAAGTGAGGAGATAAAAACCAAACTTGACCCTATACCTGCAGTCAACCTTGAATTTAAGGAAGTGGATGGCAAGAAGCTTGTGCTACTTCATGTCTATAAAGGACAAGAGACACCATATTATTATATAGGTGACAAGCAACGATTGGCATTTGTAAGGGTTGGCAATGAATCTGTGGTAGCCGACAGGCTTCAATTGAAAAGCCTTGTTATGAGAGGTGCAGGTCGTTCGTTTGATGCTATCCCATCACCATACAAGTTTGAGGATATGTCTTTCTCCAAGCTCAAATCTGTTCATTTTAAGCGATTGAACCAATCGTTTGATGATAGTGATTTCGTTTCATGGGGAATAGTTGACAATGACGGAAAACTAACCAATGCCGGTGCATTATTGGCAGATGATTCCCCTATACGCCATTCTCGTATCTTCTGCACACGTTGGAATGGACTTGACATGACGAGTGGTTTGGGGGAGGCTTTGGATGATGCCGAATTGGAAGGCAGTGTCATCAGTCAATTGCAAGATGCTGTTGCTTTTGTGAGAAATAACTCTCACAGAAGATGGTGGAAAGAAGCTGAATATCGAGAAGAACTGCCAGATTATCCAGAGCGTGCCGTAACCGAAGTGATATGCAATGCCATCATTCATCGTGATTACATGGAACTTGGCAGTGAGATACATATAGATATGTATGACGACCGTATGGAAGTGTATTCCCCTGGTGGCATGTTTGATGGACGATTGATACAACAACTTAATCCTCTGACTGTGCCATCGAAACGTCGCAACCCTTTACTTGCAGACTTTTTCCATCGCTTGAAACTCATGGAGCGTAGAGGCAGTGGAATGAAGAAAATTATTGGTGAGTATAAACGTTTTGAAAACTTGGAAAATTATCACGCACCAGAGTTCAGTTCCAATGCAACAGAATTTCATGTTACTCTATGGAACCTCAATTATGGGGAGGATGTCGTAAAAGACAACCTTCATGTCATAAAAGAGGCAAATGATGTCGTAAAAGATGTCGTAAAAGAGACGGATGATGTCGTAAAAGGAAAAGCAAATGTCACAAAAGAATTTGCAAAAGCTCAACGACAAATCTATAAGTTGATTTCTCAGACGCCTCAAATCAGTGCTGCCCAAATGTCGGAAAACATGGGGATTTCTTTAAGACAAGTACAGCGATACCTCAAACAACTTTCCGACCAAAACCTAATTGTAAGAGAAGGAGGTCGCAAAAATGGCGTTTGGAAAATCTTGGACGATGAATACGAAGGCTTCTTTAAAAGAATATAAACGACAAAGGCAGGTGGCTAAATCCATAAAAATGGGTTAGCCATCTGTTGGTTTTATGTGGTTTGATTCGCCAATTCTATGGAAAAGTATCTCTTCACATCGGCAGATTAGGTTGAGGCAGCCCGACTTTGGAGGGCTACACCCCGATTAGGGCAAGGTCTTTCGGGAGTACCCCCGAAAGGTTTGGAGTAACTCAAAACATACCTTGCTATGTCTTTGTAGATACAAACGAACTATAAAACAAAGCATAGTTTCTTGTGTAGCTTCAAGCCTTATTCTTTATCGAAATGACACAAATGCGAAAAGTATTTATAGCTATGAAACGCTGCTGACGTGCAGATTTACAGATTCTTTGTCGTATGGAAATAAATACGTGAGTGTTCACCCAAACACTCATTTTGATGTCTGAACGTTCAGACGCTCGAACACCCCAATGCGTAGTTGTCATAAACAAACATAGGTCACCTGGATAAATCTCGACATTTGATTTCTCGCACACATTGAAAGATTCTTCCTTTGGCTCCTGTTTTTCAAGCTAAAGATGTTCTTGCAACTACTTACGACAACGTAACCAATCCTTTCACCATGGTTGGATGGGGATTACAAATCCCCAGGTTTTATCGGTCGAACATTTTTCGATAGCGGATTGCAAATCCGCTAGGACGCCTGACGGAAAATATATCAACTTACTTGGTTATAAATATACAGAGCTTTCGCATTTCAGGAAGTTAAAGGAGTTAAGGAAGTTAAGAAGTTAAGAAGTATGTCTTGCTGCTTAAAAAAAACACGCCAAAAAGACTATTGACTTAACTCATCAGCGACCGTAAGGAGCGACAACTCCTTTAACATCTTTTATTTCTGAACTTACAAAACTTATTTACATTACAAGAAGCCACACGGAGATTATCTGTTGATACAGACACGAATCTGGAATTTGGATTGGTTTGACTCAATTACTCAGTTACTCAATTAGTCAGTTTATTTCTAGACCCCTATACTTGGAACTTGGTTATAAACTGAAAGTATATTTTTTATATTATATATTTATATATATAATATACTATCTATACCAGAAGAAATATACGGGCAGAATAAAACTGAGTAATTGAGTAACTGAGTAATTGAGTACGATTTTAGAGGAGTACGGATAGAAGATACGAAATGGCTTAAAGGTTTATTTAATAGTAGTTTAGACTGAATTACTATGTTTTTTAAACAACAACTCGATGTTTCTCTCTTCCTTATCTTACGAGTTAGGATTATTAACGTAGTTTCAAATTGAAAGCTGCTGAAAATCGACCCTTACCACACCTTGAAATTTGGTGGTTCCAGAAAAAAGCCGTATCTTTGCACCGTCATTCAGAGATAAGGCGCCAATCGGAAGAGTGACAAAAAACTGAATTATTAACCATTAAAAACTGATTGATTATGGGACAAGGAACTAGTAACTATCGTAAGATTATGCGTCCCCCTCAGACGGGTTAGTATCGCGATGTCGGCTTTTCCCTTAAGGAAAAATAAAAATATCCTTAAGGGAAAAAATATTTTTCCTTAAGGGAAAGTTTTTCTTTCCTTAAGGGTAGTTCTTGGGTACAGAAACTTTGTAAAGTTATTTATCAAAGCGTTCAAAATCTTCTCCTGTGTTTTAAGACCTTAAACCTCAGTCTTACAGGAAGGCAATGGTCAAACCTGCCATCACGATACTTACCATTGACATCAGCTTGATGAGGATATTGAGCGATGGACCCGAGGTATCCTTGAACGGATCACCCACGGTATCACCTACAATCGTAGCCTTATGATTCTCACTACCCTTGCCTCCGAAGTTGCCCTCCTCTATCATCTTCTTGGCATTGTCCCATGCACCACCGGAGTTAGACATGAAGACGGCAAGCGTGAAGCCGGCTGCAAGACCACCGGTAAGAAGACCGAGCACACCGGCAACTCCCAAAACCAGACCTACTACGATAGGAATGATGATGGCAAGAAGAGACGGGATTATCATCTCACGCTGAGCACTGCGGGTACTGATTTCTACACAACGACCGTAATCCGGAGTTGCCTTGCCTTCAAGGATTCCCTTAATCTCACGGAATTGGCGACGAACTTCCTGAACCATTGACTCAGCAGCACGTCCCACAGCACCCATCGTCAGTCCGCAGAACAGGAAGGCAGCCATCGCACCGAGGAAAGCTCCTACCAGAACCTTAGGATTAATCAGGTTAACTTGGAAGAAATTGATAAAGTCGATGGTGCTGGCATTCGATGGGTCGAAGAGATTGCCGGCAGCATCCACATACTGCTTGCCATTCTCTACCGCACGAATCATGGCTATCTTGATCTCCTCAATGTAAGATGCAAGAAGCGCCAAAGCAGTAAGGGCTGCTGAACCGATGGCAAAGCCCTTACCGGTAGCTGCTGTGGTATTGCCAAGTGCATCGAGGGCATCGGTACGTTCACGCACCTCCTTACCCAGTCCGCTCATCTCTGCATTACCTCCGGCATTGTCGGCAATAGGACCATAGGCATCTGTAGCAAGGGTGATGCCGAGCGTTGACAACATACCTACAGCTGCGATACCAATACCATAAAGACCGGTACTGATAGACTTAGCAGACATCGACATGTCAAAACTATTGGCACAGAGGAAACTCAACATGATGGCAACAGAGATGGTTACCACAGGAACCATGGTGGAAATCATTCCCGTTCCGATACCCTTGATAATCACCGTGGCAGGACCTGTCTGCGAAGCCTCAGCTATCTTCTGTGTTGGCTTGTAGCTCTGAGAAGTATAATACTCCGTAGCCTGACCGATGATGACGCCAGCCACCAGACCGCTGATAACAGAGAATGAGAGTCCGAGCCAGTTCTCGATGCCCAGGAGATATAATATAATAAAGGTGGCAACGGCGATAAGACCGGCACTTACATTGATTCCCAAGCCCAGGGAATGGAGCAGATCCTTCATGGATGCGCCTTCCTTGGTACGGACCAGATAGATGCCGATAAGCGAAAGGAAGATGCCGATGGCTGCAATGATCATAGGTGCGATAACGGCACGGAGCTGCATGTCGCTATTCATGGCAAAGGCGGTTGCACCCAGAGCAGCGGTAGAGAGAATAGAACCGCAATAGCTCTCATAGAGGTCGGCACCCATTCCGGCTACGTCGCCTACATTATCACCTACATTATCGGCAATGGTAGCAGGATTCCGGGGATCATCCTCAGGAATATTTGCCTCTACCTTGCCCACTAGGTCAGCTCCCACATCGGCAGCCTTGGTATAGATACCACCACCTACACGGGCAAAGAGAGCCTGGGTAGAAGCACCCATACCAAAGGTAAGCATGGTGGTAGTAATGGTGATGAGGGCTGTAGACTCACCAGCATACACCGCATTAAGAACAATAAACCAGATGGCAATATCGAGCAATCCGAGACCTACCACAACGAGTCCCATTACGGCACCGCTGCGGAAAGCTATCTTCAGACCCTTGTCGAGTCCTGTACGAGCCCCATGGGCTGTACGTGCCGAAGCATAGGTAGCCGTCTTCATACCGAAGAAGCCCGCCAGTCCGGAGAAGAGTCCACCGGTAAGGAAAGCGAACGGAACCCACGGATTCTGTACTTTCAGCACATAAGCCATAAAGGCGAAAACAATGGCAAGCACTACGAAGACAATGGTCACCACCTTGTACTGCTGCTTGAGGTAGGCCATTGCACCTTTTCTAACATGTGCTGCAATCTCTTTCATTCTCTCGGTTCCCTCGTCCTCTTTCATCATCGAACGGAAGAAGATCCATGCCATTCCCAATGCAACAACGCTGGCTATCGGGATGAGCCAAAATACTAATGGAATGTTGTTCATAATGGTATGTTTATTTGGTTTGTAAATCTGATTGTCAGTTGTTTGATTCTGCAAATATAGTTTTTTTATCCGATAACTCCAAATAAAACGGAGGAAAAAATCTTTTTCTGAAAGAAAAATTTGGTAGTTACTGAATAAAGCCGTAACTTTGCATCCCTCAATGACAAAATACAAGAAATAGATTAGTAATTAAAAGCAATATGAATAATCATACAACATCGATTACAACGAATAAGAAACATCATTACCAGGAACTGCTTTCGATAGGATTTCCTATTATTATCGGACAACTAGGAACCATCATTCTTGGATTTGCTGATACGCTGATGATCGGTCATCACAGTACACCCGAACTGGCTGCAGCCGGATTGGTGAACAACATTTTCGGTCTCGTCTTTGTATCCTATATGGGATTTACCTACGGACTCACTCCTATCATCGGCAAGCTTTACGGAGAGGAACGTACCGACTGTATCGGACAGAAGGTTCGCAACTCTTTCTTTGCCAATATGCTGACGGGAGCCATTTTTACGGCTGTTCTCATCCTGCTCTATCTCAATCTGGCACATATCGGACAGCCGGAAGAACTGCTATCGCTCATCCGTCCCTACTTCCTGGTGAATCTTGCATCGGTTCTCTTCATGGGTATCTTCTTTACGATGAAGCAATTCCTGGACGGAATCGGAAAGACCAAGGTGGCGATGTGGGCGATGATAGGCGGAAATGTGGTCAATATCCTCGGCAACTGGGTATTGATTTACGGTGTGGCTGGCTTTCCGGAACTGGGTTTGCTCGGAGCCGGAATCTCAACTTTGGTAAGCCGCATCCTCATGGCTTTGGCAATGGTGAGCATTGTGATTGCCGGCAAGAGTTTCAGAGAATACAGACACGACCTCATTCATAGTTCACTTAATAAGGCAGACTTCAAGGAGATGAACCGTCTGGGCTGGCCGGTAGCCTTACAATTGGGAATGGAATCGGCAGCATTTACGCTGAGTTGCGTAATGGTAGGCTGGCTGGGTACTATCCCGTTGGCAGCTCATCAGGTAATGATTACCCTCTCCCAGCTCTTCTATCTCGTACTTTCGGGTATGGCAGCAGCGCTGGCAATCCGCGTGAGTCACTTTATGGGACAGAAAGACTATGCCGCCGTACGTCGCAATGCCTACGATGGTTTCCGCCTGAATCTGCTGTTCTCTCTCTGCATGGGAATTCCAGTATTTCTGCTTCGCCACCAGATAGGCGGTTGGTTTAATGACAATGCCGAGGTACAGGCGTATGTGTCGGTATTGATAATTCTGATGATGATATATCAGTTTGGTGACGGTTTGCAATATACCTTTGCCAATGCCCTTCGAGGTATCGCCTGTGTAAAACCTATGGTGCTCTATGCCTTCATCGCCTACTTCGTCATCTCACTTCCATTGGGCTATACTCTCGGTTTTACTTGCGGCATGGGTATACTGGGCATCTGGATTGCCTTCCCGTTCGGCTTGACGATAGCAGGCGAAATGTATCGTCGCCGATTTGAGAAAGAACTGAAGAAAATTGAGCAAAGATAGGATAAAAAAATACGATTTTACCACGAAAATGAGATTTTTTGGTTCAAAAATACATTTTTTATTGTAAAAAGCTTGCTTTATATAGTTTTTTCATTTATCTTTGCCCCCAGTTAGATATGAAAAAATACCTAATACTCTGCATCAACAGAGCTAAGGCTTATCAACAAAAAGTAGTATTAATAATTTAAAATTTAGAGATTATGAAGAAATTATTGGTTATGGCAGCTATGGTGCTGTCTTCAGTAGGTGCTTTCGCACAGCAGGCAGCTGGTACAACAACTATCCAGCCTAAGATTGGTTTGAACGTTGCTACAATCGGTGACAATGACTGGAAGGCTGGCTTCGCAGCTGGTGCTGAGTTGCAGTATCAGTCAACAAGCAACTTCGGTATTGCTGTTGGCGCTCTCTATTCAGTACAGGGCTTCAAGGCAGAGGACGTAAAAATAGGAAATATAACTTATAAGAATGACTACAAGTGGAACCCTGGTTACATTAACGTTCCTATCACTTTGAACTACTATCCTGTAGCAGGTCTTGCTCTCAAGGCAGGTTTGCAGCCAGGTTTCCTTGTAAACAAGGATGACATGGAAGATGTTAAGAAAGTAGACCTCTCTATCCCAGTAGGTCTCTCTTACGAGTACCAGGGTCTTGTATTCGATGCTCGTTACAACATCGGTGTAACTAAGCTTGCAGATAACTACGATCACTACAACAACGTAATCCAGATTACTGTAGGTTACAAGTTCGCTCTCTAATCGAGAACTCTTGACAAGACAAAATAACAATCCCCGTTCTTCATTACGAAGAGCGGGGATTTCTTTTTTTCTCGTCATACCTATTTGAAATAAGCCTCACGTAAACATTGAGTGAGGCTTACTATCGTTTTAAATGAAGCTTACTTCATTTTCTTTTTTAGAACATTCTTCCACCTGGATGGCCACCACCGAATGGGCGACCACGGAAATCAGGACGACCACCAGGACCACCAGGACCGCCAGGACCACCCTGACGTGCCTGCTTGCCTCCGAAGAGATTCAAGCGATATACCACATGGAGCATCGCATAGCTGTTGACAGCATTATACTCGGTATCAGTACGGGATGTAGCGGAGATAGCACGAGAGAAGGTGCTCTGCTGACGAAGAATGTCATAGAACTGGAGCATGATGGTAAGAGGCTTGCCCTTCAGGAAACTCTGAGAGAGCTGCGCATTCCATACAAACTCATCGGTGTTCATACTACTGTCATTATAGCCACGGCGACTGCTGATAGAGAGACTTGAGTTCAGGCTGGTTCCCCAAGGAGCTGTAAGCGTCATGCTAGGACCATAAGAGAACTGCCAGGTCTCAAGATTGCTCGTAGGCTGCAACTTGTTCTTGGCATGGTTATAATTCAATGTTCCATCGAGCGAAAGCTCCAACCAGTCGTTGCGATAGCTGAACGAGAGACGTTCTCTCCAAGTGGTACTGCGGGTGGTATTCTTCTGGGAATCAGACTGCTTGTCGAGACTCAGATAGCTCACGTAGTTGTTGTAACCCAAGTTGGTGTCGGTATTCACGTTCCATACACCGGCACTGTCGATAGAGCAGTTGAACATGAAGGCTCCCATCGCATTCCAGTTGCCATTGATATTCTCTGGTCGGGTGATTCTTCCACCAGTCGTCTCATCGTATGTCACCTTATTGCTGATGCTATTGTTGGTGGTAGAGAAGTTGACGAAAGTCATGATACCCTTGTTATGGTTCTGCACGAAATTGTTGTAGAACAATCGGAAGTTCTGAGTGAACGATGGCTTCAAGCCAGGGTTACCCATCGAAATATTCAACGGATCGCTGTTATCCGTGATGTCGAGCAACTGAGAGATGCTTGGCTGAGAGGTTGTACCACGATAGTTGATTCGCAGGTTACTCATCTTTGAGAAGCGATAACGGAAATCGAGGGTTGGACTCACATTCACCACATTGCGAACGGTATCTACATGCACGCCCTGATAATCCTGGATATACTTAGACTGCTGTGGTTGAACCATCACACCGAAGTTCAGGTTATACTTCTGACGGATGAATCGCATCATCACCTGGATATCATGGTTATAGTTGCGATACTCTGAGAAGCGACTCAAATCATCATCCCTATAGTCATTGAGATGACCGGCAAACGGATTCAAGTAGCTGTCCCAACCGCGATATTCATGATCACCACTCATCGCATACTTGCTGAAATCGTAGGTGCTGCGGTCGCTCTTGGAGTAGCTGTAAGTAAACTTATAGCTGAACTGCAGGAAGGTAGCCTTCCAGAGTGGTTCACTATAGGTCAACTGGCCCGCATAGCTGTAATTCTTCGAAGGAGTCAGGTTATAGCGGTTGGTCTGATAAGTAGAATCCTTACCCTCCGCTGTCTGTACGAGATAGAGTTTGGCATTGTTGAGCGAGATGCTCTTGCTGTCATTATCAGTATATTTGGCATCCACACGGAAGGTGATGTTACGTCCCTTGTTGCCCAACTTGCGGTTTACCTGCAGCATACCACGCACATTATTGCTCTCTGAATAGCTGATTCCCTGGGAAAGCTGTCTGTTCACCATAGCCTCAGCCTTCTCCATCTCTTCGATACCTTCTTCAGAGAGAGGGTCTTTCGTGGTGATGGTATAAGGATCCTTGTTATAGGAAGCCGACTGGCTACCACTCAAGCCATCGCTGGAACTCCAGGAGATGGAAGGACGGAAGAGGATATTGGTCATGGAATCAGGCATCCACTCCAGACGGATGTTACCATTCCAGCTGTTGCTGCGGGAATAGCTCTGGCTCAGGCTATTGCTGAAAGAGCTGCTGGTACCCATGAAGTTCTCGCTGGAACGGCTGCTCCATACATCGCCATCGCTGTGGTTCCAGCGGAGAGAGGTATTGAACTTGAACTTGTCTTTCAACTCATAGTTGTAGTTGGCGCCTATCATCTTGCTGGCATTCAAACCGTTGGCACCGCCCCAGAATCCTCTGCCAGGACCACCGCCGAATCCACGGTCACTGGTATTATTGGCATTGGCAAAGAGCATGAATCGGTTGTTGTCGGCGAAATAGCCACCCATACCACGCATATTATAGCGGTTCTTGTTACCCACACCCAGGTCGATATTGGAAATCACACCCTTGTTCATACCTTTCTTTACACCGAAGTCGAGCACGGTCTGTTCCTCACCGTCATCAATACCAGTCACCTTGGAGAGATCGCTCTTCTCGTCGTATGCCTTGATCTTATCAATGATGCTGGTAGGCAAGTTCTTCAGAGCCGTCTTGGTATCGCCCGTCATAAACTCCTTACCATCTACCAGGATTTTCTTCACTTCCTTACCGTTGATCTTGATGGTACCGTCATCGCTGACCTCTGCACCCGGCAGACGCTTCACGAGTTCCTCAACCACCGAACCTTCCGGTGTGCGGTAGGCTGCCGAATTATAGACGAAGGTATCCTCCTTCAGACTCACCTTCTGAGCCATGGCTGTTACCACGGCACCTTTCAGCATGATAGCATCAGCACCAATGACCACATTCCCCATTGCCAGATTTTTGTCTTCAGAAATCTGGATGCGCTTAACGGTAGGCTTGTAACCTACACTGGTAATCTTGAGGAGATACTTGCCATTAGCCGGGGCATTGACATGGAAGAGTCCCCGCTCATTAGAAATGGCACCCGACACGTATGTACTGTCGGTTTTGAGTAGTTGAATCGTTACTTGCTCTACAGGGTCCTTGGTATCGCGGTCTGTTATCTTACCGCTAATCAAACGCTCTTGAGCTAAGGATGCTATTGCAACAAGCATCAACAGCATCGATAGAATTGATCTTTTCATTATTTGTTGAATGTTATTTATTATTTCTAAATTGTATATAGACTTGCTTTTATATGATTAGACCCGATTAGAGCGCAATTGTAAAAAACAGATACACTTTTTGGGCATTTTGCTTCTTTTGACGAACGAAATGTATCAAGGTTTAAAATTTTATTGATAAAAAAGTGCTTATTTATTTTGTTTTGTCTCCATTTTAACGTACCTTTGCAACCAAAATAGCCGTAGCGTTGTCCTATTTGGACTTCCCAACGGCCCTATATAAATTCGTCTTTTTAAAAAACGTTAGTAAGTTATGAGTCAAAGAGTAATCATATCAACCCATCTGGAGAGCGAACTGGTAACCGCTCTCGCTGAGTGCGAGCACGACAAGCTGTTTGTGCTTACCGATACCACGACCCAAGAGCTGTGTCTGCCAGTCATCAAGAACTTCTATAGCTTGAAGCATATGCAGATAATCACAATTCCTGCCAGCGACAGCCATAAGGACATCGAAAGTCTGATGATGGTATGGAAGGGACTGCAGGAGGGTGGCGCTTCACGCCATTCGTGCATGATAAACCTGGGAGGCGGTATGATAACCGACCTGGGTGGTTTTGCTGCCAGCACCTTCAAGCGCGGCATCAACTTCATCAATATCCCTACTACCCTGCTTGCCATGGTAGATGCATCAGTAGGCGGAAAGACCGGTATCAATTTCGGTGGATTGAAGAACGAAGTGGGTGTATTCAACGACTCTAAGTACGTGATTCTCGACACTGAATTTCTGAAGACACTCGATGCCGAGAACATCTGTTCGGGCTATGCAGAAATGCTGAAGCATGGCTTGATTTCTACCGAGACAATGTGGGAGGAACTGGTCAGCTTCGACCTTGCCAACCCAGACCTGAAGCAGTTGCAGCGCATGGTGGGCGACAGCGTCAAGGTAAAGGAGCGCATCGTAGAGCTGGATCCTCATGAGAAGGGCATCCGCAAGGCTTTGAACCTGGGTCATACCTTCGGTCATGCCTTCGAGAGCTGGGCTTTGAAGCGCAAGCCTATCCTGCATGGTTATGCTGTGGCATTCGGTCTCATTCCTGAGCATTATCTCAGCGTGGCTAAGACAGGATTCCCTACAGACAAGATGCGACAGACCGTTACTTTCATCAAGGAAAACTATGGTACGCTGAATATCACCTGTGATGACTATGATGAGCTCATCGAGCTGATGCAGCACGACAAGAAGAATCAGAATGGCATCATCAACTTCACCATGCTTGGCGGTATAGGGGATATCCGTATCAACCAGACAGCAACTACAGAAGAAATCAAAGAAGCACTCGACTTCTTTAGAGAAGGATAATATAATATGGCGGGCTATATCAACCCGCCATTATTGTATCCTTATGCCAAACAGCATCGCTTAGGCTTTCCGGTTTCGGTAAGCGGGAGATGCTCTACATATCGGAATTCCTTAGGAATCCAATATTTATAGTTTTTATAATCAGAAGATTTTTCAGATTCATTAGATAAGAGGCGGCGGACAGTCGCCTCTACTTTTTTTATATCCTCATCCTCTGTCAGGAGGACTGCAATTTCTCCAAACTTTCCGTCTTTCTTCTTGGCTAGCATGAAAGGTTTTTCGAGATGAGGTTTCAAGAGAGTCTCCACTTCTTCAATCTGAATCTTGATGCCTCCGCTGCAAATCACATTGTCTTTTCTGCCTTTGATGCGAAAACGGAGTTTTTCCACCTTATTATATATATAGGGTTCTATCTCCACGATATCATTCGTTACCAAGGTTTCAGCACAAACCTGAGGGGCATCAATGACCAGACAGCCTTCTTCGGTCTGACTGATACGGACGCTATCGAAAGGCTGATACCATTCGCTTGCCTCATCACCATTGATTCGCCTCAGGGCAATATGAGACAAGGTTTCGGTCATGCCGTAAGTGCTCCAGATAGCGATATTGCCGGGAAATGACTTCAGTTCCTTCTCTAAAGCTGCATCAATGGCACCACCACCGATAATCAGATGACGGATATGGCAGAGCCGTTCCCGCTCCTCAGGAACCTGCAGGGTATTATATACCTGCATCGGAACCATGGCTGCGAAAGTAATCTCTTTATTTACATCTTTCAAAGGATGCCCACTTGGAGAGACAGAAATAAGATGGAGATGGCGCTCAATGCTTCGCACCACCACCATCTTACCGGCAATATAATCAAGCGACATACAGAGCAGAGCGCTATCACCTGGCTTCAATCCAAGGAAATCACAAGTGATGCGGGCTGAGTTGAGCATTCGCTTCTTCTCTACCCTCATCGGCTTGGGTTTTCCTGTGGAGCCACTGGTATGCACAAGCACCCGGTCGCTACCATTATTCCATTCTGAAAGGAAATCTTCTAATGTCATTTCAAGAATTCTTCCTAAGTTATTTTACGACAAACAGTTGATCGCCACGGATTTCCAATGGCATTGGGATGTTATCGGTAAAGAGCTGACCGGTGCCCAGACCTTGCGGCATCTGGACATTCGGACCATATACCTTGGCAGCATAATGGGCAATGGCATGGAGACCGATGTTGCTCTCCAAGGCAGAGGTAATCCAACTGCCGATGCCACGCTGGTTAGCCAACTCAATCCACTCGTTACATCCATAGATTCCACCATGAAGCGAAGGCTTCAGGATGATATACTGAGGACGGACGGTATCGAGCAAAGCCTGCTTCATACTTCGGACATTCACCCCAATCAGTTCCTCGTCCAGGGCGATAGGAAGCGGTGTTTCGCGACAGAGCTGGGCCATTTTAGGCCACTGATGCTGCTTGATAGGCTGCTCAATCGAATGAATGTCATATTTAGCCAAAGCCTCCAGCTGGCTCATCGCATTCTCCGGCAAGAAGCCTCCATTGGCATCTACACGCAACTCAACCTGCTCCTTGGTATAAACATCGCGGATGCGCTTGATGAGATCGAGTTCCTTAAAGAAATCGATGGCACCAATCTTCAGTTTCACGCAATGGAAACCCGCCTGGAGTTTCTCCTCCAACCGAGCCAGCATCTCCTCATAGGTGCCCATCCATACCAGTCCGTTGATGGTAATGCCCTCTTCTCCTCGTCCGAAAGGAGAGTCGAAGAGATTGACCAGGTTCTCCATTCCAGCAGGAACAGAGACACTTACTCCCTTCTTCTTCGCTGCATCGAAGAACGAAGCAAAGGCTGTTTCCAGTCCGAAGGTGATGCTAGGATAGGCACGAATCATATCGTAAGGGATGCGTCCCATCTGTTCCACCATCTGGCATACCTGTCGAAGGGTAACAGCATATTCCGGTTTGGCATCGCAACTCAAATCAGGGAGCGTAGCACACTCTCCCACTCCTTCTATCCCCGGCATTTCATCCGAAGTAAGAGTCAGATAATAACTGTGTCTCGTGGTATAAACTCCACGAGACGTGCCTGCTGGCTGCTTAAAGTGGAGCGTGCGCTCCGAGATGTCTATCTTATACATTCTTTATATCTATATATCAATACAATTGAATTCTTCACTCTTCGTTCTTCACTTAACTTACTTCTTCTGCTTCAAGTCATACAAATCCTTGCGGCGATCACGAAGATTTCGAACGGCACCGTAGGTATGAAGCTCGTTCAAGAGGTTCAAATCTACATCTGATACGAGAATCATCTCAGTATTAGGTGTTGCCTCCGAACGCTTACCATCGTTAGGGAAGGCGAAGTCGCAAGGGGTGAATACAGCACTCTGGGCATACTGGATATCCATGTTGTGAACACGAGGCAAGTTGCCCACACTACCTGCAATGGCTACATAGCACTCATTCTCGATGGCACGAGCCTGTGCACAGACTCTTACTCTAGAGTAAGCATTCTGCGTATCGGTCATGAATGGAACGAAGAGAATCTGCATACCATCCTCTGCCATCAGACGGGAAAGTTCTGGGAACTCCACATCATAGCAGATGACGATACCAATCTTACCACAATCGGTATCGAAAGTTTGGATATGGCTACCGCCACTCAATCCCCAGCACTTCTGCTCATCTGGAGTTACGTGAATCTTCTCATACATATCCACGCTACCATCTCTACGGCAAAGGAAACCGACGTTATAGAGGGAATCGTCCTTGAGATAAGGCATACTACCGGTAATGATATTGATGTTGTAGCTGATGGCCAGTTCACGGAAACGGTCACGGATTTCTTCTGTATATTGAGCCATCTTGCGGATGCTCTGTGCCTCACCCAAATCATTGAAACGTGCCATCAACGGCGCATTGAAATATTCTGGGAAGAGGATGAAATCGCTCTTGTAATCACTGACGGAATCTACGAAGAACTCTACCTGCTCAAAGAGGTCATCTACCGAAGCGTATGGACGCATCTGCCACTGTACCAATCCGATTCTTACGGTTGGCTTGCGGTCTACGTAGGAATCCGTAGGTGGCTGATAGTAGATATTATCCCACTGCAAGAGGGTTGCACAGTGTTCGCTCTCCTCATCACTAGGAAGATAATTGCGAATCACACGGCGTACGTGGAAATCGTTGGAGAGTTGGAAAGTAAGAACCGGGTCGTAAATCTCACGGTTTCTTACGTGTTCGATATACTCCTTAGGGCGCATCTTGTCGGCATACTTATGATAGTTTGGAATACGACCACCAAACATGATAGCCTTCAAGTTGAGCTTCTCGCAGAGTTCCTTGCGATACTCATACATACGACGAGCCAATCGCAAGCCACGATAATCAGGGTGGATAAATACCTCAATACCATAAAGGATATTGCCATTAGGATCGTGGGTATTGAAGGTTTCATTACCTGTCACCTGAGCATAGGTATGGTCGCCTTTCACCATATTATAGTTGACAATGATGGAGAGCGCACAGCCCACAATCTTATCGTCAACGATAATAACCACCTGTCCTTCAGGGAAGATTGTAATGAGTTTCTTAATTTGTTCTTTTGTCCAGAATACATCTGAGTCTGCGTAAATACGCTTAAACGACTTGGCAAGCTGGTCATAATCCTCCATGCGGAGGTTGCGCATGCTCACCTTTTCGATTTTTCGAGTTGGTTCCATAACAACTGTATTTTTATTTTAAAATCTAAATCCGGCTGCAAAGTTACTGCAAATTATAGATACGACAAAGAGTTTTCGCAAATAATTGATATTTACGAAAACTCTTTTTATATATTTTGCTGTAAGAAAGCCTTTTGGCTTAGAATTTAGCGCAAAAACTTGGCATCTTCCTGCGGTATTGCCTCGTCATGATCATCGAGATAGAGCAACTTTAGCGGATGATATTTATCACTTGCCACCGAATATTCATCCTTTCGATAACGGGTCTGAATGCCACCGATGCCCAACATGGTATGAAAAGCCGAAAGACTACTCTGTACCTGTTTGGTCCGATTTTCTCCCAATGCCTTCAATATATCCGGATATTGTTTACAGAATCCTTCAGAAGTCCAGATGATGAAAGGCACATGCAGTTCGTAATCCGAAGCCTTCGGGGCAGCATGAAGGAAGAGGTGGCGATCATCATCGAAGATATTCTCTCCATGATCGCTGGTATAGAGCATCGCTGATATAGGCTGACCATATACCCCATCCGTCTTAGTCTGTATCCCCTCCCATTTCTGCAGACGTTCAATGATACCATGCAGGATATAATCGGTATATCGGATGGTATTATCATAGGCATTCAGGAGGTCACGCCGATTCTCCGACTTTGCCTCACTCCTGCTATCGGGCTTGAAATAAGCGAAACTACGGGGATAACGCTCCTGATAATTGAAGTGAGAACCATAGGTATGAAGAACGACGAAGAGCTTGCGATAACGGTAATGGGCAGACGAGGAAGCATCAGCCTTGGGCAATATCTCATCCAGTTTCTGCAACAAATCCTCATCATAATGATTACCTTGCAAAGCATCCTCTTTCTTCAGAAAATAATGTTCATCAGCCTGTTCTCCCAAAAAATCGATAAACGAATGATTTGGCAACTGGTTGCTGATAAACACAGTATGGAATCCGGCTTCCTTAAAGGCCGCCAGGATGCCTTTCTCATGAAAAAGTCGCTCAAAATCCTCGGCTGATGCAGCAGACAAGAGCATCGGTACACTCTTATGGGTAGTATTGCTCTGCGTTGTCACATTCGGGAAAGCTTTGATACCCGGTGTCTTGGAAAGCAGAGGATTGGTATTCCGAGGATAGCCGTAAAGACTGAAATTATGAGCTCGTGCCGTCTCTCCTACTACCATCACATACACCTCGGGAGCCGTGGCAGAATGCTCGCTCCTGGCATCAAACTTAAAATTCCGGCTTACCTCCTTATAATTCTCTGAAGCAGCATTGCGCTCAAAAGCCAGATAAAGGTTGTAGCAGATATTGACGGGATAAAGCTGATTGCGCATAAGGTAATCATCCACCACCAGATAGCTTGCCAGCAGACAGAACAGTCCTATAGCCCCAATCTGCATTGCCCAATGGCGGACTCTCTGCTGGAAAGAAACCGACAACCGGCTATCTCTTCTGATATTGACACCCCCCAGGATAAGCAAGGGCAAATAAACCACGAAGACACCAACCACGGCAGGAGCCAGATTATCGAGCAGCTCCATCGCCTCACCGGGATTGGTAGTTACGAGATTCAAAAACATATCTACCGCTATCACTCCCGTTCCGAAAAGATAAAGCAATACCAGCTGGAACGCAGCGAAAAAGACAAAGATAAATGCCCACCATATCATCTTACCAGGACGCTTAGCCGCAGAAAAGAACAACATATACAGCGACAAAGGCAGCAACACATTGACACCACATGCCCACGGAGTCAAGCACTCGGTATAACACAAGGCTATATTAGGCAACAGCAATGCCACCACAGCATAAGCATACAGGAATTGCCCCGATGACACCTTATTATATATATAGGATAAACGATTCATTCTTCTCTTGTATTAAAATGCCTCATTGATATTAAACAGGAAGCCAGACTGCCCAGACTTACCAAATCCATAATCCAAACGCACATTAACATTCTTCTTAAACTCCCATCGGTAACCCACACCAACATTAGGCAAAATCCGATTACTGCGCAATTCTGAGAATTTAGGAAAAACGGTTCCGGCTCCAACCCAAACCACGATGCCATTCCGTTTCCAAACATGTTGGCGCAACTCCACCGTAGCCTCCAGGGAATGCTTGTCACGGTAACGACCCTCGTAATAACCACGCATAGAACTGGTTCCACCTAAATTGGCCATCATACCCCATGAAGGATTGCCGAAATTGAAATTTGCTCCAAAATCTTCGGCAAGAACCGTACCCTCTCCCAACTGCTGATAGCTGTCAAAGCGGAATTTTGTGGTACTGAAGGCATAATCATTACCCATAAACCGAGGGCGGAACATCTGCTTCAGATTGAGATAGATGCCCCGATGCGGATTGGTAAGATTATCACGATTATCATATACCAGCGATACACCGGCTCCCACATTCCATGTATGGTGATCCATTCCATTCAGTAACTCCGGACGCTCAATGTGCTTACCAATTACATAATCATAACTAGCCATCGGACCAACATAGAAATTGTCTGCCACCCGGAACAGGAAAGCAGCCTCAGCCTGTGCCTGCCATCGCTTCATGTCGCTCTTATTGTCATCGTTATCGCCCATCTCGTAACCTATTCCCCAAAAATCAGAAGGGAAAGAATAGAAATAGAGACGATAGTCTATGCGATAACGACCACGAGGTGCTATATGATTTCCACGAACACCCAACATATAGAAACCTACCGTGCTCACATCACCGAAAAGCGAAACATTGGAAGGAGGAAGTAGGGTATCATTGGGGTCTGAACGATAAAGACCTGCCGCTACCATTCCTAAGCCAAACTTCGTATCAGAAGCATAGTGAGGACCTCCGATGATACTGAAGTCAAACCGCTTATGCTTCTTGTTTTTGTTGGCATCATTAAAATAGTCAAGAAATCTTGTCATCCATGATTTCCTGGCATGCTGGGTTGTATCCGCCATCTGCTGTGAGGGGATTGTATCTTGAGTAAATGGCTCAGAGGCATAACAGCCCAATGCCATCATCATGACTAGTATTGTCAGGATATGCTTCATAAAGTCTATAATCTTTGATTCTACATGTGATTTTTACTCGTAAACCAATGCCACATTATCTATCCACAATGTATTACCCGGTGTACCGATATAGGCTCCACCATGGGATGAAGAGAACTGCAGGATAAGATGTGTAGGCGTCTCATGAATGCCCGCCCATCCGGTTTCCCTTACCGGCACACTTTTTCCCTTGCTGTTGCGGGCATAGTCGGTAGAGCGAAGTCCCATCGTAGCAGCATCATAACCAGCCATGTGACGGATATCGCCATAATGAATGGTATAAGTTGCATCATTCACCCATCCATTGGTGCTCTTTCCATACTTCACCACCATCGTGCCCACTCGTTTGGCAGTGATGTTTCCCCGAGCATCTTCATGGCGCTTCTGCAAATAGAGTACGGCAATGGCATAGTCGCGACCTGCCACAGTGGATGCTCCACTGAATCCATTCTGCTTGATACGGTTAGCTGATTGAGGCATATATGTTTTATAGTCAAATTGTACTGCCTTAGGACGTGCAGTGAACGGAATACCCCAATTGATGGCTTTCGGACCATCTTTGGTACTCGTAATCGGTTCACGTACATCACCCAGGAAAAGGGAACCTGCTGCCAGAACCTTGATATTGATAAGTCCAAGCACCTTCACTTTCTCTATATGGGTTTCCAATTTAGCACAATATCCATTGCCACGCTTGTCACGATAAACCGAGTTATTGGTTTTGTAGATACCCGAAACATGTGCCAGAACATTGGATGATCCCCAGGGGGAACCACCCTTGTTGGTATAAGGAGTATTGCCATTGAGGGTCATATTAGGTCCTACGGCATAGATGGTTTTCTGATTTCCACCAATGATAGCCGACTCCTTGATGTTTCTAATCACCCAGTGATCCATGTTTCCATATTTTAATGGAACTACCTTTTTCTGTCCTTGTACAGGAAGGCTAGATAAGGATGCCAAAGCTATTGCCAAGCTAAATACTATTTTTTTTTCCATACCCGTTTCTTTTATTTCATTTCTATTTTGTTTCTATTCAACCTACGAGAAGATTTCAAGTCTTAAGTGATAGGATTTGCAAAGATAGAAAAATTTTCCGTACTTTTCAGTTTTCCGGAAAATAATGATTGAAAATTAAGAAATAATAATAGATTTAGTCGTTTTTTATCGTATAAAAACAAAAAATCCTGCATTTGACTGAGTGGCAAATGCAGGACTTTATGTATAATAATATGTATCAATTATCGATTGGAATACATGTTGTCGTAGTACTTCTGGTAATCACCAGAGGTTACGTTGTCCATCCATTCCTGGTTATCAAGATACCATTTTACAGTTTCCTCGATACCCTCCTCAAACTGGAGAGATGGCTCCCAACCCAATTCCTTCTGCAACTTTCTAGAGTCGATGGCATAACGCATATCGTGACCCTTTCTGTCTGTTACATAAGTAATGAGGTCCATATCCTCGCCTTCCTTTCTGCCGAGCAATCTATCAACGGTCTTGATAACCACCTTGATGATATCGATGTTCTTCCACTCATTAAAACCGCCGATGTTGTAAGTCTCGGCAATCTTGCCCTTGTGGAAAATCATATCGATGGCACGGGCATGATCTACTACATACAACCAGTCGCGCACGTTCTCACCCTTACCATATACTGGCAATGGCTTGCGATGACGGATATTGTTGATAAACAGCGGAATCAACTTCTCAGGGAACTGGTATGGACCGTAGTTGTTAGAGCAGTTGGTCACGATGGTAGGCATACCGTATGTATCGTGGAAAGCACGGACGAAGTGGTCTGAGCTTGCCTTGGATGCAGAGTATGGAGAGTGAGGATTGTACTTGGTTGTCTCCAGGAAGAACTCCTCGCCATAAGCCTCGTGGTTCTTACCGCTGGATGCCTTGGTGGTGAAAGGAGCAGGAACGCCCTCAGGGTGAGTCATCTGCAAGGCACCATAAACCTCATCAGTAGAGATGTGATAGAAGCGCTTACCCTCGTATCCTTCAGGAAGACTTTCCCAGTAAATCTTTGCCGCCTGGAGCAGAGACAGGGTTCCCATCACGTTGGTCTGAGCGAAAGTGAATGGATCCTTGATACTTCTATCTACATGGCTCTCGGCAGCGAGATGGATGATGCCATCCACCTTGTAGTCCTGCATCAGTTTCAACATCAGGTCGAAATCGCAGATATCACCCTTAACGAAAGTATAGTTAGGCTTGTCCTCGATGTCCTTGAGGTTAGCCAGGTTGCCTGCGTAAGTCAACTTGTCGAGGTTGATGATGTGATACTCAGGATATTTGTTCACGAAAAGTCTTACTACGTGTGAGCCGATGAAACCAGCACCGCCCGTGATAATGATATTCTTCATTTACTTTGAACTTTGAAAATTGAACTTTGAACTTTATGATTAGTTTTTTAGAGCAGAAGCTGCAAAAGCTTCTAACTCAAATATTCTAACTCTTTATTATTTTGCTTCCGCTAATTCGGCGATACACTTCTTCAAACTGTCAGTCCAGTATGGCACCTTGAAACCGAAGGTCTGCTTCAGCTTGCTCTTGTCGAGCACAGAGAAGTGAGGACGCTTCACTGGGCTTGGGAACTCCTCGCTGTAGCATGGTTGGATATCGCAGGTGTTGCCGCTGAGTTCGCAGATAATCTTGGCAAAGTCAAACCAGGAGCATACACCCTCGTTAGAGAAGTGATAGATGCCGGTCTTGTCAAGTTGGTTGGTCTCGATGATGTGAGAGATGACAGCAGCGAGGTCACCGGCATAAGTAGGAGTACCCACCTGATCGAATACCACCTTCAGGGTGTCGTGGCTAGCCGTGAGACTCTGCATGGTCTTCACGAAATTCTTTCCCCACTGAGAGTAGAGCCAAGCAGTGCGGATAATGATATGCTTGCAGCCCGTAGCCTCGATACTCTTTTCACCCGCCAATTTGGTCTTACCATATACACCAAGCGGATTGGTTTCCCAATCTTCCTTACAAGGAATATTCTTATCGCCTTGGAATACATAGTCGGTACTAACATGAATGAGGGTACCATCTACTTCCTTCATTGCCTGAGCCAAATTGCCAGCCGCAGTATTATTAAGTAAATTGGCTAAATCAAAATCACTCTCAGCCTTATCCACGTTGGTATAAGCTGCACAATTAACGATAACCTGAATATCATTCTCCTTTACGCTGGCACGGATAGCGTCAAGATTAGTGATATCCAATTTCTCATAGCCTTCAGCCACATCGGTGAAGACAAACTTGTGATTGCTTCTTTTGGCGCAAATCTGCATTTCATGACCCAACTGGCCATTAGCGCCTGTTACTAAAATATTCATTGGTCGTTAAATATTACCTTTTAATAAAACTATGTGGCAAAAGTACAGATTATTTCTGAGATTCCCAAAAAATAGCAGAGGAATTTGTATTAATAATATATAAATAAGGTGTAAACCCCAAAAATGGAAAATGAAGAAGACAAAAAAAACCGCCAGAATCTTTCACAAGAGCCTGACGGGTTTAACCTAATACACTAATTTTCTTTTCCCTTAGATAAACTAAAACCTGTTTTTTATTTAAATCAACATACTAAATCAACAAAAGGAATATTTACCTTAGAAGACTTGAAGTGGTAGTATAATAACTACTTTTTCTTTTTACAGTTGCAAAGATACAACAAAAAATCTACAGTTGTATCCCTAAGTAGCAAAAAAGTAAATGGAATGTGAAAATCCTACATTCCTAACTTGTTTTAAATCAAAAACTTACAAAATTAACCATTTTTATCAAAGTAAATACTATAATACCATTTTTTATTTGTATCTTTGCAACACAAAAACGACAAATAGACTAATTTTATCCTTTTCAGACTACAATTATGTCATTTACAAAACATAAACAGAAGATGAGACAATTACTAATACTTCTTACGCTTATGATGCCACTGCTCGCTCAAGGCAAAACCGACGAGAAAAAGCTCCTGGAGCGTATCGACTACATGATAGATAACGACAAGCATTATCAAGATATCAAGGAAAACGAGCTCAAACAGCTGAAACAGCTAGCCTTTGATGCAGAAGATGACAAGACCCGTCTCCTTTTCCTTGACAGCATATACCGTGCCTACAGCGCCTACCGCTACGACTCGGCATACGCTTACATGCAGCGTGGACTGGAGTTGGCAAAGAAGGTCAACGATACCTATTATATAACTCTCAACCAGATTAACTGGGCGTCAGTACTCTCGGTAAGGGGATTCTATGGCAAAGCCGAAGCTCTGCTCGAATCACTCCATCCCGACACGATGCCCTACAAGCTGAAGTTATACTATTACTATACCTTCGCTTGGCTCTATAATTACTGGGAATCATACGCCCAAAACTCTGATTACGCAAAAGAATTCCGCACCCAAAGGAAGCATTACATGAATCTCTTGCTCCAGAATTTCAAAGAAGATAGCAGAAACACCGTCTACTACAATTATCTGCTAGGCGAAAACATCTATTTGGATGAGCCTACCAGCAAGCAGTCGCTCTACCATTTCATGAAGGCAGTGAAGATGTCTCCAGCCAAATCACGCATCCATGCCATGTCGGCATACGGTGTCGCCAGATATTACAAACTTACAGGTAACTTCGATCTCTACGAGAAATATCTCGTGGAAGCATCTGTGAGTGATGGTCTATGCCAGCTCAAGGAAACGGTAGCCCTGCAGAAACTTGCCTACTTTCTTTTTAAAAAGGATGCAAGCAACAGTAAGAGAGCAGCCAAATACATCCAGCACACGATGGAAGACGCCCAGTTCTTCAACAACCGACTGCGCATGATGGAAATTTCCAATATCCTCCCTGTCATCGCTTCTGCCAACCAGCAGGCTGCCGAGAAATCACGTACCCGTTTCCTCTTCGGCTTCATCGGTGTTAGCGTAGCACTCATCATCATCCTCATTCTCTCCTTCGTCAACAACCGACAGAAGAACAAGCTGAAGAAAAACAAGCAGGAAATAGAAGAGCAGAACGAGAAACAGAAAGAAATGAACGCACAGCTCACCCAGCTGAACCAACAGCTGATAGAAACAAACATCAAGCGAGAGACCTACATGCGACTCTTCATGGACATCAGTGCTGCATATATCAGCAAGTTGTCCGACTATCGTAAACTGGTGAACCGAAAGATCAAGGCTAACCAGACTGCCGACCTGCTGAAAACCCTCAACACCCACAAGATGGAAGAGGAGGAGTCACAGATGTTCTACAACCGCTTCGACAAGGCGTTCATGGAACTGTATCCCGGTTTCGTGACGGAGTTGAACAAGCTCCTGCTGCCAGAATGCCAGCTGGAACTTCCTACTACCCACACCCTGACCACGGAAATCCGTATCTATGCATTGATGCGACTAGGCGTAACCGATAGCCAGGAGATAGCCACCCTGCTGTATTATTCCACCCAGACCATCTACAACTATAAATCGGGCATGAGAGCAAAGGCAAAGAATCGCGAGACTTTTGAGAGCGACATCAACCGTCTCTGCCATATTATATAAAAGGAGTTAAAGGAGTTAAGACAACAGTCTTTTTGGCGTAGATTTTAAGCAGCAAGACATACGTCTTTACTCCTTTAACTCCTATAATATGCGACTAATCGCGATGGATAACCGTTCCGTTTGCCTGATGCGTAGCAAGAACCAGCACCTCTGCTATCTGCACATGTTCAGGAGCAGAAGCTGCATAGTAAGCCACGTCAGCCACATCATCACCATTCAAAGGAGTGATACCACGATAAACCTGGTCAGCTCGCGCATTATCACCATGGAAACGGACATTAGAGAAATTGGTTTCTACCAATCCAGGTTTCACATTGGTTACACGCACCTTGGTATGTGCCACATCAATACGCAACCCATCAGAGATTGCTTTAACGGCAGCCTTGGTGGCACAATAAACATTGCCTCCGGCGTAAGCAGCATCTCCTGCCACACTACCAATATTGATAATATGACCATGATTACGTTTAATCATGCCAGGCACAATCAGGCGAGTCATGGTAAGAAGTCCCTTGATATTGGTATCAATCATCTGATCCCAATCCTCAAAATCACCTTCATACTCCGGTTCCAGACCACGAGCCAATCCGGCATTATTGATCAGCACATCAATATTGCGCCATGCATCAGGAATATAATCTACAGCCTTCTTTGCTGCCTCACGATTACGGACATCGAAAGCTAAAGCCAAGACTTCAGTGCCTTCTGCCTCTAATTCCTTTTTCAGGATTTCCAACTTGCCAGTATTTCTACCAGTGATAATAAGATTGTAACCACCTCTTGCAAAGCGGCGAGCGCAACCTTCGCCTATTCCGCTTGTTGCACCTGTGATAAGAGCTATTTTATTCATTTGCTTTGAACTTTGATTTTTTTAAACTTGTTACTTTGAGCTTTGAACTTTGAGCTTTATGATTAGTAAAGCATAAGAATTGGCTTTCCCTTCGGCCGCCGAACGTTGTTTTTTCACTCTTCGTTCTTCATTCTTCACTTAAAGTATCAGAACCCTCACTTCTGCATTTGTCATTTTCTCTATCTGATTCATCGGGCGTTTGAAATAGACACTCTGAATCGCCTTATTGATGATGCCATGTCCCACAGCCAGAATAGTCTTATCGGGATAAGCAACCTTGAGCCAGGTAAGAAAATTCTGAGCTCTGGACTTCATCCTTTCCAAAGTTTCTATATTATCAGGCCAATCCTTTGGATCCTTAGGCAAGGAAGGAATGAACTTACCCGTAAAGTCACCCCAATCCCGCTCTCTCAGCAATGGAGTGGTAACGATATGAGCATCAAGCTCCTCATCTGTCAGATTACCAGTCTGAGAGAGAGCTTCTATATGAGGACGGGCAATAATCTCACAAGTCTGAATACTGCGATACAGATCACTGGAAACGAAGGCATCAATAGGTTCGTTTACCATCTTCCTGGCAACCTCCCCAGCTTGCTCAATACCTTTCGCATTCAGCTTGCCCGGTGTCTGCCCCTGCATGATCTGAGCAGCATTATCCACGGTCTCACCATGGCGCACAAGATATAACTTTGTCATAGCTTATAGTTTTTGCTTACAAAATTACTCATAATTGGCGAAAATAAGGAATAATTTGCGTTAAATAAATCATAAAAATCATGCTTTCTCGATTTTCTTTCGTATTTTTGCATAAAGATTAATATAACATTGCAAAATCGTTTTAAAAAAGATAAGTATGAAAGTAGTACACAGCTCTTTGTTTCGTGCCGTCTGTGCCATCATCATTGGTGTTTTACTCATCCAATATCGCGAACAGACAGTTACATGGATTACCATCGCTATCGGTGTGTTGTTTTTCCTTTCAGGAGCCATCTCCCTCATCTCCTACTTCAGCGCTAAGAGAACTGCAGTGAAGATGCAAGGCCAGATGCTTTCTGACGCTAACGGCAAACAGATTATCGGAATCAAGCCCAACTTCCCTATCGTTGGTTTGGGCAGTCTGATTCTCGGCATGATTCTGGCATTGATGCCAAATGTATTCATCGCATGGCTGATGTTTATCCTTTCAGCAATCCTGATCTTGGGTGCCATCACTCAAATGGCAAATTTGGCAACAGCTGCCAAGATGGGGCGTGTGGGTATCATCTACTGGCTGATGCCATCAGCTCTTCTGCTCCTGGGTATACTGGCTATCATCAAGCCTTCCGCCTTAGCTTCAGCCCCATTACTCATCATCGGTTGGGCCATGTTGGTATACGGTGTGGTGGAATGTGCCAATACCTTTAAAATTTCGAACAACCGACGTAACTGGCAGAGAAAGAACAATACAAAAAGCAAAATTGTGATAGACTCAGATACGACCAGTACAAAAAACGAAGAAATCACTTTTATTGAATAGAAAACAAAATAGCCTCACAAGTATCTAAACTTGCAAGGCTATTTTATTATTTTTCAACGAGTCCCTCTACATAGCGACAAAGGATACTGATACCCTTTTCATTCTCACCTCCCTGCGGGATGATGATATCTGCATAACGCTTGGTTGGCTCGATAAACTGCTCGTGCATAGGCTTGAGCACCTTGAGATAACGGTCTACGACCATTGATACCGTTCTACCTCGATCTATCGTATCACGCTGAATATTACGAATCAACCGTTCATCAGCATCGGTATCTACAAATACCTTCAGGTCCATCAAACTGCGCAATTTCTTATCTACCAAGGTCATGATACCCTCAATAATCACTACCGGTTTTGGCTCTACATGAATAGTCTCCGGTTCACGATTGCATTTGAGATAACTGTAGGTAGGCTGTTCTATCGCCTTGCCTGCACGCAAATCAGCAAGCTGCTGATGCAAGAGTTTCCAGTCAAAAGCCGACGGATGGTCGAAATTAATTTGATGGCGTTCCTCTTCCGTCATATGCGAGGTGTCATTATAATAAGAGTCGAGCGGCACCACTGCTACATAATGAGGTGGCAGCACTTCTACGAGTTTCTTTACTACAGTTGTCTTGCCGGAACCTGTACCTCCAGCAATACCTATCACCGTTACCTTATCTATCTTTTCCATTTTCTATAAGATTTCTTCAAACATTTTGCGATAATACTCAGCCTTCTTCTCCACCGCCATCGGATAAGCCCTGGAGCTGGACGGCATGCGATAAAGCCTAAGCTGACGAGTTCCGACAGTAAACTCAATAAATTCTCCCATTTTAGGAAGCGAACGAATACCAAAGTGGTCAGTAAATACCTTGGTGGCAAGCTGTCCTGCCGTAAGAACCGCCTTACATTCGGGTAATCTGGCAAGCATACCATCCAGATCAGAAGGCTGCACTATTTGCAAGTCTTTATCTGAAGCCGTATTCTTGGTACGAATCACCTTTTGGGCGGTATCATAAATGGCAACTCCTTTTTCTTTCAGAAAATCCTTGATGGCATCCAGCCTATAAGTCTTATGTTCCACATCTACGAAATGGAATTTATCTTCGAAATAAATCAGCCCGAATATTCTCCACATGTCGTTCTGGAAATTAGGATAATACCAAGGCATGCACCATCGCTTCTCTGCGGGTGGAAAGGTACCGAGCATCAGCAACTTGGCATTGCCCGGTAACCATGGTTCAAAAGGATGTTCTTCAACCATTTTATTTTTTCTCCTTCACCAGATATAAAACTACAGGCAAGTGATCGCTGTAACCGTTGAGCCATCTGCCACCCGCTTTGGTACGCAGAGGAGCTCCCTTGTACTGTCCTTCCTGCTGAATCAGATAATCTCTACGGAACACGTGATGCTTCCAATACTTCAAGCTACTATAATCCTTGTTCTTCGGGTCCTTATTCAAAAGACTTGGTGAAAGCACAATCTGGTCGAAAAGGTTCCAGGAGCCATTATAGAACAATGTACCCTTACCTTCCTTAGCCAGGATATTATACCATGGATTGTACATATCATCAGGACCAACCTCAGAGATTTCGGCCTTTGCTTTCAACACCTTGTGCATACTCACATTTGTCGGATCATCGTTCATATCACCCATCACAAAGACCTTCATCTCTGGATTTAAGCGAAGCAGAGAATCCTTAACTACTTTAGTTTGACGAGCGCCACTCTCACGATAGAACGAAACAGAAAAACGGCTAGGCCAGTGACATACAATGACTGCCACATCATCGCCACCCATTTCACCACGTACGGTAAGGAATCCACGAGTCTTATATGCAGAATCCTTTTCCAATTCCTGGACGTAAGGAACCAACTTTACATTCTTGACAGTGAAAAGTGCAGGATTATAAAGTAATGCACAGTCAATACCACGTTTATCAGGACCCTCAATGTGACAGAATTGCATATTGCGAGCCTTCAAAGGAGGCTGAGCTGTAAGATCTTTCAAGACATTGGCATTTTCAACCTCGGCAAGACCAATGAATGCACATCCCACATGAGGCAATACATCTGTACCCATATCAGCAAGGGCTTTCGACATATTTTTCAATTTATTGGTATACTTCATACCATTCCATCCCTTTGCCGGCAAGTACTCATAATCATTCTTACCCGCATCATGACAAGTATCAAAGAGATTCTCCTGATTGTAGAATCCAACAGCATACACCTGAAACTGTTTATCACTAGAAGCCTTTGTTTTCTTCTGGGCAATAGCACTTAAACTTATCAAAAGTAAGGCTGCCAAAAATAGCATTTGTTTTCTCATACCACCTATTTAATATTAAAGTTATATACTTTGTTATTATGCACACAGCACACAACTGTGCGATTTTGTTGGGCAAAGATAGTACAAAAACCGCAGATTTCCCCCATAAAAATGAAGATTTTTTCAGAATTCATTCATTTTTAACTAAAAAGACTTTCTTTTTCAAAAAATTATTTGTTACTTTGCAGCATTAAACATAAATTTATAATTATCTTTAGGCAAGAACCTTACAAAGGTACAGTCCAACAAGTAATTATTAATTCTTAATAACGATAAACTATGCAAAAGAAAGTAAACTTAGCAACATTAGCACTCTTTTCCTGCACGCTTGCTATGGCTCAAAATGAAAAAACAGAGCAACACATAGCACAGGGTCATGACGAGAATGCATTTACCTTCTCAGAGGCACAGTTGGGTGAGGACGATGACATGTCTTCAAATGTCACCATCCTCAATTCTACCAGCAACGTTTACGCCAGCAAGGCAGGTTACCTGTTCTCGCCCGTCCGTTTCCGCTATCGTGCCTTTAACCAGAAGTACAATGATGTCTATATTAATGGAACAGCCATGAACGACATGGAGACTGGACAGTTCAGATTTTCCAATATCGGTGGTTTGAACCGTTTTTCCAGAAATGTAGACTTTTCTTTACCTTTTGAAGCCAACAATTACTCAATGACAGGAATGGCGGGTTCTAACAACTATGATTTCCGCGCAGGAAGCATGCAGGAAGGTCAGTATGCCAGCGTGGCTGCTGCCAACCGCAACTACACACTTCGTGGATTATACACCTATGCCAGCGGCTTCAATGAGAAAGGCTGGGCTATTACTGCCGGATTGACCTATCGATGGGCCAACCGTGGCTACGTGGAAGGAACCTTCTACAATGCTCTCTCCTATTTCTTCGGAGTACAGAAGAAATGGATGAACGGTCACTCACTGAGCTTCTCTACCTGGGGTAACCCTACCGAAAGAAGTACTCAGGGAGCATCTACCGATGAGGCTTACTGGCTCGCCAACGACTACTATTACAACCCATACTGGGGTTATCAGAACGGGCACAAGAGAAACTCACGCGTAGTGAACGACTTTGCACCTTCTGCTATCGCTACATGGGATTGGGACATCAATGACAAGATGAAGCTCACTACGTCTCTGTTTGGCAAGTATTCTATGTATAAGAGTACTAAGCTCAACTATAACAACGCCGAGAACCCTCAGCCAGACTATTGGAAGAACATGCCATCGGCTAACTTCTACGTATGGGGCGACTTCAAGAACGGTAACAATGCTTATAACTGGGACAGCTGGAACAACGCTGTAAACTACTGGACAGCAAGCAAGGCGAACCGACAGATTGATTGGGACCGTCTCTACTATTCTAACCAGCAGGCTGCAAAGAATGGTCAGGAAACCATGTACTATCTGCAGGCAAAGCATAATGACAACCTCAATGTAAGTTTGTCATCAACCCTGAACACCAAGTTGACCAAGAAGTCTAGCCTGGCTACAGGTCTCATGCTTGGCACCAATAGCAATCGCCATTATCAGACCATGGAGGATATGCTCGGCGGAACCATATTCCACAACGTAAACTCTTATGCTATCGGTGATTATCCTATCACAGACCCACGTGTGCAGTATGACCTTAACACAGCAGGTCCAAACAACACTGGTAAACTTGTCTATGAGGGTGACAAATTCGGTTACGACTATCGTATCGATGTAAACAAGGCGAACCTCTGGAGCACCTATACCAGTGAATTCTACCACATGAAGGCAATGCTGAGCGGGCGTATAGGCTATACCGGCATGAAGCGCCATGGCTATATGCGCAATGGTATGGCTGCCAACAACAGTTACGGAAACAGCGAGACAGCCAACTTCCTGGATGGAGGTATGAAGGGAAGCCTGAATGTAGACTTAGGCAGAGGTCATGCTTTCAGCATTGGCGCTGGCTACGAATGGCGTGCTCCTATGGCTAATACTGCATTTATTGCACCAGAAATCAACAATGATTTCGTAACCAATCTCAAGAATGAGCGCATCTTCAGCTCAGAATTCAGCTACCATTATCGCAATGCATGGCTGCATGCCAACTTAAGCGGTTACTACAGCCGTCTGGAACATGTTACAGAGTGGCAGAACTTCTACAACGATGATGAGAACTCATTTACATACGTAAGTATGACCGGTCTGAAGAAGGAATACTATGGCTTGGAAGCTGGCTTGAAGTTCAAACTCACTTCATGGCTCGACCTCAAGACCTTGGGAGCTATCAGCGAGGCAAAGAACATCAACAATGTAACTGCCAACTATATGCTCTCTAAGAGTGCTGAGGTTTACACAGACAAGGCTTACGTTCTTGACATGCGAGAGAGCGGAACTCCACTCACTGTGGGAAGCATCGGTCTGAGCACACATCTGAACGGATGGTTCATCGATGTGAATGCCAACTACTATGACCGTATCTACCTCTCTTATTCTCCTAGCTACCGCTACGAGAAAGTACTGAAGAACCGTCAGTCGGCTCACCAGAAGTATCCAGAGATATTCCCGGCAGTAGTCACAGAAGATGGCAACAGCTGGTTGCCTGAAGCTGTAGCACAGGCTAAGGGGCATGGCGGTTGGATGGTTGACATGAGCATCGGTAAGAGCATTAGATTGAAGAAGGGTTCACTTAACTTCAACCTCATGATTACCAACCTCTTCAACAACCAGAAGATGGTTACTGGTGGCTACGAACAGAATTCACGTTCTGGCTATACGCTCACCACAGGCGGAGAGGTCAACAATGTTCGTATTTATCAGTTCTCAAAGAATCCTAAGAAGTATTACGCATTTGGTACCAATGGTATGTTCCAGATAGGATACCGATTCTAAAAACTATATGACAATGAAAAAGATAAAATTCATAGCAATGGCCCTAATGGCAATGACGGGATTGATGCTTGGATCATGTATGGGTGACAGCTACGCTGACCCTGATATGGTTGAGACTATCCCTGCTGCGCCATACGGTAACAACCTGCTTAGGGAGAAAAACGTAGTTTCCATTGCACAGCTCAAGAGCGATTATAAGACTACCATCAATGGTGGTGGCTACAAGCTCATTGATAAACCAATGATGATCAAAGGTTACATCACAGGCAATGACATCAGCGGCAACCTCTATCAGCAGGTAGCACTCCAAGATGAAACAGGTGCTATCCTCGTTGACATAAACGCAGGCGGTTTGCATGGCTATCTTCCTGTAGGACAGGAGATTCTCATCGACCTCAACGGTCTTTACATCGGTGGCTATGGCAAGCAGGCTCAGATTGGTGGCATCTACACCAACCTGAAGACAGGTGCTACATCTGTAGGAAAGATGGATCGCCCAACTTGGCAGAAGCACTTCAAGCTGCTTGACGAGGCAGATGCCAGCAATGTGAAGGCCGAGATTTTTGATCTCACCAAGGCTACTGATGCTACTTACCTTGAAGAGAATGCAGGCAAGCTGATGACCATCAGGAAAGTGAAGTTCAACAGCGCTAACGGCAAAAACGTATGGGCAGCCAACGATGAGACCACCAACCAGACACTCAAGAATGCCATTACCGGCCAATGGATTAGTTCCAATACCGTGGTAGTGAGAACATCGGGTTATGCCCGCTTCGCCAATGCCATCCTGCCAGACGGAGCCTACGACATCACGGGCATCTTTACAAGATATAATAATGTATGGCAGATCATCATCCGCAATACTGACGACCTCTCTCCTTCTGTGCTCTCAATCTTCAAGGAGGCTTTCGATGAAAGCCAGGGCGATTTCACTACAGAAAACATCAAACTTGCAGAAGGCGTAAGCTATGCCTGGAAATGGGCTTCGGCTGCATACGGCATGAAGGCTTCAGGCTATGTAAACGGTGCCAACGTTGAACTCCAGTCACGACTCAAGTCACCTGCCATCAACCTCTCATCCGTAAAGAGCGCTACCCTCAAATTCGACCAGGCCATCAATTTCTCTTCCGACATGACCAAGGAATGCAAGGTTCAGGTTTCTACCAACGGAAAGATATGGACAGATTTGGACGTGAAAGGGTATCCTAACAAGAACGGCTGGGACTTTGTTACCTCTACTGCAGATTTAACCAAGTATTGTGGCAAGACCATATACATAGGTTTCCTCTATAGCAGTTCCACATCGGCGGCTCCAACATGGGAAGTCAAGAATTTCATGGTAGATTAACAAAACTCACCTCTATACATTATATATATAGTAACATCAATAAAAAAGACAACAATATGAAAAAGTATATATTTTCAGTTTTGATGGCAGCGATGGCTGCTTTCACATTCAGCAGTTGTGAGGATGTGCCAGAACCTTACACCATGCCAACCAAACCGGAGACTGGCGGCACCACAGAAGGTGTGGCTAAGGGTACCGGTACCGCAGTTGACCCATACAACAGTGTGGCTGTAGCCAATTACTGCAAGACCCTGGAGGCAGGCGTAGAGTCTGACAAGGAGGTCTATATCAAGGGCAAGGTTGTGAGTATCAAGGAGCAGTTCTCTACTAACTTCGGTAATGGTTCCTTCTATATTGCCGATGATGAGACCAGCGAAAAGTTCTACATCTTCCGCTCACTCTATCTGGGCAACAAAAAATGGACAACCAACGATCCTGAGCTTAAAGAAGGCGACGAGGTTGTTGTATGCGCCAAAGTGATGAACTATATGGGCAATACACCGGAGACTGTAGCCAATAAGACTTACCTTGTATCATTGAATGGCAAGACTGCAGGAGGCTCTACTCCAGACACTCCAACTACAGGAGAGGCAAAGGGTGATGGTACTGCTGCCAATCCTTTCAATAGCGTTGCTGCTCAAAAATATACAGCTGCTTTGGAGGCGGGAGTTGTTACCGACAAGGAATTCTACATCAAGGGTAAGGTTCAGAGCATCAAGAATCAGTTCTCTGCAGACTTCGGCAACGGCTCATTCTATATTGCCGATGATGCCAACAGCACCCAGTTCTATATCTTCCGCATCTACTACTTCGGTGGCGAGAAGTGGAAGGAGGGCGACATGACACTGAAGGAAGGCGATGAGATTGTGGTTTGCGCTAAGCTCATCAACTACATGGGCAACACACCTGAGACCAACCAGGGCGGTAAGCTCATCTCCGTGAATGGCAAGACCAGCGGTGAAGGCGGTGGCACTGTAACTCCTGACCCAGAACCAGATCCAAACCCAGGCGAAGTAGCAACAGGGGAGAATGGCGGCTTCGAGACTTGGGCAGACGGTAAGCCAACAAACTGGAATACAACTTCAGCAGGTAACGCTACGTTAACACAAAGCGAAGACGCTCACACTGGCAAGTATTCTGTGCAGGTGGCAGGTACGCCAAAAGCAAACAAACGACTTGGTTACAAGGAGATGAAACTCAAGGCTGGCAAATACACCCTTAAGTTCTATGCTAAAGCAGCAACAGCAACAGGTGCTTCTGTTTGTCCAGGACACGTTGCAGTAAAAGACGGAGTTGTTGATTCACAAAACTACGTATACACCAAGCAATATGTCAGCGTTAGCAACACAGAGTGGACTCTCGTTGAACAGGAAATTGAGATTGCAGCAGACGGAACCTATAGCATCGTCATCATGAATGCCAAGAAACCTGGCGCAGCTGTCCTCATCGATGACTTCACTTTCACCTTAGGCAACACCGTCATTATCAAATAATTCTTAAAAACATCAAGAAAAATTTGGTGGATTCAAGAAAAAAGTGTAACTTTGCACCCTGAAATTGTCAACAGGCTATAATGGGCATGCCCCGATGAGGGACACGAAATGATGCGAAAGCATCCCCATGACGTCTATTTTTAATAACCAAATAAAAATAAAAAAGAAAAAATGAAAAAAGGTATTCATCCAGAGAACTATCGTCCTGTAGTATTTAAGGATATGTCTAACGGCGATATGTTCCTCTCACAGTCTACATGCAAGACAAACGACACAGTAGAATTCGAGGGCGAAACTTATCCAGTTGTAAAGATTGAAATCTCTAGCACTTCTCACCCATTCTATACAGGTAAGAGCAAGCTCGTTGATACAGCTGGTCGCGTAGACCGCTTCATGAACCGTTACGGTAAGTTGAAGAAGTAATATATATACCTTTTTCATAAGGATATATTATTATCGAAAGATACAAAGTGCGTTCCAACGTAGTTGCATATACGTAGGAATGCACTTTTTCTCTTCTTATACATACAGGAAATCACTTTTTAACTTCTTATTCTCTGAAAAGTAATCTCCTATTATTATAAAGAAAGTAATCTATAACTTAAAACATTTACGAGAAATGAAGCATACTAAGTTACTTATTCTCTCGCTCATCGCTGCAATGACATTCTCGGCATGCGGTACAGACGACTCCCTACAGTTTAACTTCCCTGATAAGGAGAATAACGGTGGAGGAAATACTGGCGGTGATAATTCTGGCGGTTCTACAGACAAGAACAACAGTAATAAAAATATGGTAAAAGCCAATATGCCACAAGTGTTAAAGAACGCTCTCGGTGGACTTGAGTTCCCTAAACTCAAGGATAACGGAACAAGCTATGCCATTGTTCACATGGACGGAGACGTTGTAAACTTCTCTAGCGAATGGGATGATGATATGAAAAGCCAGCGTTGGAGCTGCTATACTTTCAACACCACCAACATAGCTTCGAACGTAAAACGATGGGATGCTCCGCAGGGTGAGCGTCAGTATCCATGGGATACCGACCTACAAGAGCAGTGGGGCATCACCGATTTCACCGAAGACCCTACCCCAACCAAGCAGGGATTCGACCATGGACATATCTGTCCTTCTGCCGACCGTAAGCAAAATCTTACCCAGCAGAAGCAGACTTTCTTCATGACCAACATGCAGCCACAATATTCCAACTTCAATCAGAGGGGCACTTGGTATAAAATGGAAGATGACCTTCGCAAGCTAGCTCCTAAAATTGATACCGACACTCTTTTTATCGTAAAGGGTGGCACTATTGATGCTGTAGGTAGTGAAAGTAACCTCATCGGATGGAAAAAACAAGGTGCATCCAGCGACGTAAAGTTACCAGGCTACACCCCTGTGCCAAAATATTTCTTCGTTGCAGTACTGAAAAAAGAATTCAATACAAAAACTCAGAGTTACGGCTATAGCGCCTTCGGTTATTGGTTTAAACACGAAAACAAGGCATTCGATTCCAAAAACGACAAGTTAGGCAATTATGTAGTCAACATCAAGACCCTGGAGGAGCGAACAGGCATCGATTTCTTCTGCAATTTGCCTGATGACATAGAGAAGCAGGTTGAAGAAATGGACGTACAAGCTATAAAGAATATCTGGGGATTTAAGTAAGGGCAAGGAATGTATTGTCTCTTAACCTCCGAACGAGCGTAGGGAGTGATAACTTCTTTGATTTCAATTAATTCCCCTCTTATTCGAAGTTGGGTGAAGGGTAGCCGATGGCTTACACTGAGCTGTTACTCTATAGGGGGTGCTGAGTAGTTACAGAAGATGATTAAGAAGTAAAGAAGTATTAAAGGAAAAGATACCAGAAGGGTCTTTTCTTTACATCCATAAACTAATAAAACCGCTCCTTCAGCGAGAATACTGAGGGAGCGGTTTCTTTTTAATAACGAATGAACTTTCCTGAGAAAGTTGTATATATAGCACTAAAAACAAGCATCACTTTCTATCTTTTTGGTAAACCTTTTACTGTACCCTGAATAGGAGTACGACTGGCGCCCTTACCGAAGGAAGAACCCGAAGAAGTGCTGCTTCTTGAAACCCTAGCACCATTCGCAGAATTACGTTCCAGATCGATATACATAATATCGCCCTTTGCCATACCGGTACCTATCATATAACCAAAGAATGTATCATATCTTTTACCTTGCTCTGCTCCCAAATGGAAACCATACTGACTGGCATTGGCATCCATCACATAAGTAGCACCAGAAGCATACTTGATGTAAATATCTCCATTATTATCAATATACCAAGAGAACTTCAAGGTCTGTTGGTCATCGCTTCCATCTGTAGCATAATCTATCTCTATGCCGCTTCCACTAAGCGAGTTGCGGTTATTCTTGTCCTGATAGAATATCATATTAGCTTCAAACTGATAGTTATTTCTGGAATTACCATCTGATGCCAGCTCAGAAAGCTGGACATTTCCATACCAATCACCTACCAAAGTCTGAGCTTCATCAAGCAACCATTGGGTTTGCGACCCCTGTGCACCTTGGTTCCAGTCCCCCTGGTCCCATCCCCAGCCACCATGATTATAGTCATCATACCAGTAATAATCATCATGCCAAGAATCATCCCATGGATCATCGTCACAAGCAGTAAAAGTAAATGAAGTGACAGCTACTGCCATCAACATCAAAAGTTTCTTCATCTTTTTCATCGTCTTATATCCTTTCTTCTTTTAAAAATTCAACAAACTATTTTGCTACAAAGTATCAATCTATCAAAAAGACACCTTCTGTAGAACTTGGTGCAAAGATAAGCCATTTTTTACACCTTGCAAAAGGAAAAAGGGAAGTTTTTAGGGGAATTTCCCTATGATAAAGGAAAATTTCCCTATCTCAACAAAAAATCCACCATTTTTCTTCCAATTTACAATTATTTTTGTTACCTTTGTGTCGAATTAATTAATAAAAATACATGCCAACAAGACAAATAATTATGATAAAAAAACATCTATATATAACACTCCTGGGACTGTTTTCGGCTATCACAGCCATAGCTACCCCCTATTGTGACATCCGAAAGTTTTCCATAGCAGACGGACTTGCAGCAAATACTATTTCTGACATTAAACAAGGAAAAGACAAACTGATGTGGTTTGCCACATGGAACGGCTTGTCTTGTTATGACGGATATAGCTTCCATACTTTCCGCGACGACCCAGATGGCGTAAGCGTACTATCTACTAACCGTATCATGAGCATACAGCCAACTGCGGCAAACAACGTATGGTGTATAACCCAAGACCGCAAACTTTATCTCTATGACACCCATCTCTGCCAGTTTTTAAAAACCAGCAATCAGATTAATGAGAAATTCAAGGTTGATTTCAGGGCAGACAATATCTATGATATTAATGGAGGGAACACCTGGGTTACATCCGCCAATGCCGATTATCTGCTACATACCAATGATACAGATGTACTCGATTTTGAATTGATACATGTAGGTCAAAAAGGATTGAAAAGCGGTAAAGTTTACTTTATCTATGGCGACAAGAAACACAGAGAGTGGATCCTTACAGATAAGGGTACAACCATCTATGGCAAGAAATTCAGTACTAACGTACCTTATAAGTGGATTAGAGAAGTAGGAGAATATGTCTTCCTGGCTACAGAGAACGGAAAGGTTATCGTTGTAGATGAAAAAAATCGAGCTACCAATGTTCCCCTTCCTGAAGGTATAACCCACATCAACGAATTAAAGAATACGGGTTATCAGCTTCTTCTTGCCACCAATCTTGGCGTAGTCATCTATAATCCGAGAACTTTCAAATCAGAAATCATCAATATACAAAGTCCTTCACAGCCTCTAGCAGAAGTGAAGAAACTATATGTAGATGATTATGGAACGGTTTGGACGTTCACTAACGGCATGGGTGTAACCCTTGTTAATCCTAAAACATCCGAGAAGCGATGGCTTTTCGCAGACCAACCGGATCCTGTAGACCGCACATCCAGCTCGAAACTTTTCATCACTCAGGATGAGAATCATACTGTATGGGTGGTACCTAACCAAGGTACCTTCAGTTATTACGACCGCAAGACAGGACAACTTGTGCCATACCTGCTGCGCAGTAACTCATCAGGCAATTACCGAATCCCTATGATTGAGAAATTCTGTCTCACAGACCAGGCAGTACTTTGGATAACAGGAATTCATGACCTCACATTGATTGGCTTCAAGAACCACCAATATACCCTCAACAAACTAAACAAAGGAGAGTCGGAGGTTCGTGCCATTACAGCCTTAGCCAACGGTAACCAACTATATGGTCACAAGAACGGCTGCATCATGGTGGCCGATGTACATCATAACAAATTAGGATATTTTACCCCAAGCGGCAACATTACAAGCGAGCAGGTTCCCTTCTCGCCTGCGGGTATCTATTGCCTGTTCACAGATAACAACAACCGTCTTTGGATTGGTACTCATGGCGATGGACTCTACCTGTTCGCAGGAGGCAAACATTACCATTTCCTCAACGATCCGAACAATCCGGCTTCACTTCCAAGCAATAATATCTATGATGTGAAGTCAGACCGTCAGGGCCGCATTTGGATAGCGACATACGGTGGTGGAATCGCTCTTGCAAACATTCAGGAAGACAACAGCATCCACTTTACAAGCTTCAAGAACGGTCTCGCTTGGGATAAGCATCTCTTCCATAAGACACGCCGTATCACCTGTACCAATGATGGTGTCATATTAGTAGGAACTACAGATGGTCTTGTTACCTTCAGCGACAACTTCAAGGACCCAAGAAAGATAAAATTCTATAAGACGACTTTTATAGAAAACGATTCAACCAGCCTTGAGGCCAATGACGTAAACTTCATGTTAGAGCACTCTAGCGGAAAGATATTCATCTCTGAGTTTGGTGGTGTTTTCGAACAGATAAAAAGCACTAATCTGCTGCAAGACAACCTCAAGGTATCTTATATGAAGAATTATTCCCTCAACGAGGGACTGGTTCAAAGTATGATAGAAGATAACCAAGGCTATATTTGGGTAATAAGAGAATCCAGTATTGATAAGTTTGATGCAAAAACCGGGCAGTTGGCAGCATTCGGACCAAACGATTTCGACTACAACATGTCGTTTACCGAGGCACGCCCATATCACGATCCTGCCACCAACCATATCACTGTAGGAACTCCAATGGGTGCACTTACCTTCAATCCAGGAACATTGAAGAAGAGCACCTATCAGCCACGTATCATCTTTACGACACTCCACTATTATGGAGAACCAGAACAGCACCCAATCCTGCACAGCGAAAAGGTAGTAATCCCAGCCAACAAGCGAAACCTGACTATCAGTTTTGCTTCATTAGACTATACCCGCAAATACCAGACCAAATATCTATATCGCCTGGATGGATTCACCCCAGAAGGCGAATGGATTAGCAATGGAAGCAGCAACATCATCGGTTTCAACCATATCAGACAAGGCAAATACATCCTCAAGGTAAAGGCGACCAACTCGCATGGTATCTGGAGTAAATACATTGCAGAACTACCTATTGAGGTACGTCCTACTTTCTGGGAAAGTATCTGGGGAAGAATTGCACTTATGCTTATTCTCATGGCTATTGTCGGTGCTATTTTCTATACATACAACCAGCGTCAACGTGAGAATTTGAGCCATGACATCAGTGTGATGAAAAATGAATTTTTCAGCGATGCCTCTCACCGTCTCCGCACCCCTCTTACGCTCATCGGAGGCCCAGTATCTCAAGTACTTGCCAATGAGCCCGGTCTTACCAAGCAGAGCCGCGAGCTGCTGCAGATAGTAGAACGCAATGCAAAGGAAATGCTGGAAATGATCAACAAGATGCTGAAATTTGACAACAACAGCAATTTCTACGTCAATGGGGGATTCGATGAGGTAAATCCTAACGATGAGCAGGAAAACGAATTGTTAGAAGGTCAGATTGATGACCAGAACGTACTGCGCTTTCTTGAAGAAAAACAGAAAGAACAGCAGATAGAAGAAAATCGTATAGAAGAGCATCAGATAGAAAAAGGAGACATGCAGAAGGAAATAACCATCCTGGTGGTAGAAGACAACAATGACCTTCGCAAGTACCTTTATACTATATTGAACGATTCTTATAATGTATTACTTGCCGAAAATGGCAAGGCTGGTTTGGTAGTTGCACGAAAGAATACTCCAGACTTCATCCTGACCGACGTAACCATGCCAGTAATGGACGGTATCACGATGATACATCATCTGAAGCAAGACTTAGCACTCAAAAACATACCTATTGTGGTGCTATCAGCAAAAGCCAGTGCAGAAGACCAGCTGAAGGGATTTGAGGAAGGTATTGATGGTTATCTCACCAAACCATTCTCTGTCAATTATCTGCTAGGCCGCATTGAGGCGGTTCTCAACAAGCGTCGTGCCATCCAAACCGACGTTTTGCAGAGACTGAAAGCCGCAGGCGACCAAGACGCTATTGCTGCCCTACGCACTCTTCCTACATCGGCAAACAAGGAACAGGCTACAGCTCCAGTCAATGCGGAAGAAGTAAAGGAAAGAGACAAGGCATTCATGTCGGTACAAATCAATGATGCACTGATTGAGAATATTCTAAACTATGTATTAGATAATATCAGTTCACCAGAAATGAAGATTGACGACATCGCAGATGCCATGGGCATGAGTCGCAGCGTTCTCTATAACCGCATCAAAACGTCTGTAGGCATGACTCCTGTAGACTTTGTGCGCCATATCCGCATTATGAAAGCATCAGAATTATTACGCGATACAGATGATACACTCACAGCCATCGCATTCAATCTGGGCTTCAGCGATCCAAAATACTTCTCGAAAGTATTCAAGAAAGAAATGGGCGTGGTTCCAACTGAATATCGGGAACGAACACGAAAAGTATGAGAATACGTGTGAAAAGACAATAAAGAAGTACTGCGTAGGGTGTAAAAAGACAACAAAAGCATACTTTTCTTCGACATTTTGCATTTTTTAAACTTATTAAAAGAAAAAAGTGAGAAAAAATGATGAAATTTCAAGAAAAAGTATTACCTTTGCAGCAAGTTCTTAGAAAAGTTAAATGATAGATTAATCAAAACTTTCTTCGACTACAAATTTTAGAGTGGAAGAAAGTTGGAAGTATTCCGGGGATTGTGAAATTCCCGGACTTTTTTTTCTCTTTTTCCAAGAGAATCTCTCTCTATTCAACAATCTTCCAGCATATTCCCCAACATTTTAGATAAATTATGTAAACTTATTATTCTGTCTAAAAGAAAAATAGTATCTTTGCACTCGTAACGTAAATACAAATCGTATTACAAGCAAATTTGATACATAAAATATAAAAAAAATGAGAACTGTTTACGAATTCTCTGTCAAGGACAGAAAGGGAAAGGATGTTTCCCTCAAAGAGTACGCTAACGAGGTATTACTCATCGTCAACACAGCCACCAAGTGTGGGTTTACACCTCAGTATGAGGAATTAGAAAAGCTCTATGAAACATATCACTCACAAGGTTTCGAAATTCTCGATTTCCCTTGCAACCAGTTTGGTCAGCAAGCACCGGGAACCGATGAAAGCATCCATCAATTCTGTAAACTTACATACGGTACAGAATTTCAAAGATATAAGAAGATAAAAGTGAATGGTGATGATGCTGCTCCTCTCTTCAAATTCCTGAAGGAAGTTAAGGGATTTGCAGGCTGGGATGAATCTCATCCTCTTTATCCTGTACTTGACAAGATGTTGAGCGAGGCTGATCCTAACTACAAGGAGAGTGCCGACATCAAGTGGAACTTCACCAAGTTCCTCATCAACAAGAAGGGACAGGTAGTAGCACGTTTTGAACCTACAACAAGTTTTGACGTAATTGCCAAAGCCATTGAGGAATGGCTCAAAGCTTAAACAACAGTTGAGCACCGCATGCACATCACCTGTTGTGCGAGCGCATAGCAGCTGATATGCAAGCGCACAACAGCTGTTGTGCGGCTAGAGATACTGAATATCTCAAGGATGTATACTGTCGTTTCCAAAAACAAATCAATAATATACCCAAAACAAGAGGGTGCATCATAAAATTATGTTGCACCCTCTTTGTTGTATTTATATGATGGAATCCATTAATTCCAAAATAACAATCCATTCATTAATCCACCTTTGGCACTGTAGAAAGGAACTTATTGATTTCCTCATCACTTACCCTATAATCATGCAAATCACCATTGAGATAGCTCTCGTATGAAGGCATATCAATAAGACCATGACCAGAGAGACAGAAGAGAATAACCTTCTCCTTACCTTCTTCCTTTGCCTTCATGGCCTCACGTACAGTAGCTGCAATAGCATGACAACTTTCAGGAGCAGGGATAATACCCTCGGTACGTGCAAAGAGCATACCAGCCTTGAACGACTCCAACTGAGGGATATCTACACCGTGCATATAACCATCCTTGATAAGCTGTGAGATAATCATACCTGCACCATGATAACGAAGACCACCAGCATGGATATTGGCAGGCTTGAAGTCATGTCCCAAAGTGTACATTGGCAACAATGGAGTATAACCTGCCTCATCACCAAAGTCGTACTCAAACTTACCGCGGGTCAACTTAGGACAGCTATCTGGCTCTGCAGCGATAAACTCAGTATGCTTCTCACCGCTCAAGTTATGGCGCATGAATGGGAAGGCAAGACCACCAAAGTTGCTACCACCACCGAAACAAGCAATAATGGTATCAGGATACTCACCAGCCATCTGCATCTGCTTCTCTGCTTCAAGACCAATTACAGTCTGATGAAGAGCCACATGATTGAGTACAGAACCCAAAGTATACTTACATCCCGGAGTTGTTGTAGCCAACTCTACTGCCTCACTGATAGCAGTACCGAGAGAACCAGGATGATGAGGATCGCGAGTAATAATGTTCTTACCCGCACGAGTACTCATGGAAGGAGAACCCTCTACAGTGGCTCCGAAGGTACGCATGATGCTGGAGCGATAAGGCTTCTGCTGCATAGTAATTTTAACCTGATATACAGCAGCCTCCAGTCCGTATAATTTAGCAGCATACGAAAGAGCAGCGCCCCACTGACCAGCACCGGTCTCTGTGGTAACATTAGAATCACCCTCTTGCTTGCAATAATAGCACTGTGGAATGGCAGAATTGATTTTGTGAGAGCCCAATGGGTTAGTACTCTCGTTCTTGAAGTAGATGTGAGCCGGAGTACCCAAGGCCTCTTCAAGAGCATAAGCTCTCACCAAAGGAGTTGAGCGATAATAAGTATACTTCTCTCTTACATCTTCTGGAATATCAATCCAAGCATGCTCTACATCGAGTTCCTGCTTAGAACACTCCTTATTAAAGATGTGAGACAAGTCGTCAGCATTGAGCGGCTTGTGAGTCTGTGGATTCAACGGTGGCAATGGCTTGTTAGGCATGTCTGCCTGAATGTTGTACCACTGAGTAGGAATATCCTGCTCTTGCAGTAAATACTTTTTCTGTCTCATAATATTATGTTTAAATTATTAGAAAATTCGCTTTCATTTTGTTTTTCCAGAAAAGATTTTGCTTTCCAAATGAAACATTATCTATTATTCCACGACAAAAGTACAAATAATATTTCAATTAAGAAAAAAAAACTCATCTTTTTCTCTTCTATTTCCTATTTTTATCTTAAAATGACGGCAATATATCTAGAAAAGCAATAAATTCTATTCAAAATATAACAATAAAACATTTTTTACTCCTATAAAATCAAATATTACTCCTATGTTTTAAGATAAATTACTATCTTTGCAACAGTTAAAACAAACAGGCGTTGTGAAACGCCATTCATCATCTTTTACTTATACATAAAGAAAAAACAATGAAAGCAGATAGGGGTATCTAATCTTTCATTGTTTTTTCATTTTATATACCATCCAAGGTAACGAGGTATATGAGTTTTTTCCTTATTTCAATTCCAAGGATGATATTTTCCGCAATAGCTCTACAGCTTGTTCTACGCTTGTTACATCCTTAATGCGCAGATAACGCTTGTTATTTTTCTCCTTCAATGCGCACTCCCGAACATGGGTTGTAACATAATTAATCACACGAGAGAACATTTGGCTCTTATAAAAAGGACTGTTAACATTGCTCACAAATTGCATCTGCATACTTCCAGTCTTGAGCATTATCTTTTCTGCTCCCAAACGCTTTCCAAGACGACGAAGAGTTACAACATGCATCAATTCTTCGCCTTCTTTCGGAACCGGACCAAAGCGGTCTATCAAACGCTGTCGGTAAGCCTTCAACTCATCATCACTCTGCAGATGATCTAACTCACGATACAGAAGCATACGTTCGCTGCTGCCCGGTACATAGGTATCAGGGAAATAGGTCTCCAAGTCACTTTCTATCGCACAGTCGTCTACAAAATCATCTCCTGTAAATTGCTCACCAGCCTCCATTTCCTGCTGATAGAGGTCAGAGAACTCTTCGTTCTTCAATTCTGTTACAGCCTGCGAAAGAATCTTCTGATAGGTTTCATAACCCAGATCTTCCATAAATCCACTCTGTTCCGAACCCAACAGATTACCTGCACCACGAATATCCAGATCCTGCATAGCCAGATTAAAACCACTTCCCAGCTCACTGAAAGTTTCCAGCGCCTCCAGTCTGCGACGTGCCTCTGGAGTAAGCGCACTCTTTGGAGGAGCAATAAGATAGCAAAATGCCTTTTTATTGCTACGTCCTACACGACCACGCATCTGATGCAAATCACTCAGTCCGAACTTATGAGCATCTTCTATGATGATAGTATTGGCATTACCCACATCTATTCCGTTTTCTACAATAGTAGTAGAGAGCAATACGTCATAATCATAATTGATGAATCCCATTATAACTTTCTCCAATTGCTCTGGTGCCATCTGACCATGGCCGATGACCACACGACAATCTGGAATATGTTTCTCCAGGAAGAGTTTCAGTTCCTCCAACTTGGATATACGATTGCAAACGAAATATACCTGTCCATTACGGCTCATTTCAAAGTTGACTGCATCAATAATCGCCTCACGGTTAAAAGTAATCAACTCGGTATGGATAGGATAACGGTTAGGTGGCGGTGTACGCATGATACTCATATCACGCGCTCCCATCAGCGAGAACTGCAAGGTACGAGGTATTGGAGTAGCACTCATGGTCAACGTATCAACATTCACCTTGAGCTGGCGCAGCTTTTCTTTGGTTGAAACACCAAACTTCTGCTCTTCGTCAATGATCAGCAGACCCAAGTCGTGCCATTTCACCGTTTTGGAAATCAATTTATGGGTTCCTACAAGTATATCTATCTTGCCTGCCTTCAAATCTTCGATAATCAGTCTGGTATCCTTGGCAGAACGGGCACGAGAGAGGTAATCTACACGTACCGGAAGACCTTCCAATCGACTTTTAAAGGTTTGGTAATGCTGATAAGCCAACACGGTGGTAGGCACCAGTACAGCCACCTGCTTACTGTCGCAAGCCGCCTTAAAAGCTGCTCGTATGGCAACCTCCGTCTTTCCGAAGCCAACATCACCACAAACCAGACGATCCATAGGTCTGCCACTCTCCATGTCTTTCTTCACCTCAGCTGTAGCCTTTCCCTGATCGGGGGTATCCTCATAAAGGAAAGACGCTTCCAATTCATGCTGTAGATAACTGTCGGCACTATAGGCAAAGCCCTTTTCTCTCCTGCGCTGCGCATAGAGCTTTATCAGATCTCGGGCTATATCCTTAATCTTCTTCTTTGCCTTTTCCTTCAGTCTGTCCCAGGCACCAGTACCCAGCGTAGACAGACGAGGCGGTTCCCCTGTATCACTTCTACGATACTTGCTTATCTTATAAAGCGAATGGATTGAGACATCCACCTTATCATTATTCTTATAGATAATGCGGATTACTTCCTGATAGCTATTACCAGTAGGAACACGTACCAGTCCGCCAAACTTACCGATACCAAAGTCCACATGCACGATAAAATCCCCCGGTTCCATTTCCTGCAGTTCCTTCATGGTAAGTGCCATCTTTCCTGCCCTTGCCTTATCCGAACGGAGGTTATACTTATGGAATCGGTCGAAAATCTGATGATCGGTAAAGAAACAGCATTTCTTGTCGTGATCGATAAAGCCCTCGTGGATAGTCTTGTCCACAGATGTAAAACTGATGTTGTATCGCTTCAGTTCCTCACTGCTGAAGATATCCTTGAGTCGCTGTTGCTGTTTCTGGCTATCAGCTAATATAAATAAGGTGTACCCCTGAAGCTGATAATCCTCCAAAGTCTTGGTCAAAAGTTCAAAATTCTTATGAAAGAGCGGCTGTGGTGCAATCTGAAAGCTGATAGAAGAATCTGCACTACCGGATAACACTACCCTTTGGTGCTCAGCCACTCCTTTCTGGAATTCCAGAGGAGTTACGAGATTGAATTCCTTCTTCATCTCATGCATGATTTTCTCAGCTTCCATCTCGTTGGCTCCCTCTAGCCGTTCCTGCATGATTTGGGCAGAGAAGCCATCCTCATAGATCTTTTCGATACTGTCATGCACAAAAGTATAATCCTTCATCACGACAAGAGCATCAGAAGGAAGGAAACTGAGGAAAGACTGTTTTACAGACTGAACACTCGCCAACTCCGGCACAATCTCAATACGCTCCCGCTTGTCTTTAGACAACTGATTTTCAACATCGAACGTACGGATGGTGTCTATTTCATCTCCGAAGAAGTCTACACGGAATGGATATTCGCAACTGTACGAATAGACATCGAGGATACTACCACGAACGGCAAACTGACCCGGTTCATAGACATAATCGGTCTCTACGAGTTCGAAATCACGCAAGGTATGAACCACGTCTGTAAGCGAGACCTGCTGCCCTACCTGCAATCTAAGGATACGATCATCAAGCTGCTGCTTACCAACTACCATTTCCGCAAGTGCTGCAGGATAAGAAACGATATAAATACCGCCAGAAGCAGAAGATGATTCCGATGACAATCTGGCAAGTACTTCTGTTCGCAGGATTTCACTAGCTGCATCCCGCTGTCCATACTTGATGGCACGGCGATAGCTGGATGGAAAGAAGAACGCATTTTCCTGCCCCATCATCTGCGTAAGATCGTGATAAAAATATCCGGCTTCATCTGCATCATTGAGCACAAACAGTACGGTTCGATCCATCTTTTCCTGCAAAGGAGCAAAAAACATAGGGACCGACGAACACAATAAGCCCTGGAGAAAAACCGAACGAACCGACTTTTCTTCCAATAAACTCAAAAAGGCATTCGCCTGTGGCGAACGCCCATATAATTGTTCTATTTCCTGAATAGTCATTACTTCTTTGGATATTTCTTGAACCAGCCATCCAGTCTGAGTCGCATCACTCCGAAGAAAGCCTCACCAAAGATACCGCCATTCATCTTGCTAACACCCTCACGGCGATTGACAAAGATTACTGGCACTTCCTTAATTTTGAAGCCAATCTTATGAGAAGTAAACTTCATCTCTATCTGGAAAGCATAGCCCTTGAAACGGATTTTATCTAAATCTATCGTTTCCAACACCTTACGACGATAGCAAACGAATCCGGCTGTGGTATCATGTACTTTGAATCCAGTAACAAGACGCACATACTTAGAAGCAAAATAACTCATCAGTACACGTCCGATAGGCCAGTTTACTACATTCACACCCGATACGTAGCGTGAACCCACAGCCACATCATACCCCTCATCGTGGGTAGCAGCATAAAGGCGAGGCAAGTCGTTAGGGTCATGACTGAAATCGGCATCCATTTCGAAGATAAAGTCATAGCCCTGCTGCAACGACCATTTGAAGCCCATGATATAGGCTGTGCCCAATCCCAGCTTACCTGATCTTTCCAGGATATGTAATCTATCCCCAAACTCATTTTCAATCAATGATTTAACGATAGCAGCAGTACCATCAGGACTTCCGTCATCTATCACCAGGATATCAAACTTCTTCTCCAAGCCGAATACGGCACGGATGATTTTCTCTATATTTTCCTTCTCATTATAGGTAGGAATAATTACAATACTATCACTTTTCATATCTTGTTCATTGTTAGTTATCTTATTGGTCGGGATTCTCCACAAATCCCTGATATTCCTTTTCCAGTCCCGCCATGATGACATCATAGCTCTTGGTCATCTGGTTCTTGATATTCTCCGGGCCCTTACCGATAGGAGCGATAGGCTCATGAATGGTAAGACGGAGAGGATGCCAGAATACCCACGACATATCCTTCATTCGAGGCTTCACATCAAAACTACCATTAATAGTAAGTGGGCAAACAGGCAACTGCAACTCATCAGCAAGCATGAAGGCACCACGACGGAATACACCCATGTGACCGGTAAAGGTACGGGCACCCTCAGGAAATACCACCAGCGACATACCTTCCTTGAGCACCTCACGGGCACGATCGTAAGAAGCACGAATCTTGGATGGACCGCTCTTATCAACAAAGATATGGTGAGCATATTCACAAGCTACACCTACCAAAGGAATCTTACGGATGCCTTTCTTCATCATCCATTTGAAATTACGCCCCAAGAAACCATATATCAGGAATATGTCGAATGCACCCTGATGATTAGCTACAAACACATAACTCTGATTCTTCTGAAGATGCTCTCTACCCTCTACTTTCACAGGAAGAAGGAGAAGGCGTATCCAGAGCTGCGACCAGACCTTTCCCGGATAATAGCCCCAGAAGTGTCCGTTGCCCAACATGCAGCCTATCACGGTTGCCAAACTGGTTATAATACTGGCTACCACAAGTATCGGCAGACAGATGAGCAATTGATATAATCGATATATGTACTTCATTTTACTTTGAATTTTGAACTTTGAATTTTGAACTTTGAATTTTGAACTTTGAATTTTGAACTTTATGATTAGCAGATGCTGCTATTTATTCTACGGTAAGAAATCATTTATTTACAGCGCAGCGTGATGACTGCAATTTCAGCTGTAGCTCCCACTCGTATTGGAACAGTACCGCCTAAGCCCGATGTGGTATAGAGTTGGCAACCCTCACGCTCATACAGCCCATAATCAAATGGGGTAAACATTGAAGGACGTAATCCCAAAACCGAAACTTGTCCAGCATGAGTATGACCGCTGAGCGTAAGTTGCGGAGCCACCTTCACCGAATCGTTTCCAGCAATGGCAGATGGCAAAGTCTTGCTCCACTGCTTCGGCATATGCTGCAACATCATGACAAACGATCCAGGCTTGATACCATAGAGTGCCTTTCCAATATCAGAGCGGTAAGGCTTTTCATAGTTCTCGGTACCAGCCACATAGATAGAGTCGTTGCCTCTGTGTATCACGATATGCTCATTATTAAGCAGTCGCCAGCCCATATTCTTTTCTGCCTGTCTTACTTCAGCCTCTATTTTTTCCATTTCAGCCTTGTCATCCTCATCGATGTTGAGATACCAGGTATAATCATGATTGCCCAATACGCTCAGAACACCATCTTTAGCCTTCAGACGCTGCATCAGTTTGATATAAGGCTTCAGTTCTGACGGTTGCACATTCTGCAAATCGCCAGTAAAGCATATCAGGTCGGCATGCTGAGCATTGATGCTGTCTACATCCCGCTGAGGCAATCCCCGACGCCAGCCGTAGTACGAACCAAGATGAATATCACTGAAATGCACGATACGATACCCATCAAACTTCTTTGGCAAATCTGGTACATACACCGTAAGCTGCTTTACTTTCATCTTTGGAAAGCCCAAGGTAAAGCCATAAATGAACGTGAAAAACGCACACACCGCCAGTACCAATCCTACGAGTTTCCCCCAGTTTCTGCCTTGATTGCCGGGACGGAATCCAAATCTGCCCAACTTACCACTTTTAGCGATACACATGCACAGCCAGCCGATAAAGCTACAGAAGGCAAAGACAAATTGGGGCACTGCAAATATCGCCATCACTCCAAACCAGATATCAATCAGTACAGGGTTGCCGGGAAGGAAATTACGCTCCAAAGCGAGAAAACCGCTATACCCGATGACTCCTATTGCCGGCAACCACCACAAAAGACGTAACCACCGTCTGGATAAATGGCCAAAAGACTTGCCTAGACTGCCCTTCCTCCTATTCAAGAAGAGGTATTGCTTCCCTATCCACCAATATGGCAGAATGGTCAGGATGATAACGGGCACTAATATTCTAGCTACCATTTTTGTTTTCTTACTATATTTTGTGAGACATCTTTTTATCTATTACGCAGGAGAAGCCTGAAGATAGTTTAAAAACAAATATCCTTTGAATCATATGCCCATAAAACTATCGCCTCAGTAAACTCGACTGCAGAAATCTTCTCATCAACTCTACAGGTACACCTCTACGATGTGCATAGTCGCGTAACTGGTCCTCTCCTATCTTACCCAATTCGAAGTATTGAGCCTTGGGATGTGCAAACATCAAGCCCGACACACTGGAATGGGGTGTCATCATACCCGTTTCCGTCAGTCGTATACCTACTTGCTTCATATCTAGCAGTTGGTCGATGATGAAATTGAAGCTCGTATCAGGTAGCGACGGATAGCCGATAGCAGGACGGATGCCCTGATATTCTTCACGATGCAGTTGTTGGGGAGTCAGATGTTCATCAGGTGCATATCCCCAATAAGTCTTGCGTGTCTGCTCATGCAGCAGTTCTGCCGTAGCCTCAGCCAACCGGTCGCAAAGCAACTGTGCCATCATTCCCAGATATTCATGATTGCGATAAGCATCCAAGATAGAAGCATCTACCGTACAGCAGAACACCCCTAATCTTCTTGCGATGTCTTGCTGCAGCATCTTTTCCGTCTTCGTTTCAGCGCCCGAAACCTGCAGACTACGAGGGCGGATGAAATCAGCCAGGCAGAGATTAGGAGCTCCTGGAGCAGACGGATGCTGCTGCCGGAGCAACGGCAATCGGACCTGCTTCTTTTCTGCATCAGCACATCCATTCAACTCATCAGAATTCCCTGTCTCAACGATGATGTCGTCACCCTCGCTATAGGCATCCAGGACTTTCAAAAGTGCGTGGGTATGATATTTACTCTCCCACGAGCTGAGCATTTCCTCAGCCTCCTGACGCATTTTCTGTTTTACCTCTTCCTTCTTTCCGCTCAATCCCCAGGCATGATAGAAATACAGCCAGTTAATATACGGCACTACCTCTGAAATATCATAGCTAATCTTTTTCATCTACAATCTGAATGTAAGCTCTTCGCCACGACTGTTTTCATCAAATACACCTTTATTATATATAAGATGTCCGTTACAGATTGTCTGTTCTACCCGCCACTGGTATTCATGGTCTTCCATCGGACTCCATTTACACTTGCTCTGAATTTCATCCTTGGTTACAGTCCATGGACTATGAGGACGTACGATGGCGATATCAGCCTTGTATCCCTTGCGCAAGAAGCCACGCCCCTCGATTTCGAAGAGCTGGGCAGGCTGATGTGCCATCAGTTCTACCAGGCGCTCAATACTGAGCACACCTTCGTCTACCAGTTCCAGCATGGTAACCAGCGAGAACTGAACCATCGGCATTCCCGAAGCCGCCTTGGCACAGCCACCCTGCTTATCCTTCCATTCATGAGGAGCATGATCGGTACCAATAGTAGCAATCTTTCCATCATTCAATGCCTGTCGTAATGCAGCACGGTCCTGTGCGGTCTTGATAGCCGGATTGCACTTGATGAGTGTTCCCTTACTGGCATAATCAGCATCACAGAAGTAGAGATGAGCCACACATGCCTCTCCTGTTATATGCTCCTCAGGCTGAAGCAGTTCCAGTTCCTTAGCCGTTGTAAGATGAGCCACATGGAGATGTGCTCCACTCTCTTTTGCCAGTTTTACAGCCAAAGCCGTACTCTGGTAGCAAGCCTCCTCACTGCGTATCTCCGGATGATGTTCTACAGCCGGATCATCACCGTATTTGACCTTGGTCTCAGCCATATTGCGATTGATGATATCCGTATCCTCGCAATGGGTCATCACCGGCAACCCCAATTCCTTTGCCTTCTTGAATACACTTACCAGCGACTCGTATTTATCTACGAGCATATTTCCAGTGCTGGAACCCATAAAGAGTTTGATACCAGGCACATGATGCCGGTCCAGCCCACAGAAACTCTCCACATTGTCATTGGTAGCTCCATAGAAGAAGCTATAGTTAACGTGGCTTTTTTCTGCTCCCAGCTGACGTTTATCAGCCCATACCTGCAGGTCTGTAGTCTGCGGAACGGTATTCGGCATCTCCAGATAAGAAGTCACGCCACCGTATGCAGCAGCCTTCGATTCACTCTCGATGTCAGCCTTACGTGTCAGTCCAGGCTCACGGAAATGGACATGGTCATCTATGACTCCTGGCAAAACAAAACACCCCGAAGCATCCACTACATGTTCGTAGGTGCCACGGGGTGCCTTTCCTTCAAATATCTCTGCAATAACGTCACCATCAACAATGAGACCGCCCTGAAAAGAGCGTCCCTCATTGACTATGGTACCGTTTTCTATTAATATCTTCATTACTTTTCTGTTTTTTCTGGAATTGTTGGTGTTGCCAACTCATTAGGAGTTGGAGCCGGAGCTGCGTCGGGATTAACCTGCGGAGCCCCCAGCTGCTGATTCATCTCAGAGGTAGCCTGTGAAGGCGACATCTCGTGAGTACCGTTCATGATAGCCTGATTCTCCTGAGCCTTCTGATAGTAATCCCTTACATAAGGATCGTTCTTGAACCGTTCGGTAGCCTTGCTCATGATGTCTTCAATCCAAGGCGAAAGCATCGGATATTGATTTCCCATGGTAACAAGGAAGAAGACGCCAGCTCCAAGAACGTTGTCAAAGTTTTCCGTCACGAAATTTGTAATCAGCTTATCTTCCTGCTCCGAGAGCTGTATCGCCTCGGCATTGAGCTTTTGGGTTACCACATTCATATCGCTACCATTCATGATGGCTTGGTCGTGCTTGTGAACCAGTTCTCTTTGCTGATTCTGCAACTGCTGGTATTTTTTGAAAAATCCAAATAGCTTATCATTGAGTGGTGTACCGCTTACAATCTGCTGCGCGTCGTCCAGCTTCACAGTGATGTCTCCACTTTCTAAAACGAGTGGCAATACTGGCTCATCGTCCATAAAGATATTACCCATCTTTACCGAGTCCAAATTACCTTGGAAATGGAATTGTCCATGCAATACATCACATGAATCGATGCTTTTGAAATTGTTGTCTTTCAAGATTTTCAGGTACAACATACGTCCATCAAGAGTGCTTACATTGGAAGTACCCTTGATTTCGTAAGTATTGGCACATGATGTAAGCGCCAACAAGGCAATGATTGCTAAATATATCTTATTCATAAGCTCTGTTTATCACTTTTGGTGAACAAAAGTACAATCTTAAATCGAACTGAGGAAATAAATTTATGCTATTTAATTGAATATTATCAGTATTTATGTTTTATTTGCATATTTACCCATTCTTTCCCCTTATTCCGAAGTTCCTCTACCAGCATCCTCCTTCTTCAACTCGTAAGAGATACGATGCGTGGTGTAGAGTTCCAACAAAGCCGCGATAAGCAGGAATACCACCCATTTGTTATAGAAATACGTGATATAGGTCTCGTAGTTGGTAAACCAGTGGCGAGCGAAAGCATACACTGTATCAACCATCGAGATTCCCGAGAGTACAAAGAAGATGTCTGCGATATACTGCATTCGCTTCAGACGATGGATGACGAGCGAAGGTCCTTCGTATATCTGCATTGCCTGCACTACACTGAAAAGCACATTACCCACCAGGAACAGCCAGCAGGTATAGAGTACGATTTGCTTATTGATAAAACCAAATGCAAAGCTAGCAGCCCCTATAACCATCAGCACGCCACCCAGCAAAAATAAAGCACTCTGAAATTTACTTAATTGTTTCATTTATCTTTTTTCTTCTGTTTCTTATTTTGAATGTTCTCTACTACAGGAAAATCCTAGAAGAAAGTTCCCTTATATATATTAATGTGAAAATCACATTACTTGGCATTTCCGAAATCTTCCTCTTCTTCTGCAGGTTCATCAGGAATATCAGAACTGAGCACGAAGATATCCTCATCGTCTGTCTTCATGAAATACCGCTCACGGGCTATCTTGCCAAAGACTTTCGGTCCCTTGCGCATTTCCTTCAACATACGGTTATCTCTCTCCAGCTGAGCATTATATTTTTCGATTTCAGAACGCAAACCCGCAATCTGTATCTGATAACGGATATGCTGACGGATGCTATTGTCGTCGATAACGCCAACCACCAAAACGCCCACCACAATCACTATCAAATATTTGTAGTGAGCCAGATAATTCCATATAATTCCTAGACGTTTACTCATTTATTTCTTACTATATTATTCAAATTTATTCTCATGAAAATCCACATAATTGCGAATTTGTTTGCAAAGATAATATTTTTTTGTTATCTTTGCATCATCAATTAAGAAAAAATAATGGAAGAATATATAGTTTCTGCTAGAAAGTACCGTCCAATGACCTTTGACTCGGTAGTTGGACAGGCTGCTTTGACCACCACTTTGAAAAATGCAGTAAAGAGCGGCAAGTTGGCTCATGCCTATCTTTTCTGCGGTCCGAGAGGTGTGGGAAAGACTACTTGTGCCCGAATTTTTGCCAAGGCAATCAACTGCGAGCACCCTAACGAAGACGGTGAGGCATGCAACGAATGCGAGAGCTGTCGCGCGTTCAACGAACAGCGTTCCTTCAATATCTTTGAGTTGGATGCTGCCAGCAACAACGGTGTTGACCAAATCAAGACCTTGATGGAGCAAACCCGCATTCCGCCACAGGTAGGAAAATACAAAGTGTTTATCATCGACGAGGTACACATGCTGAGTGCCGCAGCTTTCAACGCCTTCCTCAAAACGCTGGAAGAGCCACCTTCGCATGTAATCTTTATCCTTGCCACTACCGAAAAGCACAAGATTCTGCCTACCATTCTCAGCCGATGTCAGATTTACGACTTCGAGCGCATGACCGTGCCTAACACCATCAACCATCTGAAGATGGTAGCAGAAAAGGAAGGCATCAAGTATGAGGAACAGGCACTTGCCGTCATTGCAGAAAAGGCTGACGGAGGTATGCGAGACGCTCTCTCCATCTTCGACCAGGCTGCCAGCTTCTGCCAGGGCGACATCACCTACAAGAAGGTGATAGAAGACCTCAACGTTCTGGATAGTGACAACTATTTCCGAATCGTAGATCTTGCCTTGGAAAACAAGGTGAGCGAGATGATGCTGGTTCTTGACGGAATATTGGGCAAAGGCTTTGATGGTGGAAATATGATTCAAGGCTTGGCACAGCACGTACGCAATGTGATGATGGCAAAGGATCCTCAGACATTGCCACTGCTGGAAACCAGTGAAGAGCAGAAAGCCAAATATCAGACACAGGCACAGAAAGCCCCTACTCCTTTTTTATATAAGGCTCTCAAGATCATGAACAACTGCGATGTACAATATCGCCAGAGTTCAAACAAGCGATTGCTGGTAGAGCTTACCCTTATCCAGGTAGGTCAGATTACCCAGCCCGAAGATCAGGATGTGCCTAGTGCGGGGCGCACGCCCCACAGATTAAAATCCCTGTTTCAGAAAATTGTTGCCCAGCTTAAACCTGTTGCTCAGGGTGCAGGTGCGGGGCAAGATGGCAGCAGCAATACTCCTATTGCTGCCGCTAAGGTATCGCCTACCCCAAACTCTCAGACTTCTCAGAGCCAACAGTCGCAGGAACAGCCTGTCAAAACAACGGCTACAAGTGTCAAAAATGTGAATTTCAAAGGTATAGGCATGACTTTCTCCAATCTTAAAAAGAACGAAGAGAGAGCGCATAGCACATTCAATCCGATAGACAAGCTGAAGGATGAACAACCGGCAGCCAACGAAGTCCAGGAGATGAACCATTCTTTCAACCAGGAGCAGGTAGAAGGCTTATGGATCAACATGTGTATGAGAATGCAGAATATCAAGGAACTTATCGGTCTTGCCAACCGCATGAAGGCAGTTACGCCGACAATTACCGAATTTCCGAATATAGAAGTAGTGGTAGACAACCAGCTCTTGCTGAATGACATTCTCGATATCAAGAACAGGATTCGCCCTACATTTGTACAGGGTTTACACAACGACCAGATCCAGATAGATTATCGTCTAGCCCAGTCCGATGAAATCAAAAAGATTCTTTCAAAACGTGAAGTCTTCGACAACATCATGGATAGCAATCCTGCCTTCAAGAGAATGGTCAGTATCTTTAATCTGGCACTCACATAACAAGAAAACAAATATAAGAAAAAGAGGTTATGCCATCACCGACATAACCTCTTTCATTTTATGAACCTATAAACTATTGATTTTCAATTTTTAATCTTAAATAATAATCGAAAAACGAGACACGCAAAGGGGACATTAAATCAGTGGCATTCCTGCCTCATCACATTCCTTACGCATTTCTTCTGGCCAGATACTAGCCTGAATCTCTCCGATATGAGCCTTATGAAGCATCACCATGCAGAGACGGCTCTGACCGATACCGCCACCGATGCTGAGAGGCAACTTATCACTTAACAGCTGCTGGTGGAAATAAAGCTTCTCTCTATCTTCCTTACCCTCAATCTTCAGCTGACGAAGCAGACTCTCCTTATCTACACGGATACCCATGGAACTGAGCTCGAAGCTGCGACCCAAAACAGGATACCAGATCAGAATATCACCATTCAATCCTGCCTTCCCGTTTTCTGCAACAGTACTCCAGTCATCATAGTCAGGAGCTCTTCCATCATGCTTCTCGCCATTGCTCAACTCGCCGCCAATACCCTCAACAAATACAGCGCCGTATTTCTCACAGATAGCATCCTCGCGCTCCTTTGGAGTCATATCAGGATACATATCCAGCAAATCCTGTGCATGAATGAAATGAATCTCTCTTGGCAGGAATGGCTTGATTTCAGGATAATGCTCGCAAGTGAGATATTCCGTGCGGAGAATAGCTGCATAGATGCGGCGCACTATGTCTTCCAGGAAGACGATAGTACGGTCTTTGCGGGTTATCACAGCTTCCCAGTCCCACTGGTCAACATAAAGCGAATGCAAATTGTCGAGTTCTTCATCGGCACGAATTGCATTCATATCAGTATACACGCCATATCCAGGCTCTATATTATATTCGGCAAGGGTAAGTCTCTTCCACTTGGCAAGAGAGTGCACCACCTCAGCCTGAGCTTCCCCCAAGTCCTTGATAGGAAAACTTACAGGGCGCTCCACGCCGTTCAAATCATCATTGATTCCAAGTCCCTTCAGTACAAAGAGCGGAGCAGTAACGCGGCGAAGGCGAAGCTCTGTACTCAGATTCTGCTGAAAGAATTCCTTTATCAGTTTGATACCCATTTCGGTCTGGCGCATATCCAACAGCGCCTTGTACCCTTCAGGTTTTATCAATTTGCTCATTTTCGTATGGTTTTTATTTTGTATTATCGTTTATTCTCTATTGTTGGGTGCAAAGGTACAAATAAATTATTAATCTGCAAGCATTTTTCCCTATTATTTTGCAAAGTGATAACTATTTTTATACTTTTAGTGACATTTTGCCGAACATTTTATTCCTTTTTCCCTATATACATTATAATATATAGTAAAAAATCAAGCAAATATTTGGTTATTCCAAATAAAATCCGTAATTTTGCAGCATCGGTCCCGTAGCTTAGTTGAATAGAGCGTCAGATTCCGGTTCTGAAGGTCATGGGTTTGAATCCCATCGGGATCACTTTCAATACTATTTTCAAGGCTCCATGGAACGCCCCTACTTCTAAAGAGCACCCCCTTGGAGAATTGACTACTTTTAATAATTAAGAACATGGATTTAGTAGAACGTTTCATAAACTACACAAAATTCGACACACAGTCGAGCGAAGATTCTCAAAGTGTGCCTAGTACTGCAAAACAATTGGAATTTGCCAAGTATCTCAAGAAAGAACTTGAGGACGAAGGTTTGACCGATGTCGAAATGGACGACATGGGCTATGTCTACGCCACCCTCAAGGGAAATACCAAGAAAAAGACTCCTACCATCGGATTTATTTCACACATGGATACCAGTCCTGACGCCAGCGGAAAGGACATCAAGGCCCGCGTCATCAAGAACTATGACGGCAAGGATATCGAACTGAGCCCTGGAATCATCAGCAGCGTCGAGAAATTCCCTGAGCTCAAGGCTCACAAGGGTGAGGACATCATCGTGACAGACGGTACTACCCTGCTCGGTGCAGATGACAAGGCAGGTATCGCTGAAATCATACAGGCCATGTGCTACCTCCGCGACCATAAGGAAATCAAGCATGGCGACATCCGTGTGGGCTTCAATCCTGATGAGGAAATCGGTATGGGTGCCCATCACTTCGATGTAGAGAAGTTTGGGTGCGACTGGGCTTACACCGTTGACGGTGGCGACCTGGGCGACCTGGAATACGAGAACTTCAATGCCGCTGCTGCCAAGATTCATATCAAGGGAGTAAGCGTACATACTGGTTACGCCAAGGGCAAGATGGTGAATGCAAGCCGCCTGGCTGTAGAGTTCCAGAATATGATACCTGAGACCGAGACTCCTGAGCAGACAGAGGGTTACGAGGGATTCTATCACCTGCTCGGCATTGAGAGTCGTTGCGAGGAAGCCAAGCTCAGCTATATCATCCGCGACCACGACCGCGAAAAGTTTGAAGACCGCAAGGACTTCATCGAGAAGTGTGTGGAGAAGATGAACGAGAAGTATGGCGAAGGAACGGTTACTGCCGAAATCTACGACCAGTATTACAACATGAAGGAGAAGATTGACCCTAACATGCATGTAATCGACATCGTACTCAAGGCGATGCAGGAGAGCGGCGTTCCTCCTCGTGTAGAGCCTATCCGTGGCGGTACCGATGGAGCACAGCTCAGTTTCAAGGGTCTTCCTTGCCCTAACATCTTTGCCGGTGGTGTCAACTTCCATGGTCCTCACGAGTTTGTGAGCATCCAGGTTATGCAGAAGGTGGTGGATACTATCGTGAAGATTGCAGAAATCACAGAAGAATACAACGACTAATACAAAAATGGGGAATTTAGGCACATCTAAATTCCCCATTTTCATAAATGAATACGAATATTTACTGAGAGATTATCATAAACTGAAAATTATGGCAGAAATTCCCTTTTTAGTAAAAGACCTCGCCCTCATCCTGATGGTAGCCGGCATCGTTACCCTCATCTTCAAGCGGCTCAAGCAACCGCTGGTGCTGGGATACATTGTGGCAGGCTTCCTCGTTTCGCCCCACATGCCCTACACTATGTCGGTAATGGACGAGACGGACATCAAGACCTGGGCAGACATCGGTGTCATCTTTACGCTTTTCTCACTGGGTCTCGACTTTTCTTTCAAGAAAATCGTGAAGATGGGAGCATCGCCTATCATTGCTACCGTGGTCATCGTCTTCTCAATGATGATGCTGGGCATCAGCGTGGGCCACAGTTTCGACTGGGGAAGGATGGACTGTATCTTCCTGGGCGGTATGCTTGCCATGAGTTCCACCACTATTATATATAAGGCGTTCGACGACATGCGGCTGCGCACCCAGAAGTTTGCCTCGATGGTGATGAGCGTACTGATTCTGGAAGACATCCTGGCCATCGTCATGATGGTGATGCTGTCAGCGATAGCGAGCGGCAGCAATCCCGATGGCGGTCAGATGTTTGCCTCCATCGTCAAGATAGGCTTCTTCCTTGGCGTCTGGTTCATCGTAGGCATCTTCGCCATTCCCTGGTTCCTCCGCTCGGTAAGAAAGCTCATCAATGGCGAAACCCTGCTTATCGTATCGCTGGGTTTATGCTGCGGCATGGCTGTACTGAGCACCAAGGTAGGTTTCAGCAGTGCCTTCGGAGCCTTCGTCATGGGTAGCATCCTGGCAGAAACCATTGAAGCTGAGAAGATTATCAAGCTGGTAGAACCAGTCAAGAACCTTTTCGGAGCCATCTTCTTCGTATCAGTAGGTATGCTGGTAGACCCTAAGATTCTGATAGAATACGCCCTGCCTATCCTTGCCCTGGTGGGTACGATACTGATAGGTCAGGCCACGCTGGGCACCTTCGGCTTCATGCTCGGAGGCGAATCTTTGAAATCGGCCATGCGCTGCGGTTTCTCGATGGCTCAGATTGGCGAGTTCTCATTCATCATCGCCTCGCTGGGCTTGTCGCTTGGCGTTATCAGCAACTTCCTCTATCCGGTAGTCGTAGCGGTGAGTGTCATCACCACCTTCCTGACGCCTTACATGATTCGTCTGGCGCTGCCTACCTATCAGGTGATGGAGAAGCATCTGCCCGACAAGCTCATCCATGTGTTGAACCATTTTGCGATGAGCCATCCGCAGACCCAGCAGCAGAGCAAGTGGAAATCGCTGATTAAGCAGATGACCATCAACACCGTAGCCTATTCGATACTCGCGGCAGCTACCATTGCCCTGATGTTCACCTTCGTATTGCCTCTGATGCGCAATCTGTTGCCAGGCTGGCATCTTCATTGGTACGCCAACGCCATCACCGGCTTGCTTACGGTGCTGCTGATAGCTCCATTCCTGCGTGCCATCGTAATGAAGAAAAACCACAGTGCAGAGTGGAAACGCCTATGGGTAGAGAGCAGCATCAACCGTGTGCCTCTGCTGTTTACGGTATTTGTCCGCTTCGTCATAGCCCTGGCCTTCATCTTCTACATCATCAACTTCCTCTCCCGCTTCACCAATGCGCTGATGATCTGCATCGGAGGCATTGTGGTGATGCTGATGATCACCTCCCGCCGCATCAAGAAGCGCAGCATTGTGATGGAGCGCGTCTTCGTCCACAATCTCCGCTCACGAGATATTGCGGCTCAGGTGAATGGCGAAAAACGCCCACTCTACGAGGGCAGACTACTGGATAGAGATATTCATATCAGTGAGTTCGAAGTACCGGAAGACAGTACGTGGACGGGCAAGTCACTCAGGGAGCTGCATCTTCGTGAACGTTTTGGTGTAGACATGAGTAGCGTTCACCGTGGTTCCCATCGCCTCAATATCCCAAATGGAGATATGGTTATTTTTCCTGGAGACAAGTTGCAGGTGATTGGAAATGACGACCAGCTTCAGAAGTTCAACACAGCTCTTCAGAGCGATCTGATGCCGGAAGATGCCGAGATAGAGAAGCGCGAGATGAAGCTGAGCCAGCTCATCATCTCATCTACCAGCGAATTTCTGGGCAAGACGCTCATCGAGAGTGGCATCCGCGACCATTACAACTGTATGGTCGTAGGATTGGAAGAAGGTCAGGAAAACCTCACCCGCATTTCACCATCCCGAAAATTCGAAAAGGGAGATATCATCTGGCTGGTAGGCGAACCTGACGATTTGAAAAGAATCAAAAACTAAGTATAAGATTAGGGCGTGCCATTCTGTAAAGAACGACACGCCCTAATCTTATATAATATCAATTGAAATCACCATAAGCAATCTACTTCACGGTGATATGGAAGCAGCCCTGTTTTACCTCATATTTTACAAGGCACCGGTTGCGGTCTCTCATATCTCTCAGCACTTCACTGAGCACCCATTTCAGGGTGTCATTCTGCACCTGTCGGCGAGGCTGCTGACGAGTCTGAATCTGCTTATATCTGTTGTAGCAAACATCAAAGGTAGTACCGTAAAGATGGCATGAATTCTCGGTAGCATTGCCATTGCGGGTACGAAGCTTCGCCACATCATCCTTGGTACGGAGAATACTCGTAACGATAATCTTATGCAAAGGAATGCCCTTGATTTGCAAAGAATCGAAATAAGCCCGACCGATATCCTGCAGCAGCACCGAAGCCCTAGGTACCAAATAAGGTATACTGTTATTCAGTTTATCCACATAAAAGAAAGGATTGCTGCCCACATACACCAGCTTACCCTTACTATGCTCAGCCTCCTCACGGTTCTGTACCGGATTCACGCCATACTTGTTGGCAGCCAGAATCTGCACATCCTGCTGGTCAGGGAAAGTATTGCCGAAATGAGGCACCGAAAAGATACGATGCTTCACCTCCTTGCCATTCTTATCGAAGAAAATAGAAGGCGTATTGGAAGAATCTGCCGCAGCATCCGTCTCCGAACCTGTTCCGGCAGCTTCCTGAGCCAAATCATCAGATGTCTCAGCTATCTCATTTGCAGCCTTATTCTCCTCTTCCTTGTCTTCTTCTGCCATCGCAAGCTGATCAACGGAATCCGTAGCCAGGCTATCCGCCACACTCAAATCAGCAACAGAAGTCCTTGGTTCAGCAACGCCCGGACTGATCAATCTCACCAAAGCCAGGACACACACAACAACGACAAAACCCAGCAAGAAACGGTTCTTGCCAGACATTGCCTGAACAACATTTACTATATGTAGGATAATATGTTTTAATTTCATTATCAAGAGTTATAATCAATTTTCTATAAAAAGTATGGCAAAAGTACATCATTAATTTCATAATACAAAACTTTTTAATGTCTTTTTAATAAGTTCTACTAGAAAAAAACGATATTCCCTACTTCCGAAGCTTTGTTCTTACCATCCAAACACTATCAATCCATCACCATCGCCAGGCATCATTTAAGCCTCGTGCCGGTCATCATTGATGACTCTTACCAGCCATCATATAAGGCACTTAGCTTACATAAGAGGAGGACTCGACAAGGAGAATTTTTCAGATGAGGGTTAACAGGTTAACAGTTAACAGCCCAAAAATGCATACTTCCCCCACTCATATACAAGAAATAAGTATATATATATTTAATAAGGTAAGGAAAGGGGGAGGATGCAAAAAACGACTGTTAACTGTTAACCTGTTAACTTCTTGGCCCTTTGTTAAAAAACCTAACTCGCTCTAAATTGGACTTTGATTGAAAATCAAGAAGTTGGTCGTTTGCCTATATTATATAGGTAACAATATGGAAACGAGCGGACTTCTGCTCGTT
>ERZ791902.91-NODE-91-length-74712-cov-124.418420_pt1 | contig 74712 bp, 54 predicted proteins | sample MGYA00510149_ERZ791902 | MGnify/ENA primary metagenome ERZ791902 (study PRJEB30046, sample SAMN00792060) | human gut metagenome | study: EMG produced TPA metagenomics assembly of the A metagenome-wide association study of gut microbiota in type 2...
CCTGCCATTCCTCATCAGATTGATGATAAAGGATGGATTCAGCACTTCTTCTTCCAGCATTACGCTGGAGAGCATGAAGTATCTTCACAATCTTCTGGAGATGCCCATCCTATTAGCCCTATTATTAATAGGAATAGTGCTCGTACTCTTCGGCATTTTCAAGTCATCGAGAAGCGTGCAGTATAGAAAGGGAATCTGGTTTACGGGCATCGGAACCGTGCTCACCGTGCTGGTTCTTCTGCTGATAGCCGGCTGGAACAATACCGCCTACTATCCGTCGAACATCGACCTTCAGAGTTCGCTCACCCTCGCCAACAGCTGCAGCAGCGAGTTCACGCTCCGCACCATGGCGATAGTTTCCCTCCTCATCCCGTTCGTGCTCGCCTACATCGTCTTCGCCTGGCGTGCCATCGACCGCAAGCGCATCACGCAGGAAGAAATAGAGCAGGGAGAAGCGTATTAAAAAAGGCGAAAAAGTAAGCCTCTTCGAAAGTCCCACAGATACCACAGATTTACACAGATTCATTCTTGCCATAAACGGGAGGAGAATCCCCCAAATATTCAAACAAAAAAATCTGCGAAATCTGCGTGCCTTTTTATCCAAAGACCGAACAGGTCAAGAATCTGTGTAAATCTGTGAAATCTGTGGGACAAAGAAAATCTTACAGCTCTATCACTTCCAAATCATCCGGAACGAAGATTCTACCCTTGAAGTTCTTGGCAGCTTCACGGGTGTAATTTTCTTTACGATTAGCGAGCGTTTTCTCCTCCGTATGATACAGGATAAGATTCTTCACGCCCAGTTCCTCCGCCAGTTTTCCGGCATCAAGCGCCGTACTATGGCATTTCTCGTAAGGCTTGAACGTATCGCGGTCGGCATAGAGACAGAACGCCTCGCACATCATCCAGTCCGCCCCCTCGATGTAGCGGCGGTTCTGCTCGTTATAAGGCTCATCGCCCAGACACGCCAGGACCAAAGGCTTACCCGAAGCATCAGAAGAAGCATTATCAGATGCAGCATTATCTTCAGAAACAGCAGGCAATTCCGCCCGGAATCCAAACTGCTTCTCCTTAGTAGACTGAATATCAAAGCATTCCAGCTTCATATCCCCCACCTCGAAACAATCGCCATCTTCCAGTTGATGGAACACCACCCTTTCAGCCACCTTAGCCAGTTGCTTCTTGGCAAGAATCATGTCGATGATGGTCTTGATCACCTTCATCACCTTGTCGTTTCCATACACATGCAGCAATCCCTCGTAACCCTTACATTGTGCCACCATTCGGATTACCCAGATTACCCCCAGCACGTGGTCGGTATGGGCATGGGTAACGAAGAGATGATGAATGTCAGAAATCTGAACATTCACCTTCTTCAGCTGCGCCAGTATTCCGTTTCCTCCGCCTGCATCCACCAGCATCAGAGTGCTGGAAGTCTGGAGCACAAAACAAGTATTATAAATCTGGGAAACCGTAGCATTTCCCGTTCCGAGCATCGTAATTTGATTCATCTTTTCGCTATTTTCGTTATGATTCATATTTTGTTTTATCTCAATCTCCCCCATCAGGAATAGATTTCCCCATCATCAGGAAGATTTAATTCCCTTTTTACAGAGAAAATTCACGCCCACAAAACTACTCATTTTCTGATAAACCACCAAGAAAAAGCCCCAAAAACTTTGCTTATTCCAAATAATAATCTTAACTTTGCGGCATAAAAACAAAAAGCTGGTTTCGATTATGGCAAAAATAGAAAGAACATATAATCAGGAAAAAGCCAAGCAGATACTGAAGCATAACGTGGCATTGCTGGATTATTCGCTGAGAGAGCTACCTCTTGATGCAGTTCTCCCAAGCAGAACCGACAAGGGGATGAACTATTCGTTCACCCCCACTCTCTATTCATTGTTCAATCTTCCATTTGCCTTCCCCGTACCATTTAACCACTTGACTTGCGGTATAAGGCTCAAAATCCCAGTCGCGGGAGTGCATGAACATGTTTGTCTCGGGGTCCCAATACCAATAATGGGTGGAACCTAGGCCATAGCCCAAACTGAGTCTGCATTCTTTCTCCTTATTAGGATGTTCCTTCAGATAGTTAAGCAGCTCAATAGTTGAAATCCATTGTTTTTCCATAAATTTCGTTGTTAAATTCTACAATATAATTATCAAACACGTTGCAAAGATAGAAGATCCTATCGAAATGAACAAATCAATTAGATCTTCTTAGATCGATACCCATGGGATTTAGATCTTCTTAGATCCAACTAAAAATATAATTACAAAACAACTTATAAATAAGACAATAAATATGGCAGATAAGAATATTTTTAAATTAGAAGGGAAAAGCCAGGAACAGGGGAAGGAAGCCTTTCTGGAATTTCTGAAAATAGACCAAACCAAGCCCGGTGGCTATGCCAGCGTAGGCTCAAACAAGGTTATATGCAAGGTCGCTAAAGAGGCCTGCGGGGTAAACTCGGTATTGGAAATCAAGAAAGCGGAGGATGCCACAGAAGTGAGCAAACTCCTGACAGGCAGAATAGACGAAATTGACTCTGGATGTGGTCATCAACCGGGTTATCTTTTCTACCTTGAAGAGGCTGATGAGGATAGAAGGTATTGATGAGGACATCAGAGCCAGGTTGCTAAAGACTTTGGCAAGATTTCCTCATATTGAGGAAATTCGCGTTACTGGGGGATTGCTGGAGCGGCTTCTGGGGAATCATTTTGGGAGTCATCTTGGGCATCTTCCGGGGCATCGCATCTATGTGAGAACTGTGAACCTGAGGCAGCCGTGGCGGAAGATTGAGGAACGGGTGAAGGAGATAGTGAAGGAAGGAAGGATGAAGATGAGGGGGCTGGCGAAGATGGGGGACCAAGCGATGGAATCGCTTGGAACGGAGGCGAGAGGGGGACAAGACTCAGACTCGAAGAGAAGGCGGGAGCTGCTTCTGCTACGAAGGGAGGAAGGAGCTGCTTCTGCTTCGCGAGAGGATGAGGAGGGAACTTTATTATTAACAATATTATTAGGATTATTATGGAAAGAGATGAAGCTATAGCTAGAGGACTGGAGGTGCGCGAAACCAGGCACTCTATGAAACGCAGGAGCCCATGGCATGATTACCATGAGAAAGGGACTTATATGCTGACACTTGTGGTGGAGGGACGCATGCCTCTGCTGGGAAGACTGGAGGGACGGGTGAATGCTCGACCGGGGGATGGCGATGCGCCTAAGGTGATGCTTTCGGAATTGGGAACGGCTATCGTGACGGAGGAGATTCCGAAAATTCACAGATATTATCCCCAGGTGGAGGTTTGGAAGGTTTGCATCATGCCGGATCATGTGCACTTGATTGTGAGGGTGAAGGAGGACTTGAGAGGGGACCAAGCGATGGAATCGCTTGGAACGAAGGCGAGAGGGGGACAGACCTCGGCGGAGACTATGGAGAAAGCCGCTGCCTTGACGAGCCAGGAGAAAGCCGCTGCCTTGACGAGCCAGGAGAAAGCCGTTGCCTTGACAAGCGAGGAGAAAGCCGCTGCCTTGACAAGCGAGAAGAAAGCTGATTCTATGGGGATGACGGCGAAAAGAGGAAAGGAGATGGATTCGCTGGGAATGGTGGTGAAAGGATTCAAGCTGGGATGCAACAGGGCCTACAGGAGAATTTATGGGATGAAAAAGATGACTGGAAAGGGGCTCTTTGAATTGGGGTACAATGACAAGCTTCTGCTGCATGAAGGCCAACTGAAGGGGTGGAAGAAGTACTTGGATGATAACCCTAGAAGACTGATGGTCAAGAGGATGAACCCTGAGCTTTTTACTGTGATGCAGAATAAGGTGGTGGCGGGACGCAGATGCCAGATGGTGGGTAACTGTTTCTTGCTCGATATTCCTGATAAGGTGGCGGTGATTGTGCATCGCAGGTATTCGGAGGAGGATTTGTGCCGCTTGCGCAAGGAATGGCTGGCTTGCGGCGAACGTGGAGGCGTGCTGGTGAGCGCTGCTATTTCCATAAAGGAGAAGGAGGTTTTGCGCGAGGCTATGAATCGGGGGTACAGGATCGTGCTTTTGAGGGAGAATGGTTTTCCACGGTTGTATAAACCTTGTGGGGAGAGCTTCGATGCTTGCTCTGAAGGGCTGCTGCTGCAGATTAGCCCCTGGGAGTATCATATGGAGAAGAAAACTATTACCAGAGAGGAATGCCTGGAGCTGAACGAGATGGCGGAAAGGATTGCTGAAGGGGAATAGAGATAACGAGACTTGGAGAAAGGAGACCAAGCGATGGAATCGCTTGGAACGGAGGCGAGAGGGGGAAAGGGAGGAGAGAGAGGAAAGGGAAGCGAGAGAGGATAGAGAAGCGAAAGAAGAAAGAGAAGCGAAAGAAGAAAGGGAAGCGAAAGAAGAAAGGGAAGCGAGAGAAGAAAGGGAAGCGAGAGAAGAAAGGGAGGCGAGAAAGGAAAGAGAGGAAAGGGAAGCGAGAGAGGAAAGAAAGGAAAGAGAAGCGAGAGAAGAAAGGGAAGCGAGAGAAGAAAGGGAGGCGAGAAAGGAAAGAGAAGCGAGAGAAGAAAGGGAGGCGAGAGAGGAAAGGGAGGCGAGAGAAGAAAGAGAGGAAAGGAAGGAAAGAGAGGAGATATTGGAGGCGAAGGAAAGAGGGGGATATTGGAGACGGGAGGAGAAAAGGAGCATCTTTATTAAAAAGCTGCACAAAAAGGGTAAAATCTAGTTTTTTATTACGAATAATGTTAAAAATGTTACATTTTAATGCTAATAGGAATTTATTTTGTAACTTTGTACTTCGGACGGCCGTAATAACTAAATTCAGCTTTCCAAAAATCTAAAAAACAACCTATGGGAGATTTAATAAAAATAGTTGGGGTACAATATGCAGTAAATTCTACCCACGTAAAAGGTGAGGATATGACTGCACAAGAACAACAAAAAACAATTGAATTTCTGACCATGCTGGACAGAAAACACCCCTATATTTCAGTAAAACCCGAACCCACTAACGAAACTGATGAAGAAGCTTTTGTTGCGCGCTTTGCGAGTCGGAAGGCAGGCTATGTACGTAATAGAGAAAAATATAAATCATTGGCTCAGGCTGCATTGACAACCAGCGGACGGGGTTAATTCCGCGCTCAGGTTAAGGAGGTTATAATTTCTACAGAGGGCTATTTTTTTGTTGAAGCAGAAACTGATTCTACTCCAATTGTACCCATCTTGCATAAAGATCATTGGAAAGAATGGGAGCCGCTCCTACCTATATTTCCTATGACAGAGGAGTTTTTATGCGTAGAAGATGCTGTGATGATGATGAAAGATATTCTGCAACATGAAACAGTTACTACTGATGACAAAGAAGAACTTCTAGAATACACAGAGACTTTAACAACAATGGGAAAATATGCTCTATGGTACGAAGCGAAGGAGGGAATAGAGAATATCATAAAAGCTATGGAAGCAAAAAAGGGCGACAAGATGCGCTATATGGCGAATGAACTAGAACACTTATTGACCGGTTTATGCAATGAGGGTCGCCTGAAGAAGCTTCGCGAAAGTTGGCTTCCCCATCTACTATCCACTCATGAAGCAGAAAGGGCATGGCATGATTGGCTGCACTTAAAGGGGGCCGACTGTCATAAACCAGATAATTTGAAAATGATGTCATGGTTGGAAGATTTAGAGACAGAACTTTCCAATATTCCGGCATTGGCTCCTTATTCCAATGATGATGAGGTTGCAATGCTCATACGTGCTCACTACACACGCATTCCATTGGATAAGTTTCGCCAATTGCTTACCGCTTTCGCGATTAGAGACCGTCTGCGCACTCATTTGGGGCTGCCGACAAACAGCTTTTCCCCTACCCCATCTCTATCAAGCCAGAAGGAAAACTACCTTATTGATACAATCATTAAGTACAGCCAAACTCTAGCCAGACGAGAAGATGTTGAGGTTTTGCAGAGATTCATCTACCACGAGATTTCATATTTACCCCCAGAGTATAAACTTCGGGTTGACAATATGACTGAGCGTTTCCTTTCTGAAGAGGCAAGACAAGGTCTACAGATTAATGCCATCAAGGAACAGACGGAGGCTTTAAAAGAGGTAGCAAAGAAGCCTACGGTTCAGGCAGAGCACTATCACGCAGGAAGTTCTACGTTTGATGTTCATAGTAAGCATCTGCATCTTGACCACCCGGAAGAAGGGAATTCATCTCTGCTGCCAACAGAATTCTAGACATACAAGAATATTAAAAAAAAGGAAGAAATATGAGTAATAATTATTATGCAGGCAATGTTATTTACAACAACCAGCACAAAGAGCTGAATATCCATGGCAATCTGACTACACAGCAGATGATGCAGATTGCAAAGGATTTTTTTGCTGAAGAAACAGAGGTGACGGGAGAGAATTACGAGGCAGAGGTGAGAGGAAAAGCTAATGAAGCCAATGAAGCTGCAGGAGAAGGATTTCAGAAGGAACTCTTCCATTTTGTGCATCCTGCGCTGGAAGAAGATGAAGGATGGCAGGTGCATAGAGAAGTGGAGAGACTGGTAAAGCAATTTGACGTGCAGGAAATCTGCAAGAGACTAAACATACTGAAAAAGGAGGGCAAGGTGCTGCTGCCACAAAACACAAAAAATGCCCATGAAGAATTGATACGAATGGGTATGCCGATTGAGAAAGGAGGGTTCGGATACAAGACTTTCTGTAAATATTATAATAAGGACTAGAAGACGATAGCGACTGGTGCTTCCCTGATAGAGATTTATATCTTCTGATAGCGACCGATACTTGATTTTTGTTCAGGTATCGGTCGCTTTTTTGTACCCCTATGACAAAAATGCGATTATACGTAGAGAGAATATCGGAGAAAAACAGAGAACTTTAGAGAACTTTAGAGAACTTCGGAGAAGGCCTTTTTGAAAAGCATTGATGCTATGGTTTTTCTTCCTACTTTTGCACCCGTCGGAGATACAAGGCAAAAGCCGGAATGGTTCTGGCTTATCTTGAATCATCTCCGTATTTTTTTATTATGCATACCAAATTGATGCGTGTGGTGCAGCAGGGCGAGGCCTTCGCTGTGCAGAGTCAGAAGAGTGAGAACGGACAGGTGTTCCAGGATATTCTCTTGACGGATTTTCATAAATTAAATTGATTCGAAATCAGTGTCATCAGTTCCACTGATTCGAAATTACTTGAATTAGTTTTAAATTATTAACCGGGTGGAGTGAGTGAAGGAATCTCCGGAGGTAAGGTAGCGCTACGTTTCTCGCTTTCTTTACTCTTAAAATTCACTAGGTTATGAAAAAGAATTTTAATGACATCCACAAGTTGATGAACTGCCAGCACACTCAGAAGAGCGGCATGGCTTACTACGATGATACTCATTATTTTCTGTTTGCACCCGATAATCCCGTGGTGGGCAGCATGCCACGCTTCCACCGCCTCGGCGTTGCACAGCAGTTGAACGACGGCTCCTTCGAATTCGTTCCGAAGCCGCAGCTCAAGGCGCAGTCGCTGCTGATCAAGAAGCTGGCGCACGGTCGTGTGTCGAAGACCAAGGATGGTGCCATCCAGCTCACCCTGAAGGTTTACTGCGATGAGAGTGTGAACATCAGCGAGACAATTGCTGCCGAGGCTCTGATTGCACGAGATGCCATCGTGGAGTATCAGCTGAAGAGATAGAACAAAGAAGGATTTGGGGCTTTCTAGAAGAAGAGGATTAGGAGGTTCTAATCTATGGGATTGATTTCTCTAGGGAAGACTTGATTCGGATTCTTAGCAGATTGCAAATCGGTCAAACCAAAGAGGGGAAAAGCATTCTATCTGTTCCAGTTGTTCCAGTTGTTCCAATTGTTCCAAAAAGGATTTTTAGGACAATATCCCTTTCTTATATCTTTATAACTATTTAATATATAGATAGTTATATATAAGGAAAAGATTTGGAACCCTCAAAAATTTAATTGGAACAACTGGAACTGGAACGCACAGCCCCACCCCATTTTTCTCTAGAAAGCTCATTATCAATAAATTAAGAGAAAATGAAAACTATAAACTTGAAGTACGATATTTCAAAAACTACTGCTCCAAAGATGCCGAAACTGGGAAAAGGCACCGAATGTGTGCAGCTTTTGCTCTCTCAGGTATCAAAAGACATGCACGAACCCCTGGTTCCGATGTTTTTCCCTATTCTCGGAGCGCAGGTCAGTGAGAGCGAATTTCAGTATCCCGACCTCAGTTGGAAGGAGTTGTGTGGCATGATGGGCAATCTTGTTGCCGATTCGGGCTGTAATAAGGGTCAACTGTCCAACATCGTGGAGGCTATCTGTCACAACATGCGAGAGCACGACAACACGGAGCTGGAGAAGCTTGTGGAATGGCAGAAGCAGATGAAGACGAAGTCGGCCAACAAGGAGAAACCTGCCCGCCCCGACGTGAGTTTCTGGTTTCCACCAGCCGACGTTACCAACGCTGCCTTCATTCAGAATGCCATGGCATGCGAGAAGCTGGGCGAGAGAACGCAATACCTGAATCTGCCCGAGGTGGAGATGGCCGACAGGATGTGCGGCGGACATAAGCAGATTTCGCAGATGCTGCGCAATATCTACGACCGCCAGCGATCGGGTGCCTTGCGTGCCACGGTGGAGGGCGTGACGGGCAATCCCGTGCTCCGTGCCAACCTCACCATCTCCTCCACCCCGTATGCAGCCCGCAAGTTCTATAAGAACGAGCTCTTCAACGGTACTTTTGGAAGAATGATGTTCTCGTTCAAGGCGCGAATGGGACGTGACGGCAGAATCCCGAGACAGGGTAAATACGAGGAGGGGTTCTTTAAGAAACTGGACGAGTATCTGGTGAAGCTGAGCATCTGCAAGGGCAGGTTCATCATCAAGCCGCTGAACAAGTTGGCCGACCAGTTGGCGGCAGACATGGCTACGCTTGCCGACCTGACGGATGATGATGTGCTGTGGGACATTTCGAAGCGCTCCATCGTGTCGGCGTGGAAGGCGGGTTGCCTGCTCTGGGTGCTGAATAACCAGACTTGGACGAAGTCGATGGGTGAACTGGTGGAGTGGCTGGTGTATCACGACCTTTGGAGCAAGATGCAGATTTTTGCGGATTTGCTGAACCAGGATGCCGACTCGGTGAGCGAAGCTCAGAGAAGAGGGCCGAAGAATCTGCTGGATGACCTGCCTAATCCTTTCAACGAGTCGCAGCTGGAGGCACTCCGCATCTCGCTTGGCAAGACGAAGGAGGGCACGAAGGGGCAGATTAGGAAATGGGTGTTCCGCAAGTTCATCACTTACTGCAACCAGACGGGGCTTTATACGAAGACGCAGGAGTATCTTACGGGGTCGCCGGGTGAAAAGGTGAAGGGCTGCACTAGCGATGACTGCAGGAATGGGACGAGCGATGGAATCGCTCGGAACGGTGGCCGGAGAGGCGACTTGAAACTGACTGACGGCGAAAGTGATAACGGATTGGGGTCGGATTAGAAGAAAATGCAAGGAGACTGATTTTATGCAGAAATATGAGATTCAAAAGCTGCGCGACCTGCCGATAGAGAGGGTTGCGGAGCAGATGGGAATAAAGGTGGAGCGGCACAAGGCACTCTGCCCCTTTCATGACGACCACCACGCCAGCCTCTCGTTCAACACGAGGAAGAACAGCTGCCGCTGCTATGTCTGCATGGGTAATTCCGTGGGCACCATCGACCTGGTGATGAAATATCTGGGGAAGGATTTCCTCTCGGCTTGCCGATGGCTCGCCGAGGTGAATGGGGTTTACCTGGAAGATGGAAGGAAGAGAGAGGGTTCTTCCTCATATTCTTCCCTTGGAGGCTCTTCATCCGGTGGCTCTTTCTCGGGAGATAACCCAAAGGGTTCTTCTTCGGAAGATAATTCCGGTGGTTTTTCCTCGGGAAATAATTCGGGTGGTTTTTCCTTGGGAAATAATTCGGGAGGTTCCTCCTCGGGGAAATCTTCCTCCTTTGATGCCAGCAGGTATGCGAGATTCTTTGAGCATCCGTGGCTGAACGAGGCGGCAAGGAGATTCCTGTTCGAAGAGAGGAAGATTGACTGGAGAGTGGTGAACTGGTGCAGACTGACTTCCTGGACGGATAAGAAGGGCATCAACTGGCTGCAGATTCCCTACTTCGACATGGAAGGACGGCTCATCGGGATTCAGAACAGAAACCTCGATTACCGAAAGACGCCCACGGATTTCACAGATGCTTCGCATGCGGGGGAGGCAAAGGGGGTGGCTGCGGAAAAAACGCCCACAGATTTCACAGATGACACAGATTCTCCTTCACATCAGGCGGAGGGTTCATTTCAGACAGAGGGTTCACATCAGACGGAGGGTTCACATCAGACGGAACCGATGGCTCCCCGATTCCGCTTTCCCTATGGCGCCAGATGCTCCATCTACAACCTGCCGGTGGTAGGGAGACTGAAGCCGGGCGAGAGGCTGTTTATTACGGAGGGATGCAGCGACTGCTGGGCGATGCTTTCTGCCGGACATAAGGCGATAGCCATTCCGTCGGCCACGCTTCTCAAACCCGAGGATAAGCAACTGCTGGCTGATATCGAGCGTCAATATCAGGTGGAATTCCACATGTTTCCGGACAGGGATGCACCGGGCGAAAGCCTCTTCCTGCAGCTCAAGGAGATTATGCCCCATCTGGTGCACCATCAGCTGCCACCCGACTGCAAGGACTTCAGCGAGTATTATCTGAAAAGCTTTTGCCCTTTCAGGGCGCCTTACTGATTGCCAGTATCCCCAGGGCGATGCCCTGGGCTAGGAGCTTTTGGGCCTTCAGCCCGTTCTTGAACAACTTGCGAAAAATGTGTTTATTATTTTTATTAAATCAAAATGAATATGGAAGATTTCAAGATTCGTATGTACACCAAGAAGGAACTTGCCTTGATGTACTTTCCCGAGAGCATGCCACGTACAGCCGTCAACCATCTGATGGCGTGGATTCGACTTTGTACCCCGCTATGGGATGAACTCCAGAAGATGGGATACTGCAAGACGAGCAAATCGTTTTCGCCCAAACAGGTGAAGGCCATCGTTGAGTATCTGGGGGAACCGGGATAAGGGTTAGTGATTAGTGATTAATTATTAGTGATTAAATGTGCCGCTATCGCACGGCTTCACATGCCATCGCCCAACTGACTGTGGGGGATTTCGTATCTTTGCATCGTGATTCAGAAAGCGCAGGAAAATCACTTTACTAGTTGGAGAAAAATATTTCTCCAGTTGGAAAAATGAAAAAAGGCATCTGGGAGATATTCCGGATAAGATTATCCCGAATGCATCAAGTTATCAACCTCGACTCCAAGCCCTGATACGAGTCCTTCTCTTTCTTCTTTTAAAAGAAGACGGAAAGTTAACAGGGGGCAAGAGAAGCGTATGAACCCAAATATGAAGGCATTCATCAAGTATCTCATCGTGGCCGTATGCTCTGCCATCGTCACCTTCCTCACCAGCTCGTGTACCGCGGGACTCGTGATCGGGAAGAACCAGAGGCAGCAGCAGGAGAACAACATCTCCACGCGAGCCGACTCTTCGCACTTCGTGCCAACCATCACCATCAGGTGAAGATGGTTTGCAAAAACACCGGAACGCCTAGGGGGGACCAGCGATGGAATCGCTGGGAACGGAGGCTGGAAGGCGGGCTAGAAGGGGGCTACGAGCCTTGCGCTCCTTTTCTGACTCGGCAAGAACGGAGGCTGGAAGAGGGCTGGAAGGGGGCTAGATGGGCACGCCCTGAAAGGGGGGAAAGCTTTATAATTATTTTATTATCGATTTATTAACAATTTAAAATTCAAGAAGATTATGGCAATTAATTTGAAAGCAAAGGAAACCCTCATCCAGGTGGGTGAGTTGAAAGGTAAGTATCGTTACGTTCTCAGTACCGAGCTTTACAACAAGCTCCCGGAGAGCAAGGTTATCAAGGAGGCGGCTCTGAGAAGTGGCGTGAGCCGCGGCGTGATGCAGGCATGCTGGGATGCTGCCGGCGAAGTAATCAAGGCATGGTCTACCGAAGGACACTCCGTAGCCATCCCGGGGTTGGGAACCATGAGATTCGGCGTGCGAGCCAAGAGTGTGGCTACCGTGGGTGAGGTGGCAGGTAGCCTCATCACCACCCGCAGAGTTATCTTCACCCCAAACGTGGATATCAAGGATGAGCTGCAGAGAACTCCTATCCAGATTACCTGTATCGACCGAAACGGCAAGGTGGTGAAGAACGTTACTTCGGGAGACGAAGGCAACGTGGAAGACCCAGACAAGGATCCAAACGGAGGTGGAACCAACGGCGGCGGCTCAGGCAATACCGAAGGCGGCGGTTCAGGCAATACCAACGGTGGCGGTTCAGGCAATACCGAAGGCGGCGGCTCAGGCAATACCGAAGGCGGCGGCACCAGCGGTGGAGACGCTGGCGGAGACGTAGGTCTGTAGTCCTACTACCAAGATAGAAAATCCCCAATCCTCGGGCTCATCGGGAGCACCAAGAGATTGGGGATTATCTTTTTCCAACATTTCGCAAATGAGGGAATTGATTGAAGTAAAATCAATACGGGAACAGGAGCGGAAGCACGAAGGTCATTACCACGCCGATGATGATCTGCAACGGCAAACCTACCTTCACGTAGTCCATAAACGTATAGCCACCCGCCTTCATCACCAGCGCATTAGGCGGAGTGGAGAACGGAGAGGCAAAGCACATGCTGGCACCCAACGTTACCGCAAAGAGGAAGGAATAAGGACTCACGCCCACCTGCTGGGCTGCCACCAGGGCGATAGGAGCCATCAACACAGCCGTAGCGGTATTGCTGATGAACATCGTCATCAGAGAAGTGGTGAAATAGATTCCGGCAAGCAGAGCCGTCGGTCCCATCGAGCCGAGACTGTCTACCAGCCCCTGCGAAACCAGGGCCGAAGCTCCCGTCTTCTCCAGCGCCGTAGACATCGGCATCATGGCGGCGATGAGCACGATGCTCTCCCAGTTGATGGTCTTGTAGGCTGCCTCCACGTTTCGGAAACATCCGGCAAAGACGGTAAGCAGTCCGGCGATGATGACCGCCGTAACCGGAGCCACGGGGATGAAATCGAACACCATCATCGCTATCATCAAGAGCATGATGGCTGCAGCCACAGGCGCCTTGTAGTCCAGGAGCACCTTGTCTGCCGTCTTCTCCGGCTGATCCAGCACCACCCAGTTGGTGGTATCTGCCGTAAGATGGGCCAGATTGGTCCACTCTCCCTGCACCAGGAGCATATCACCCACATGCAGCCTGGTGGCTATCAGATTGTCGGTAATATATTCCTTTCCCACCTTGCCGTCAGAAGAGCTTCCGCCTCGCTTCACGCCCAGCACGTTGATGCCGAAGCGCTTGCGCAGGTTAGCATCTCCAATTCGCAATCCGGCAAAATTGGAAGTAGGCATCACAACAATCTCGGTCAGCCCCAGGTCGTAGAAATCAATCTTCACGTCCTTCATCTTCCTCAGGTCGTAATCCTGCGCAAACCGTTCAATCTTCTCCTCATCACCCATTATATATAAGGTGTCGTGCACGGCGATGGTGCTGCTGCTCTTCGCCATGTTCTGGTTGACGTCCTTCACGAGTCCCAGGCGCGATTTCTTCTCGTTTCTTATCTCGATGATGCTCACGCCATATTTTTTCTGGATGCTGAGGTCCTTGAGGGTCTTGCCCACGATGTCCATCATCTGCCCATTCTCATCGATGGCTGCAGCCGTGCGCTTGCTTGGCACGATGTAGCGATGCAGGTTGTCGAGCAGCTGGTATTCGTCTACCAGGTCGTCGAGCGACTTGCGGTTACTTTTTTTCCTACCGTTCTGCTTCTTGCTGAGAAAGATTTTGCTCAGGGGCATGAGGACGATGATTCCGATGGCGATGACGATGATTCCCACGGGGAAGAAGGAGAAGAACGCCAGCGGCTTGAATCCAGCCTCAGTAAGCACCTCGTCGATGACCAGGTTGGGCGGCGTACCGATGAGCGTGAGCATTCCGCCCAGACTTCCGGCAAAGGCAAGCGGCATGAGGAATCGCGATGACTGCATGCCCGAACCCGCAGCCAGACTCATGATGATAGGCATCATCAGCGCCACGGTTCCAGTATTGCTCACGAAGGCTCCGATGAACGAGGTTACCAGCATCACGAGGAGGAAGGTAACGGTTTCGTTGCCACGGGAGAGCGCCATCAGCTTATTGCCCGTCAGCTTGGCAAGGCCGGTCTGCATGATGGCTCCACCCACCACGAAGAGGCCTATCATCATGATGACGATGGGCGAAGAGAAGCCGGCAAGAGCTTCTGCCGGCGTCAGGATTCCGAGAACCAAGAGTGCTGCCAAGGCAGTAAGAGCCACAATATCAGCCCTCACCCTGCCCCATATAAACATGGCAACCGTAATGATTAATATAATAAGCGTTATTGTCATGCTATGAAAGAATTTAAAATGAATTTTCTGCAAAGATACTTACTTTTTATCGTTAATTTGTCATTCTAATGCTAATATTTCTAAATTTATTGCAGATATTTCCCCAAAAACTGCAATTAATCCATCAGTTTTCCTTACCTTTGCAATCCAGATAGACATACTGAACAATAGAATTAGAAGACTTAACAATACATTAATTATTTTTAGATAATGGAACAAAACAAGGTTAAACCAGCTGATGGCAAGCTGGGTATCATGGTTGTAGGTTGTGGTGCAGTTTCTACTACATTCATGACTGGTGTGTTTATGGCTCGCAAGGGACTTGCAAAGCCAGTAGGTTCAATGACTCAATACGATAAGATTCGCGTGGGCAAGGGTGCAGACAAGAAGTATCTTCACTACAAGGACATCGTGCCTATGGCAGATCTCAACGACATCGTATTCGGCACTTGGGATGTTTATCCTCAGAATGCTTACCAGGCTGCTATGTATGCCGAGGTTCTGAAGGAGAAGGACATCAACCCTGTGCGCGAGGAGCTGGAGCAGGTGGTTCCGATGAAGGCTGCCTTCGACAAGAACTACGCCAAGCGTCTGGATGGCGACAACGTGAAGGACTGCAAGACCCGCTGGGAGATGGTGGAGGCTCTGCGTCAGGACATCCGCGACTTCAAGGAGAAGAACGGTTGCTCACGCATCGTCGTAGCCTGGGCAGCATCTACCGAAATCTACGTACCGGTAGATATGGAAATCCACGGCTCATTGGCAGCTCTCGAAGCTGCGATGAAGGCTGACGACCGCCAGCACATCGCTCCTTCCATGTGCTACGCTTATGCAGCCCTTACCGAGGGTGCTCCTTTCATCATGGGTGCTCCTAACACAACGGTTGACATTCCTGCCATGTGGGAACTCGCTGAGAAGACTCACATGCCTATCGCAGGCAAGGACTTCAAGACTGGTCAGACTCTCGTGAAGAGTGGTTTTGCTCCTATCATCGGCACCCGCTGCCTCGGCTTGAACGGTTGGTTCTCTACCAACATTCTTGGCAACCGCGACGGTCTCGTTCTCGATGAGCCAGCCAACTTCCATACCAAGGAGGTGAGCAAGCTCTCTACCCTTGAGACTATCCTGAAGCCAGAAGTCCAGCCAGACCTCTACGGCCATGGCAACGATGAGGACACTCAGTATTATCACAAGGTTCGCATCAACTATTATCCTCCTCGCAACGACAACAAGGAGGGTTGGGACAACATCGACATCTTCGGCTGGATGGGTTATCCAATGCAGATCAAGATCAACTTCCTGTGCCGCGACTCCATCCTTGCCGCTCCATTGCTGCTCGACCTCTGTCTGTTGAGCGACCTTGCTGCCCGTGCCGGCCGTTACGGCATCCAGCGCTTCCTGAGCTTCTTCCTCAAGGCGCCAATGCACGACTACACCAAGGGTGAAGAGGCTGTGAACAACCTCTACCAGCAGTACACCATGCTGAAGAACGCCATCCGCGAGATGGGCGGTTATGAGGCTGATGAAGAAATCGACTAAAAATATTATACCCCGATAAAGGACGGTAATGGTGATTTCAAACAGACGAAGGTTGATTTCAGCAATACGCCCTGAAAGGGCAGAAGCTCCTAGCCCAGGGCAACACCCTGGGTTGTAGGGAGTTATAAATATACGCCCTGTAAGGGCAAAAGCTTTAGAATATGGGTAATAAAGCTTTTGCCCTTACAGGGCGCCTTGCTGACTGCTGTTTATACCCAGGGCGTTGCCCTGAGCTAGGAGCTTCTGCCCTTTCAGGGCGTGCGGGGCGAACTTACAAAACAGGGCGTGCGGGGCGAACTCTCTAAACTTGACAAACATTTAAATATATATTTATGACAAAGAAAGGTAAACATACCGTTTTATTTATTTGCCTCGGCAACATTTGCCGTTCGCCAGCCGGCGAGGGCATCATGAAGAGTCTGGTAGAGAAGGCTGGACTGGCAGATGAATTCGAAATCGATTCTGCCGGAATCGGAAACTGGCACGTAGGACAGTTGCCTGACAGCCGCATGAGGAAATGTGGCGCCGAACACGGATATAATTTCAACAGCCACGCCCGCCAGTTCCAGAAGTCAGATTTCGGAAGATTCGAAACCATCGTGGTGATGGATAATGAGAATTACCGTGCCATCACCTCCATGGCTTCCTGCCAGGCAGATAAGGACAAGGTGGTCCGGATGGCCGATTTCCTGACCCACCATCGCGAATACACCACCGTTCCCGACCCATATTATGGCGACATGGGCGATTTTGAACTGGTCATCACCCTATTGGAAGATGCCTGCCAGGGGTTGCTGCAAAGCATCATCGGATAAAAAAAATACAACATATTAATCATACTATCATCTACAAAAAAAAGTCCTCCGGAAGTAAACATCGCATTACTTCCGAAGGATTTTTTTTATGATAGCATTTTTTAAAATAATATTTTTTATGATAGCATTTTTTCAAATGATAGAATCATAAAACACGATTGCAATCTTCTCGCTTCCCGGCAGATAAAGATAGCCTACGCATTCGGCTGCATCAGCCTTGAACGGACGCCATGAGAGCTTGCTCCAATTAATCTTGTCCGTGCTCTGAGCCACAGGAACCTGAGGAATCAAGCTGCCATCCTTGACCAGAATGATGCAAGGAAGAGGCTGGGAAACCGTTGCCGAGCCCGAAGCCTCAGCATAAGCCTTCACCTCCTGAGCCGTAGGGATGGAAATCTCCTGATAGCCCCCCTCGTAAACCTTACCACTCTGATAATCAATCCATTTACCCTTAGGCAAATAAACCGTTCGGCTACTGCCCGACTCCAGGAGCGGAGCCACCAGCAGCTGGGAACCATACATGTACTCATCCTCTACCAGCCAGGCACCTGCATCATGAGGGAACTCTACGAAGAGCGCACGAACCATCGGCAAGCCCTTCTCCGAACAATCCTTAGCCTGCGCATAGACATAAGGCATCAGCTGATACTTCATCTCGGCATTGGCACGGAAAGCATCCGTAAAATCCTTGCTGATGAGCCAAGGCTCGGTAGGAGGCGCACCATGAGCGCGGGTATGAGAACTCAGAAATCCAAATGGCAACCAGCGACGGTACAGGTCGTCAGGACTCTGGGTTACAAAGCCGCCCATATCATGACTCCAGAAAGAGAAACCGCTCAATCCGAAACTCAAGCCGCCTCGCAAATCGCCCATCATTCCTACGCTTCCAATCTCGTTGGTAGCCGCATCGCCACCCCAATGGAGCGGAAAACGCTGGCTTCCTGCCCACGCACTTCGTGCCCAGATTACGCCTTCATGGTCGGCAGAATTTGCCTTCACGGCTTCCCAGAGCGCCTTATTATAACGCAGAGGATAGAGATTGTGCTCATAGAAGCCTGTCTTGCCGCTGGCATAAAGACCATCATAAGGAGCTGCCTCGCCAAAATCACACTTGATGACGCCTACTCCCTGCTTGATGAGATGGGCTATCTTGTCCTGATACCAGCTTACGGTCTTCGGATTGCTCAGGTCGAGCACAGCATCCTCATAATTGAGCGTACCGTTGGCATTTCTTACCGCCATTCCACCTTCTACCAGTTCGTGGAAGTAACGATTTTTCGGAGTAAAGTAAGGCAACTGCCACAGGCAGGTATGGAAACCGTCCTTCTTCAGAGTCTTCAGCATTCCTATAGGGTCCTTGAAGCGGTCCTTGGCAAATTCATAGTCACATTGCCAGTCTACGCCAAACCATCCCGTGTCGAAATGAATCACATCGGCAGGAATGCGGTTGGCTCTCAGCTGATGGGCAATCTCCAGTCCCTCTTTCTGCGAGAAGTAGGAAATGCGGCTCATCCAGGTGCCGAAAGTCCAGAGAGGCAGCATCGGCGACTTGCCCGTAACATTGGTATATTTATCCAGAATCTCCTTTGGTTCTCCGAAGAAGACGAAGAAGTCCATCGTCTCATCGCCCATAAACAGACGCTGAGCTCCGATGTAGCTGGCTCCGAAATCGGCAGTAGTAGGAGCCGAAGTATGCATAAATATTCCATAGCCACGATTGGAGAAATAGAAAGGCACAGGCTTGTACATTCCGTCAGTTTCAGGTCCCTGCGGGTCTACCACGGAAATATTCACCTTCTGCCCCACCTTGTTGAGAGAGGTGAAACTCTCTCCGCAACCATAGATTCTCTCTCCCGGCGAAAGCATGAAGACAGGGTTGATGCTGCGCGAATTGTCGCTTCCGCGCTTGATGAAATTGAACGGCAGGAGTTTTACCTGCGTACTGTCGTTGTCGATTATATGTCGAGTTTGTGTAAGTATTTTTCCTTTCGCATCGCGAAGTATCAATCGGAACGGATACTTCTGGATTTCCAGCTCTCCATTTCCGTTTTTATAAATAATGCTTTGTGCCGACGCCGACGTGTTCCATCTACCCTTCCCCATGCGGGCGTTCCCGTTGCCGAAGTTGCCGGAGATAAACTCAGGCGAGAACATCGGGTCGTTGGCCTCGTCCATCTTAGGTTCGATAGGCGAAGTGAAGACGGTAATGCGCAGGGTTCTGTCATCAATCTTCTGAATCCTGATTTTCAGGTTTGGATCGTTATCATACTGCGTGTCGGGGAAATCGAGCATCTTCATCCTGACCGGCCAATAACCGTTGAGGTTGAAAGCCTGTCGGGGTGCCAGCCGGTAACGCTTCCAGTTGAGCAGTCCTTCGCCCTTGTTCAGGTCGAAGCCAGCGATGCTGTCGGCAAGGAAATAAGTATTTGCCAAATCGCTGAAATCGCCCGAAACATCGGGCGCCTGGCATTGTAAGTATTCTATGCCATTATTAGTTTTAAGCTGTGCCTGTCCTGCCATCGGCAGGCTCAGGACACAAAGGGTTAAAAGTGATTTTCTCATGATTCAAAAGTTTTTTATTCTATAATTCCAGAGCCGCTTCCTTCAGGTCAACAGCCTTTGCCTGGAGCTTGCCTTTGCCCTTCAATACCACCACGCACTTGCCGAAGAACGCCTTGCGATGAGGGTCGGTAAAACGCTCCAGAGAGGTCTGGCAACCATTATCCGTTCCCAGAATCTGAGCATCGGACGAGAAGAAAATCTGGTTCTCGGCATTCGGACAGAGATTTCCTTCCTTATCCACCACATTCACTTCTACGAAGGTGGTAGGTTCTGCTGAGCCATAAGCCAGATTGCCCTGATAGGTCTTCTTCAAGACGATGTGATGAGGAGCACCCGCAGTCCTGATGGTCTGCTCGCCCACCAGCTTGCCGCCCTTTCTTGCCACCACCTTTACTTCGCCCGGCTGGAAGTCAACTCGCCACATCACGTGATATTCCGTACTCTTCCGGAAGGCTTCACCCTCGTTTTTCTCACCATAGACGGTCTTCTTGCGAATGCCCTGGCTCTTGCCGTTCACGAAGAGTTCCACCTCGTCTGCGTTGTTGTAGTAGCACCACATGTCGATGGTCTGTCCCGGAATCCAGTTCCAATGAGGGAAGAGATGAAGCACGTTCTTCTGCGTCCACTCACTCTGATACATGTAATAGCTGTCCTTCGGGAGACCCGCCAGGTCGATGATTCCGAAGTAGCTGCTTCGCGCCGGATAAGCATAAGGAGTAGGTTCGCCGATATAATCGAAACCGGTCCAGATAAACTGTCCGCCCACGAAATCATTATGTTTCACCACATCCCAAGTCTCCTCGTGCGTGCTGCTCCATGAAGCATGCATATTATCATAAGCCGAGCACTTGAAGGAAGGGTCACAGTAAGGCAGCCACCACTCCTTAGGAGCCGAATAGATACTGTCGCTCGGCATCATGTAAAAGCCGCGCGTCTGCAGGGCAGAGACACTCTCCGACATGATGAAAGGCTTGCCAGGGAAGTTCTTCGGAACATCCTTCACCCATTGATGATGGTAATTGAACCCAATCACGTCAATGGCTCCACTCTTGAAGAGATGGTTCTTCGGGTCGGGCTCATTACAGCCAGCCGTAACCGGTCGCGTTCCCCACGGATCATACTCCTTGACTATCTGGGCAAGGTGCTGGGTGAGGAGCGAATTCACGCTCAGCTCATCGCTATGCGCCAGCGTAGAAGCATCATGCCCTGCATTCAGAATGAGATTCGCCTGCTCCAGCGAAAGCGTATCTGCCGCAGCATCCGACCATTGCTCCAACACCTCGTTGCCGATGCTCCACATGATGATGCTAGGATGATTGCGGTCGCGCTTCACCAGGTCAGAGAGGTCGCGCTTGTGCCATTCATCAAAGAATCGGGCGTAGTCGCCATTCGATTTCTTGCGTCGCCACATGTCGAAACTCTCGTCCATGACGAGGATTCCCATCGAATCGCACATGTTGAGGAGTTCAGGAGCCGGAGGATTATGGCTGCTCCGGATGGCGTTCACGCCCATGTTGCGCAGGATGGTGAGCTTGCGATGCATCGCATCCTCGTTTACGGCAGCACCCAGACAGCCGAAATCATGATGCTCGCAGACTCCATTCAGCTTGATATTCCTGCCATTGAGGAAAAATCCCTTCCTGGCATCAAACTTCACATCGCGGAAGCCTGTAGTGGTTGTGGCTACATCCACTACCTTCCCATTTAGAACCAGCTCACTCTTGACGGTATAGAGATATCCCTTTCCGATGTCCCAGAGATGCGGATTCTTCACCTGCAGTTTCTGTTCCTGATCACCTTTACTCTTTGCTACAATCTTTCCTGCAGCATCATAGATGGTGTTACGGACAGAGAGTTTCATCCTGTTGCCGAAAGCTGCAAAATCCGTCTTCACCCTGACATCACCCTGAGGAGTGGTAGAAACATACTGTCCCCATTGAGGAATGTAAGCCTTCTTCATGGTCTTGGTGAGCCAGACGTGGCGATAGATTCCGCAGCCCGAATACCATCGGCTGTTAGGCTGGTCGCTATTATCCACCTTCACGGCAATCACATTATCACCCTTCCTATTAATATAAGGTGTAAGGTCGTACTCGAAAGTACTGTAGCCGTAAGGACGGGTTCCGAGCTGATGGCCGTTGATGTAGACGGTAGAGTTCATGTAAACCCCATCGAAGGTAATGGTAAAGCGGTCGTACTTCTCATGAGGATTCACGGAGAAATGCTTTCTGTACCATCCTATTCCGCCTGGCAGAGCGCCTCCGCTGGCTCCCGAAGGATTGCCTGGAGAGAAATCGCCCTCTATCGCCCAGTCATGAGGCAGATTCAGGCTTCGCCAATGGGCGTCAGCATAATCCGCTTTCCACATTCCTGCAGAATCAGCCAGAGTGAAAAGCCAGCCCTTATCAAAAGACAGATGTTCGCAGGCACTCATCGGAAGAGCAAAAAGCCCGCTCATCAAGGCTACGCTAAATATTGTTTTCTTATTCATTCTTTCCTATCAATATAAAAAATCCCACAGACTGCACGGATTTTCACAGATTCATCTTTCCTGAAAGAGAGTTACAAATATCTGTGTAATCTGTGAAATCTGCGGGAGATTAGATTACTTCAATTTTACAGTTACTGCCTGACCGGCATACTTCACCATCTTGCCCTTAGGAGCCTTGGCGAGGTTAACGCCCTGGTTGTTCTGGGCTTTTACCAGAATCACGTTGAAGCGACGCTTCTGCAGCATTCCTGCGAATGAACCCTTGCGAGCACCAATGGTCAGGGTCTTCTGGGCATCATTATACTTGAAGTCTATCATAGCATACTTGCCCTTCTCGTAGTTATAGTTGGTTCCCTCGTCCTCATAGAGCGTATAAGAACCGTCCTTGCCAGCATAGACATAGAGGTCGATGAGCTCAGCCTTCTTCTGGTCGCTCCACTCCATCTCAGGACCAACAGGAAGGATAGAACCCTCTGGCACGAAGACTGGAATCTTATCGAATGGCGCATCGGCTACGATGGTCTGACCACCTGCATAATGCTTGCCGGTATAGAAATCGTACCAGCCCTTCTGCTTAGGAAGATAAACGTTACGGCTGTACTTCTGATACTCGCCTACAGGACAAGCCATCAGGGCAGGACCGAACATCCACTGGTCCTTGATGTCGTAAACATTATCATCGCCGTTGAAGTCCATCACCAATCCACGCATCATGGTGTAATCCTTGAAATGAACCATACCCGCCATACTGTAGAGGTAAGGCATCAGACGGTAACGGAGCTTGTCGTAAGCCACGATGGTCTTGTAAGCCGGATGATCGGCTGGCGCAATATTCCAGACCTCACGGGTAGGCCACTGGCCGTGGGTGCGATAGAGCGGAACGAAGCAGCCAAACTGGTTCCAGCGAGCCTGCAACTCACGCCACTCCTTCAGGTCGGCATTTTCCTTACCTGTCTTGTCGAACTCCTGCTGGGCAGCCACGTAGCGGTTCTCTACGCAGAAACCACCCTGGTCCATTCCCCAGAAAGGAAGACCCGCCATAGAATAGTTCAAGCCGGCAGTCATCTGTGCGCGCATGTCCTCCCAACGGGTAGCAATATCGCCCGACCAGGTAGCCGTGCTGTAGCGCTGCTCGCCTGCAAAGCCCGAACGGGTAAGGAGGAAGACACGCTGGTTAGGGTTCACGCTACGCTGGCCATGATAGATGGCGTCAGCATTCACGATGCTGTAAGCGTTGAAATATTCGGTTGATGTTCCGAGGGCAGTAGGACCGGAAAGAGCCTTGCGGTACCACATCGGGGTACAGTCGCGAACATTAGGCTCAGAAGCATCCATCCACCATGCGTCGATTCCGAACTTATACTTGGTATAGAGATTCTCGTCCATCTGGCGCCAGAACATCTTGCGGGCACCAGCATCATAAGCATCATAGAAAGAGCCACGGAAGCCGAGCCAGTCATGAATATCGTCCTTGATAGCCTGATGATACATCCAGCCCTTGCTGTCGAGTTCCTTATAGTTCTTGACGGTATCGTAGAACTTAGGCCATACGGAAATCATGAATCTTCCGTTCATGGCATGTACGCTATCGAGCATCGCCTGCGGATTAGGATAACGGGCAGCCTCAAACTCATGGCTTCCCCATGAATCGAGCTTCCAGTAGTTCCAGTCCTGAACGATATTGTCTACAGGAATCTTCAGGTTGCGGAACTTCTTGAGGTTCTCCTCGATGTCCTTGCTGCTCTGATAGCGCTCACGGCTTTGCCAGAAACCGAGAGTCCACTTAGGATAGAGCGAAGCCTTGCCAGTAAGCGTACGGTAGCCCGAAATCACCTCGTCGAGGTTCTGACCGGCAATGAAGTAGTAATCCATGTCAGGAGACATTTCGCTCCAGATGCTCAGCTGGTTCTTCTCTGCCTCTGAACGAGGAGCAGCTACGCGAAGACCGCAGTAGGAAACGTCGCCATCTGGCTGCCACTCGATGCGGATAGGAGTCTTTACACCCTTCTTGATTGGAGTTTCAAACTTGAAGGAATTAGGATTCCAGGCTGTACGCCAGCGCTCAGGCACAACCAGCTTGCCGTCGATATAAATCTTCATGTAGCCGGCATAGTAGAGGATAAACTGGTAGAAACTGTTGGTTGGAGCCTCCACATAACCCTCGTAAACCACCTTGGAACCATTCAGGGCAAAGCCCTTTGGCAGGTTCTGGATACCGCCCTTGTCGGTCTTTTTGCAGATTTCAGAAGCCTCAGGCATCGCATATTCAAAGTAGATGCTGTCTTCGCCACGGACAATCTTCTGCCCGTTCTTATCCACGTAAGTACCGGTAAGCTGACCTTCCTTTCCGTCCTTGTCGTAAAGCTTGAAGGCACGGTTGAGCTGGAGATAATCTTCCGGATTACCCCAACGGCAATAAGAATAGGAATCCCAGAGAATACCGTAGTTCTTGTTGGAAATGACGAAAGGCACACTCACCTTCGTATTATACTGGAAGAGGTCTTCGTTCTTGCCCTTCATGTTGAGTTCCTCGCTCTGATGCTGACCGAGACCATAGAAAGCCTCGTTGTCTGGAGAATCGAAGAGGGCTCTCCAAGACCATCCGTGCTTCTGTGATTCAGGAACCTTGGCGATATCTACACCAATCTCACGGTCAGGAACGGTAAAAGGCTTGAAAGTCTTTCCACCCTGAGCCACCTCGTTGAGGAGCACATGATCCTTCAAATCATAGAATGTAATCTGACCGGTAGCCTCATTCAACACGGCGCGCATGGCGGCTGTGGTAATGATGAGCTTTTCGCCCTGTTCCTCTACCTTATAATTAGCCTTGCCATTCTGAGGCACGATGATGAGACTCTGCTTGTCGCGGAATCCCTGCTCGGCAGTAGCCTGCACACGGATAATCTTATCGTTCACCACCTGGAGGCGAATCTGACTAGGACCAAAATTCTGGTGCTGTTTCAATTGAACGGTAAGATAGTTACCTTTCTGAATAAAGCCTGCTGCCTGGAGCCCAGAAGCGCTCATCAGCAAAACGGCTGAAATCAATAACGTCTTAGTTAGCTTCATACTATATTGTTTATACAAGTTTTTTAAACTTATGATTATTAGATTGAATATCTGCCTGCAAAATTACTTTTTTTTAGTGATAATAATATGAGGAAATGTAACAAAATAGGGTATAAAATGTTAATTACCACATTTTATACCCTTTTCGTTAACAAGAAATCAAGAGATTCCTATGGTTTTCTATGATTAAATACTCTCGCCATTCAGTTTTTTCTTATACTGGGAAGGCGTCAGTCCATACGTCTCCTGGAAGTATTTGGTGAAATAGCGAGGATTGTTGAAACCAACTGTATAAGCGATTTCGCTGATGTTCAGCTCGTCGCTATGAATCAGCTCTTCAGCCCGCTTGATGCGCTTGGCACGCAGATACTCTGAAGGAGTGGTACCCGTGAGCGAAACCATACGCTTGTAGAGCTGGACGCGCGACATGCAAAGATGAGCACTCATCGACTCTACCGAAGTATCCGGATCGCCCATCATGTCCTTGATGTATTTATCCACATCTGCCAGGAACTTGCGGTCGCTGGCTGTCATTTCAAAGTCGCCCAGCTCGCCCTTTGGAATCACTCTCTCCTTAGGCTGGCTTGGGTCCTTCTTGCCTTCCTTATCCTTGTCGAGGATAGAACGACGGGCAGAACGGCGTGCCCAACCCAAGAGATTGCGGATGCGCAGATTGAGCATATCGATATTGAACGGCTTGATGATGTAATCGTCTGCTCCACTCTCCAATCCCTCTACCTGATGGTCGGTAGCCAGACGCGCAGTCAGCATCACAAACGGAATGGAAGCCGTCTCCTCGTTGCTCTTCACCATGCGGCAGAGTTCGATTCCGTCCATCACAGGCATCATCACGTCGGAGAGGATGACGTCCGGGCGAACCTCGATAATCTTCTGCCAGGCATCCTGACCGTTCACGGCCTCGATGACCTGATAGTCGGTAAGCACATCACGCATAAACTCGCGGAAGTCATCGCTATCATCTACCAGAAGCACCTTGGCCACATAGTGCTTGCGGATAGGCTTGGCAGCTTGTGAAGAACGATGAACGCCATAGAGCGCATCAGAAGAGCCTCCCTCCTCTACCGTTTCTTCCATCGTATCTTCAGCCTTATGAACGGTAGCGATGACTGGAGCCACACGCATGGATTCCAGATGGGCGTTGGTCTTGGCAGCTCCGCCATCATCCATCGGCAAGTCTACGATAAAGACTGAACCGCCGCCATCGTTGTCTCTTACTTCTACCTGACCTCCATGAAGTTCTGTAAACTTCTTAACCAGGTTGAGTCCGATTCCGCTTCCACCGGCAGGCTGCATTTCCGTGCCGTTCACCTGATAGAAACGCTCGAAGACGTGCTTCTTCTCCTCATCGCTGATTCCCTTGCCGTTATCCGCTACGCTGATGCGCAACATGTCGTGAGTATGGTCTTTCACCTCTACGCCCAAAGCCACGGAAAGCTTAACCGTAATAGAACCTCCGTCTGGGGTGAACTTGTAGGCGTTACTCAAGAGATTATTGATAATCTTGCCCACCTTGTCAGCATCAAAGGTCATGAGCAACTTGGAAGTATACGACTCGAAAGACAGATTCACCTTATTATTAGCCAGGATTCTGAACGAATTGCAGATACTGTCCACGAAGCTCACGATGTCCATACGGGCAAGAGACAGCTTCTCCTTGTTCTGATCGAACTTGCGGAAATCCAGAATCTGGTTGACCAGATTCAGCAATCGGGTTGCATTACGATGAATCAGTTCGAGCTTTCTGCGCTTCTCCGGGTCGCCCTCATCCCGAATCATGGTAACAAGAGGCGAGATAATCAGGGTGAGCGGAGTTCGAAGCTCGTGGCTCACATTGGTAAAGAAGTTGAGCTTCAACTCGTTCATCTCACGGGTCTTCTTGATGCTGTCTTCCCTGATCTGGATTTCATACTTCACTCTCTGCTTCTCTATCATGCGGCGGCGATAGTACCAGAGGACAGCCACAACGAGGAGCAGATAAAGAATGATGGCCCAGGTAGAGAGATAGAACGGCGGATGGATGTGAACCTTCAGCCGGCTCACCTCTTCGCTCACGGTTCCGTCTCCATTCACCACCTTCACTTCGAGCACATAGTTGCCTGAAAGGAGATTGGTAAATGTAACTTCCGATCTTCCGTCAGGAGTCATCATCCACTTATCGTTCAATCCCTTCATGCGATAAAGGAAGCGGCAACGTGCCGGAAGCGACACCTGGTCAGAAGCCAGCTGGATGGTAAACGCCTTGTCCTTATAACTCAAGTCAAGTTCCGGATTGCTGTCGAGCGATAATTTGAGTGGCACTCTGCCCTCGAACTTTTCGCCCGCAGTAAGAGGATGGTCAAAGAGAACCAATCCGCTGAAGAGCACATGAGCCTGCTGCTTGCTCGTGCGGATGGTTCTAGGCCGGATGATGTTGATACCGTCCTGACCACCCACGGCAATCGCTCCGTTTCGCATCAGATAGGCAGAACGGATATTAAACTGACGGCTCTGCAATCCATCCAGCGAATTGAAACTGATCATGGTAAGATTCCACTTGCCCTGAGCATCCTTGGTCAAGGTTACACGGGTGACGATAAACTCGGAAACCAGCCAGATATTATGCTGCTTGTCCTCAACAACCGCACAGCCCACAGCTCCTGTGGTTCCATTCAGTTCGTTGATGGATTCATACTGTCCGTTGCTGCTGTCATACATCGAAATACCTCCAGGCGAAGCCATCCACAAGATGCCACGGCTATCCTTCATCGCATAATTGACAGAAGGACTCTCGAAAGGAGTTCCGTCCTTGGTACTATTGATGTTAGTCATCTTCCTACTATGAAGATCAAAGACAGAAATATACTGGGAATGACCTATCAGAGCCTCATGATTATTGAGCAGGAAGATGGAATTGATGAAATTGCTCGTTATTCCCGAATTGGCAATATTGAAGGTAGAGAATTTCTCTGTGACAGGATCAAAAATCTGCACACCACTTCCCAATGTACCGATAAGCAGACGATGCTGAGGGTCTTCCTGGAAGCACCAGACGCTATTATTAGCCAATCCGCTATTGGAAATATTGAAAGTCTTCCACCTGCCATTCTTGAACTGGGTAAAGCCGCCGTTGAAGGTTCCGAAATACATGGTTCCATCCTTCATGGTCACGCTACTCACCACGACATCCGAGCCAAGACCGGTCTGAGCCTGACCGAAATGCCAGGTCTGTCCGGTTACAGGATTATAACCCACGATTCCCATATCGTTGGTTCCACACCACAGATTTCCTGCCAAATCCTGCGTAATGGTACAGACATCGCCGAGCGGAATGGTATTGAACTTGCTGGAAGATGGTGAATAATAAGCCACACCATTCTTATAGCTGCCCACCCATACGGCTCCGAAATTGTCAATATAAACCTTCTGTAAAGAATTGTCTACAATACTTCCCCGGGCATTACTATGCACATACTGGTGACAAGTCTTTGACTTGAAATCAATATAGAAAAGTCCATGATGATCGGTAGCAACCCACAAGGCACCATTTGGGTCTACCTGAAGGTCGCGCATGACGATGCGGTCTTTTACCGGGACAAGAATTCCTCTCTGTGCAAGATAAGAACGGGCAGTAAGCCATTGTCTGTTAAGAGAATTGAAGACATAAGATTCTGTTGCTGTAGAAACCCAGAAAGTATGATTGTTCTCTACAAAACTGTAAGCGCCATTATCTCCACAAAGACGATGGTCTTTCAGGAAGGTATTATACCAAAGCACGCTCTGTTTGTCGCCATCCAGCAGGCACAGCTTTCCGTCGCTATAAGTAACCAGCAGCTTGCCGTCTACATCCTTCAGGTTGCTAAAGTCGCCATCCAGGATACAACCGCTCTTAGGCTTCTTCGCATATTTGAACAGGTATGTGGTTTCGTTCTTTACATTATAATAATAAAGACCCTTTCCCCACACCTGAATCCACATATTCTGCTGCGAATCCACCAATATTCGCTGTGGTGCACCCTCTACGTTGATGGTCTTCAACCAAACTTCCGGCTTGCGGTCAAACTGCTCGGTAGTTGGGTCATAGACACAATAACCCACAGGAGTATGCACCCAGATTTTTCCTTCATTGTCCTCCTGCAATTCATCTACGTAATTGTTGGCCAATGAAGTCTGGTTTGTGGCACTATACAAGAAGGTCTTCATTCGGAATCCATCAAATCGATTGAGTCCCGACTGAGTACCAAACCAGACGTAACCTGTCTTATCTTTCAAGATAGCATTCACCTGGCTATTACTGAGTCCGTCACGGTTATTCAAACTGGAGAACTCGATGTTTTGTAAAGCCGCTCTCATCTGGAGAGGCTGCAGAAGCAGCACAAATCCGAGGACCATGAGGGCCTGCCTTAGCAAATTCAAGTTTTTAAACATGCTCATTCAAGGTTTATATTTATAGTTTGCGTTTTATCTTTATCATTCGCCTCCATCGTAATTCATCAGTTTTCAAAGTGGTTATTCAGTTTTCCGGAAAGATACCTTTACCCCTGTTTCTCAGAGCTTTCTCTGATTTTCAGAATCATCGGCACAACTTCCTTGTAGATTTTCTCATCCCCATTGATGCTGCGCATGAGCAATTCGCAAGCCTTGGTACCCTGTTCGTGCGCCTTATCCATGATGGCAGAAAGGCGTGGAGTAACGAAGGCTGCCGTATCTCCATCCGTGAAGCCGATAATGGCAACATCTTCAGGAATGCGTAAGCCCTTAGCCTTGATGGCATCAAAGGCAGCATAGGTAATGATATCGTTGAAAGCAAGAATAGCATCCGGGCGATTCTCACTCTCCAGAAGTCGAAGTGTAGCATTACGAGCTACATCGAAATCTATCTTGTCACAGACTACCAGATCGCGGTCGATAGGAATACGGTTCTCCCTGAGCGCTTCCAGATAGCCATGCTTGCGACGGCGAACCATATCGAGATGGTTAGGACCGCCAATGAAAGCAATACGGCGGGAGCCGGTCTCAATCATGTGCTGAGTAGCCTCCTGAGCCGCCACATCACCATTACCCACAACCTGAGAGAACTTTTCTTCCAGGCAGCAACGGGCAAAAAACACCAAAGGAACTCCCATCTTGTGGAGCTGCTCGAAATGAGAATAGTCGGTAGTATCTTGTGCGAGGCAAGCAATAATACCTTCTACATGCATATCGAGAAAATTGTCAAGAGCCTTCGCTTCGCGCTCATGGTTCTCATGACTATTGGCACTAATAACCGAATAGCCACACTTTGAGGCATAATCTTCTATGCCATCCAGCACGGCAGCATAATAGTGGGTAACCAGATTAGGAACGATGACGCCTATCACCCTTGGAGCTTCCTTCCGAAGACTCTGTGCAAATGGGTTAGGCCGATAGTTGAGTTCCTTTGCCAAGGTCTTGACTTTCTGAGTCATTTCCTCTCCCACCTCATGGCTATTTCGTAAAGCTCGAGACACGGTAGCGATGCTCACTCCCAACTTGTCTGCGAGATCTTTTAGTGATGTTCTACGTTGCTTCATTTACTAATAAGTTAGATTAGAAGATGCATTATTGCACTTTTACGTGCAAAGATACAGTTTTTATTCGAATTTGCAAACGTTTACGTGTGTTTTTTCTAGAGAAAATACTTTTTTTTCTATAAAAACTTGTAATTTTGCAGCCAGTAAGTAATGAATAGTTGATAATAAGTTAGTTAGAAACAAAAGGTTTCAGACTGTCGGGAGACAATCTGAAACCTTATTTTTTTACCATATCCTCAAATATCGTATTCAAGTTTCGCAAGTTCAGAAGTTAAATATAATATTCTGCAGAATCTACCAAGCCCGCTCTTAAAGCATATTTTGTAGCCTCATGAACATTATTGACGCCCAGCTTTCGGAAGATATTCTTACGATGGGTGTTCACGGTATGGAAACTGGAGAAACGCTTTTCGGCTATTTCCTTCGTAGTCATTCCTAATGCAATATCTTTCAGAATCTCAGTCTCAGTCTTGGTAAGATTTACCTTTTCTTCTGTTTCTTTCTTAGGAGCGAGCAATACTTCCATCATGCGCTGGCAGATGAAACGGTTGCTGGCTGCACAGAAACGGATAGCCTCCTTGATTTCCATCAGCGGGCTCTCCTTCAGGAGAATACTGAACATACTACTGCTAGCCACAAGTACCTTCACGAAGTCGGTACTCAAGTCTTCACTAAACAAGAGCCATCGGGTATAAGGAAAACGTTGGTTCAGGATGAGCAGCTCTGCTGCATCGTTGATGTCGAAGTTCGTATAGTCGAGTATCACGACCGTATCTTCGTTATCTTTGAGCGCAAGCATCAGCTCAGCCTTGTCTTCCACATACTTGCTTTCCAGCCCTTCCATTTTCTCTATCACGTAGCTGAGTCCTGCTCGCGTGATGTCCTGTCTGTCTGCTAGCAAAATTTTCATGATTTTATCTCCTAATCTTATTTTATGTTGTTTATGACAAATTGAAGCCTGATGGTCCGTTTCCGGACCACCAGATATTGATTAGAACGTCATGAGGAATCCCATGCGGATGCCCCACTTGTCTACATTAGGATGATTCAGGTAATTGATACGGCGCACATAATCAATTCCGAAGAACTTGAAGATGTTGTGCACGCCAGCCACCAATTCCCAATATGGAGTATCACCAAAGGTGTAAGAGTTGTTTGGGAACTTGAAGAGAACATCATCGTTCGGATTCTTCAGCGGATTGTTCTTATCCGTAAGTTGTCCCCAGACTCCCTTGGCTGCAATATATTCACGCCACTTGAGCTTCTTGATGAGCGGAATACGGTTGAGCAGCTTGCCGTTCATATCCCATGCTACAGACCAGAATACCTGACGGTCGCTCAGGAACTCCCAGTCTTTCATCATACTGATAGTGGCCTCCTGTTCGAAGATAGAGAGGTTGACCGGTGGCTGGATAAGCATGCTGAATGGCACCTTGTTCCATTGCATCTTACCCACAATATTGAAATCGATGTAGCCGAAGCTTCCCAACCATTGGCGCTTGTAAATGCCCAGGCTGGTGATGTTGCTCTTATACTGTCCACCCATAAAGCCATCGAGACCCGTCGTATGGCGCAAGCTGAGTTCAGGACTATCCAGATTGATAGGCAAGCGCTGCTGTTTGGTATTCACATAGGTAACACCAGGATTGTAATTGAGTCCTGCCGAAACCTCCGTGGTACGGATTTTCTTTACTTCTTCGCCCGTGTTCACCTTATAATAATGCAGGTTGCCCACGGTACGGTTGCTCTGCCAACGTATATTCGTATCGAAGCGGAAGCCCCAATCGGTCTCGTAGACAAAGCCCAGCTTCTGGCGCTGGTAGAGATACATCTGATCCTGAGTCGTGGCACGAAGGGTCATGAAGAAGTTGTCCTTGTTGTGCAACAGGTTGTCATCAGATGGAGAAGTAATATCATGTCCCACCTCGAAGGTCAAGTTGCGCATAGGGAACTCGAACGGACTGTTTTTCTTCTTGTTGAAAGAATAGGTCAGTACATGACCATAATACCATTCATGACTCTTCAGACCATAGGCTCCGTAACCATTCCAGAAGAAATGAGGATTGAGCGCAGCCATCGTACGACCAGCCAGACGCAATCGGATTCCATCCACGAAGTTGTTGGAAAGGAACGTATTGATAGGTCCCAAGTCGAAATAACTTCTGTTTTCCTTATTCTCCTCGGTCTTCTTGGCATGAGCCACCTCAACATAATTCTCCATCAGGGCTCGCACACCCAGGATAATGTATTTGAAGCCCTTGGAATTCTCCATACGATGAATAAAACTATCCATCGACGATTCGCTCTTCGTAAGGCCTACCTGTCGGTATTTATTCCAGTAAGCCTCATCACGGTTCATGGCGTCCATATCGTGCCTTATCTTCGCCTTGCCCTTGAACAGCTGCTTCGGCAGTTCATCAAAGGCATAGTCGGAGAGTCGCGTATTTCTTACCACCAGCAGGTCCTGCAACAGATTATTGATGTGCATTTCTGCCACCATATCGTCCTTGGTCAAAACCCACTCGCCATTATCGAGCTTCGTAAATTCCTGCTCTATCTTCATATCCTTCACCCAGTTTACATCACTATTGTGAGGCATATAAAGATTACATTTCTTTACATGCAGGGTGCTGTCAGCAAGCACATAGAGCTCTCCACGGAATCCGAAGTCCTGGCTGTTGGCAGGAATAAACTGCAGATGATAGCAGAGATCGCGCTCTACATAAACCGTATCCTCTATATAATAATGGTAGAAGGAAATGGCTGTCCTACCGATAGGAGAAGGGAACGGATATTGCAGGAGGCGCACATAATCATCGTAGATATCGACATCGGTAAATACATCCTTGAGAACGGTATTGATAATTTCACCCGTCTGAATCACCTGACCGATACCATTACTCTGCTGACCCTTGATAATATCTTTCTCGCTCTTTGGATCCTTGCGGTAGATATGCTGCGAAACCGTCTCGTTGACCTGCACAGGCAAGGTCAGCTTATCATTATAAGGCGATTTCTCCACCTGGTCCAGCAGATACTGACGCTTGCTGAAGAACTTGCCCTCCAACTGTTCCTTGGTCAAATCGTTGAGCGCCAAGGTTAACTTCTGATATTTATCAAACTGATAATAATCATGATTGGACAGATTGCTCTTCTTCTTGGCAGCAATCACACGTCGCATCAGCTCTACGGCAGGATTTTCCTTTCTTTTGTACTTACCTTTCTTCGATTTCACCACCACCTCGTTGAGTCGGCGGCTATCATCTTTCAATTTCACTTCCAGAAAATTGAGCTTTTCGCTAATCTTCACAGTTTGAGACTTATAGCTGAGGGCACTCACGGTAAGCACCCATTCGGGATGCTTCTCGATGGTAAACTTACCCTCTCCATCACTTGAAACGGCAATCTTGTGTCCCTTATATTGCACGCTAGCATAAGGCACGGCAAAGCCATCCTCGTCGATGACGCGGCCGCTGATTTTCTGCTGTGCAGCCATCTCGAGCGCACAGACCATCAATGTAAAAAACAACAAGAATGTTCTTTTAAAATTCATATCCTTCATTAACCTCTTTCTAATAATACCTTATTTATATAATAAGCCATATTTAAGCTCTTTTGTGCTTCATTTTTGGCTTTTTTCCGAATTCGGATGCAAAGATATACATATTATTCTGAAAATAATCGAAAACTATTTGGATATTTTAGTTTTTTAGCGTAATTTTGCAACCGAATTACAAACAATCAAGCAAAACGAATAGAAATTAGGCAAAAATGAACAATAAAGGAAATCTAACCAACGAGCGCCCTCCTCTGCTGCCCGTCATCATCGGAACGGGCTTCGGAAGCGGCTTCTGGCCTTGGGGACCAGGTACGGCTGGCTCAGTCTTGGCCACCCTTATTTGGGCATTGATGGCTTACCTCGGTGGCTTCAACGGAGAAACGCTGCAAAGCATCACCTTTTTCCTGGTCATCCTCTCTACCCTGTTAGGAACCTGGGCTACAGCCCGACTACAGCCTTACTGGGGAGAAGACCCAAGCCGAGTAGTAATCGACGAGATGGCTGGCGTATGGATTCCGCTGTCCCTAATTACGCCATTTACTGCCACAGGAGCCCCCAAGGATGCCTGGTGGTGGGCTTTGGTTGCCTTGGGTCTCTTCCGCTTCTTCGACATGGTGAAGCCGCTTGGCATCAAGTGGCTAGACCGCAAAGAGGGAGCCTTCTATGTCATGGCAGACGACCTGCTGGGCGGATTCTATGCAGCCGTCGTCATGCTGATTGCCAAAATCATATTTTTATGGGTAAGATAAAGCAGGAACTGGTAACCTTCGGAAAGGCTGAGCTGACAGCATCAATAGCCTCGATAGTAGACTTCGGACTGGCTTTCTTCCTCTCCGACATCATCGGAATATACTACGGACTAGCCAATGCCCTGGGCGTCATGAGTGGCGGAATCACCAACTGCACCCTCAACTACCGCTACGTATTCGGCGACTCCAAGCGCAAGAAGAAGAGCGTGGCATGGCGATATTTCATCATCTGGGCCTTGAGCTGGACACTCAATTCGGGCGGTACCATCGCCTTGACAGAAGCCATCAACCTGCATGAACACGTCAATATCCACTACATGATTCCAAAATGTGTGGTTTCATTTCTTGTAGCTGTGCTGGTGAATTATCCCGGACAGAGGAAATTCGTGTTTAAGAAAAAGGACGAAGAAGAGGTTCCTGAAGGAAGGAATCCTGAAGACCTCCAAAAAGAAGGAAAAAAGAATATTAGGAAATTACAAATGACAATAAACAAATGAATTACAGAGATTTCTTACAAAAAGTAATCTACGTGATGATCAATCCGCTCATCAAGGCGATGATAAAGATTGGAATCACGCCAAACATCGTGACGCTGGTAGGTTTTATCGGCAATATTTTTGCTACCTGCTTCTTTATTGACGCAGCGTGGATTCTGGGAATGGGCGGAGTCAACAGCGACCCTACCCTGATGACTGCCGGCACCAGCGACTATACTTATGCCGACTGTATGACTCTCATCGGATGGGGTGGATTTATCATTCTTGCCTCTGGTCTCTTCGATATGATGGATGGAAGACTGGCCCGTATGAGCGGCAAGAGCAGCCTCTTTGGTGCACTTTGGGATTCTACGCTCGACCGTTACAGCGAGCTGGTCAGTCTCTTCGGCATCTGTCTGGTCTTCCTCCTTACCGACAAGGGCGAATGGTTCTGGATGGGCGTAATGACCTTTGCTGCCATGACGGGTTCCGTGATGGTAAGCTACGTTCGTGCCCGTGCAGAGGGTCTTGACATCGAGTGCAAGGTAGGATTCATGCAACGCCCGGAGCGAGTAGTAGTTACTGCCGTATCTGCAATCGTTACTGGCATTACCGGAGATTTATGGTGGTTGGCGAGCGGCATGATTCTCATCGCCATTTTTGCCAACATCACAGCATTCTGGCGCATCGCACATTGCTATCGAGTAATGAAAAAAAAATAAGAGAAAGTGTTTAGCATATATTTAATCATTCTATTGGTCGTGCTGATGGCTTGGAAGAAGACCCGCAACTTTGCCATCTACTTCCTGCCTTGGTTCCTCTTCGGAATCATCTACGATTCGATGCGCCTTTACCCGAACTATAAGGTAAACTCCATCGATGTAGTTCATCTGTATGAAGCAGAGAAATATCTCTTTGGAATAGCAGCCACTACAGCTGCCGAACTGCAGGCTGTAGCCGACCATACACAACTCATGATACCAGGCGAATACTTCAAGGTTCACAACTGCGGAGTAGCCGATTTCATGGCGGGCATCTTCTACCTGTGCTGGGTACCGGTACCTATCGCCTTCGCCATTTATCTCTACATCAAGAAGCAGTATTCCTGGTTCAGACGATTCTCATGGGCTTTTCTTCTGGTCAACATCATTGGCTTTATCGGCTATTATATCTACCCTGCAGCCCCACCTTGGTATGCGATGAACTACGGTTTCGAACCGATTCTCCACACCCCGGGTAATGTGGCAGGTTTAGGAAGATTTGATGAAATGACGGGACTTTCCATCTTTCATGGACTGTACGGCAAGAATGCCAATGTATTTGCTGCTGTTCCCAGTTTGCACGCAGCCTACATGTTCCTCACTACCATCTATGCCGTAATGAGCCATAAGCGTTGGTACACGATAGCCCTATTCGCTTTCATTTGCTTAGGAATCTGGTGGACAGCCGTTTATTCCGGCCATCATTACATCATCGATGTCATCTTGGGCATCCTCACCACCCTTATTGGTGTAATTCTGATGGAACTGGGAGGCTTGAAGGGCTTTCTGGGAGAAAGAAAGAACATACGGTATTAGAAAATAAAACAAAGCGCCTGGCTCAGAATCAATTCTCTATGCCAGGCGCTTTTTTATCTTAAAATCGCATTTTCCATACAGTTTTATCTTATCTAACCATCACCTTACGGTAACATCTGCGACGACGATGCTGTTCGCTTTCCAGATATTGCCATTGGCTCTGTACACCTTTGTTGCTTTCCATCTGTGGCATAGCCTCAGCCCATTTAAATCCATAACGGTGATATTGCTCGATAAGATCAGCAAAGATCAAGGCATTGGCTCCCTTGGCACGATACTCAGGCAATACACCTATCAGGAGTAAATCTACCGTATCTGTGGCATGAAACTTCAGTACTTTCAGAATTTTCAACCATCCCCAAGGCAACAGTTTGCCATTCCCTATCTTCTGCAAAGCATCGGTAAAAGAAGGGAAAGATACGCCAAAACCTATCAATCTGTTGCCATCATTACCATCTACGACACCCGTAACCAGATTCAAATCAGCCTTCTTGATATAATCATTTACATACTTATCTATCTGACTGTCCGTGAGTTGCTGGAAATCATAAAGGTCTTTATAGGTTTCGTTTACGATATGAAACACCTCTCGTCCCATACCACCCTTAACCAACTCTCGGGAAGTAAACTTATGCACATGCAGATTGTATCTTTTCTCTATCATCTCTGCAGTTCGGGCAAACTTGGCCGGGGTTTCCTCAGGCACCTTGATGCGATATTCCAGCCAGTCATTATCCTTCTCATAGAACGACATGGCTTCCATGTGGTTCTTATAATAAGGATAATTATAATTGATATACATGGTAGATTTATGATGGAATCCCTCGATGAGCAATCCTTCACGGTCCATATCCGTAAAGCCAAGCGGTCCTACGCACTCTGTCATTCCCTTTGTGCGTCCCCAAGCCTCAACAGCATTTAATAAAGCCTGCGATACTTCTAAATCATCCACAAAATCAAACCATCCGAATCTCACCTGCTTCTTATTCCATTGTTCATTGGCACGGCGATTGATGATGGCAGCAACACGACCCACGATACGCGCCTCACCATCTACAGCCAGGAAATACTGTGCCTCGCAGAATTCAAAGGCAGGATTCTTGCGCTTACTCAACGTATTCATTTCATCAAAGCGCAAGAAGGGAACAGCAAATTTATTGCCCTTATACAGTTCATAATAGAAGTTTACGAAGGCACGCAATCCCTTACGGGTTGTTACTGGTATTATTCTTATATTGCTCATTACAGTTTTTACTCGATTATAATCAAATTCTGATCAGTATAATTAGTCCGTTTTATATAGCTATTCAGTCCGTACATCTTGTATTACAAGAAGATAGAGAACTGCAAAAGTACTACATATTTTTGACAGAGGCAAGTTTTTAGTGCATTTTTATTAAAAAAGTTCACATAAATCCCATTATTGGGCGATAATCGAAAATAAAATAGTACCTTTGCATGGTCTAAAAAAAAGAAGAAAACAGATTTTTCACAATGAAGAAAACAAGAGATAATTATAAATTCCTGACCGAAGCTCCTGTGCACAAGGTTGTTTTCACGATGGCGATTCCTACCATCATCAGCATGCTGTCTACAAGTATGTACAATCTCGCCGACACCTATTTCGTGGGAAGCATCAATACCCAGAGCGTAGCGGCTGTGGGAATATCGTTTGCCATGATGGCGGTAATACAGGCTGTTGGCTTCTTCTATGGTCATGGAGCTGGCAATTATATCTCTCGTAAGTTGGGCGCCAAAGAGGAGGAGAACGCCAGAAAGATGGCAACAACAGGCTTTGTATTGAGCTTTCTCACAGGTTTGGTCATCGCAATACTGGGACAGCTGTTTCTTACCCCACTCTGCCTTACCTTGGGCTCGACTCCCACCATTCTTCCCTATACAGAGCGCTATTTAGGCATCATCTTACTGGGTGCTCCTTTCATGACGACCTCGCTGACACTCAACAACATGATGCGTTTTCAGGGCAACACAATGTATGCGATGAAAGGCATCATGTCGGGCGTACTGCTGAATCTGATTCTCGCCCCATTGCTCATTCTCTACTTCGAGCTGGGCATTACGGGTGCAGCCATCGCCACTCTCATCAGCCAATGTTTCGGTTGCGCCATCCTCTTCTGGATGACGCACAAGGGGCAGAACATCCGAATCCACCTTCGCTACTTCACACCTAGCAAGGCTTATGCCAAGGAAATTATCTTTGGCGGAACCCCTTCCCTGTCAAGACAAGGCTTGGGAAGTATCGCCACCTTGGTATTGAATGTGGCAGCGGGAGCTTACGGAGATGCTGCCATTGCCGGCATGAGCATCGTCACCCGCATCTCTTTCTTTACCTATGCTGTGGTAATCGGATTGGGTCAAGGATTCCAGCCTCTCTGCGGTTTCTGCTATGGAGCCAGACTATACGCCCGCGTCAAGGAAGCTTTTTATTACTGCATCAAGTGTGGCACCATATTCCTGGCTATCTGTGCCGTGATTGGCTTCATTTTCTCAGAGCCTATCATCGAACTCTTCCGTGATGATGCCAAGGTAATAGAGGTTGGGGCCATGGCTTTGAAATGGCAGGTTATCAGTTTTCCTCTGGTTGCCACCATCGTACTTACCAACATGCTGATGCAGACCATCCGCAAGCCTATCCGTGCCAATATCGTAGCTGCAGCAAGAAGCGGTTTGTTCTTCATTCCGCTCATCTTTATCCTACCCCATTTCTTCGGTTTGCTGGGGGTAGAAATGTGTCAGGCATGGGCAGACTTCTGCTCCTTTGCAGTAGCTATTCCGATAGCATGGAGTGCGTTCAGAGATATGAGAAAGGTGTGAATGCCCATTCTTTGTTCTTTGAAAAAGTCATGGGATTATTAGCAAAAATCATAGCTGTCTTTTGGTTTTCTTGAAAGATTTTTGTAATTTTGCAGGCTGAAAGAAAGAAGAGAAATGAAGAAAGCAAAATATAGTATCGGACTCGATGTTGGCTCTACAACAGCCAAAGTTGCCGTTATCGATGGCAAGAAAAACTTGATTTACTCAAAATACGAACGCCACAACGCTCGTGTCAAAGAACTTGTGTCTCATTATTTCGATGAGATTAACCAGTTGATAGGCGATACAAAGGTAAATATCTGCGTTACGGGAAGCGTGGGCATGGCTACAGCAGAACAGCTGCAGGCTGAGTTTGTACAGGAAGTAGTGGCTGCCTCGGTTTATGCCCGTAAGGCTCATCCTGAGGCAAAGGCTCTCATCGATATCGGTGGAGAGGATGCCAAGGTTGTTTTCTTCAAGCCTAATGGAGGAATGGAACTCCGCATGAACGGAAACTGTGCCGGAGGTACAGGTGCGTTTATCGACCAGATGAGCGTATTGATGGGTGTAGACAATCAGAAGATGAGCCAGTTGGCTATGAATGCCCAACATGTTTATCCGATGGCAGCCCGCTGTGGTGTCTTCGCCAAGACCGATATCCAGAATCTCATGGCACGCAATCTTCCGGAAGAGGATATTGCAGCCAGTATCTTTCATAGCATCGCAGTACAAACTGTGGTGACGCTTTCTCACGGCATCGACTTCGAGGCTCCTATCCTGCTTTGCGGTGGTCCGCTGACCTTTCTCCCTGCACTCCGCAAAGCATTCTGCGACTATATGCAGCTGTCAGAAAATGATTTCATCGTATCAGAAAATAGCAATCTGATTCCTGCGCTGGGATGCGCCTACCGTAATTCTCCCACAGATTCCGCAGATTCTACAGATGCTTCTGATTCTGACGGAATCCAGCTTTCCATACTCAGGAAGCGCTTACATCAGGAAATAAAGGTTGAGTGGAACAGCAGCTTGGAACCTTTGTTTAAAAACGAAATGGAGCACGATAAATGGCTCCAGTCAAAAGCAAGATTCGCTACCGAAACCCATCCTTTGGCAAAAGGTAAGCAGCAGGTGGTTATCGGTATTGATTCCGGCTCCACTACGACAAAGATTGTGGCAGTTAGAATGGGAAGCAATACGGATACAGATGCGAAATCTGCCCAAAAGGACAAGGGCGATATTGTCTTTACAAACTATCGTCTGAACCTAGGCAACCCTATTAAGGCGGTAGCCGATGGTCTGAACGCCCTGAAGCAGGAAGCAGAACATAGAGGGGCTGAACTGGAAATCGTAGGCTCTTGTTCTACCGGCTATGGCGAAGAACTGATTAAGGCTGCATTCGGACTTGACAGCGGCATTATCGAAACCATGGCACACGAACGAGCAGCTGCATCACTCATGCCTGACGTCAGTTTCATCCTTGATATTGGCGGACAGGACATGAAGGCTATCTTCGTAGAAAAAGGTGCTGTAGTTAGAATGGAACTCAACGAGGCATGCTCTTCCGGTTGCGGAACCTTCATACAGACTTTTGCCAATAACATGGGATATTCTGTAGGTGATTTCGCCAAACTTGCCTGCCAGTCTAAAGCTCCTTGCGACCTGGGTACCCGCTGTACGGTCTTCATGAATTCCAAGGTAAAGCAGGTTCTCAGAGAGGGGGCTTCGGTGGCTGATATTTCTGCCGGAATCTCTTATTCGGTTATCAAGAACTGTCTTTATAAAGTACTGAAACTCCATGGTAACGAGAACCTTGGAGGAAAAATCGTCGTACAGGGTGGTACCATGAGAAACGATGCTGTGGTAAGAGCTTTCGAATTGCTGACCCACACAGAGGTGGCGCGAAGTAACATGCCGGAATTGATGGGTGCCTACGGCTGTGCACTCCATGCGGCAGCTGATTACCCAACAGAGACGAATGCCCGGAGCATTGACGACCTTCTGAATCTAGCTCATTACGAAACCAGGCAGTTGCAATGTAAAGGCTGTGAGAACCATTGCTATGTTTCTCGCTACACCTTCGCTGGTGGCAATAAGTTTTACTCGGGAAACAAGTGTGAACGGGTTTTCAACAACAAGGGTGCAAATGAGATAAAAGGTAAGAATATTTACGAATATAAATATCACTTACTTTTTGACGGTAAGGAAATTAAGCACTTTGATATCACAAAACGCCACATCAAGGTTGGTATCCCCCGCATTCTCAACATGTATGAGGATTTTCCGTTCTGGAATGCCCTGCTTCATGCAGCAGGTTTCGATGTCATTCTCTCTTCTGATTCAACCTTCAGCCAGTATGAAGGAGCCTTGAATACAGTTATGAGCGACAACATCTGCTTCCCAGCCAAGTTGGCTCACAGTCATCTCAAAGAGCTTAATGAGAACCCGGAGGTAGACCGCATCCTGATGCCATACGTAGTATATGAACACAATGACGACCCGAAAAATACGCTGAACAGCTTCAACTGTCCTGTGGTTTCGGGCTATAGTGATGTCATCAAATCGGTAATAGATCTGAAGAAACCGATAGATTCTCCAGTCATCAACTTTGCACAATCCAAGGCTTTGGAAAAGCAAATCGTGGATTATCTCAAGAAGTTGGGAGTAGACAGAAAGACTGCCCGAAAGGCCTTGAGAGAAGCGCTCTATGCGCAAGCTGCCTATTCAGCAGAAATCAAGAAGAAAGCTTGGGAGATTCTCAATCAGAACGAGGAAAAGCCTCGTCTTACCATCCTCCTGGCTGGCCGTCCTTATCATACAGACCCGTTGGTTCAGCACAAGTTGAGCGAGATGATTGCAAACCTGGGAGTCAACGTAATCAGCGAAGACATCGCCAGAGGCTCATCAGACAACAACGATGCATACAACAGCCAGCCAGAGACTTATCTTGTCAAGCAATGGGCTTACATGAACCGCATCATGAAGGCTGCGCAATGGGCAGCCGAACAGGGTGACAATGTACATTTCGTACAGATGACCAGCTTCGGTTGCGGACCGGACAGCTTTATCCAGGACGAGATTCGTGACATCATGAAGCGCCACAACAAGCCGTTCACGCTGCTGAAGATAGATGATGTGAGCAATATCGGCTCCCTGAAACTCCGTGTCCGCTCGCTGATAGAAAGCCTCAGAGTTAAAAGTTTAAAGTTAAAAGTTAATAGTTTTAAGTTAAAAGGTCAAAGTACAAATCATAAAGTTCAAAGTTCAAATCTCAAAGTTCAAAGTACTGCTCAAAGTCTCCAGCAGACCAAGGTTTTCACCAAGCAGGATGTGCATCGCAAGATTCTCGCTCCGTTTATGACTGAGTATCTCACTCCTATCATTCCTCCTATCCTGAAGCTGATAGGTTATGATGTAGAAGTTTTACCTATGAGCGATGAAGCTAGTGCAGAAATTGGCTTGAGATTCGCCAACAACGAGGTTTGCTATCCTGCAACACTCATCGTGGGCGACATCATCAAAGCCTTGAAATCAGGCAAATACGACCTCAAGAACACAGCAGTAGTAATGAGTCAGACGGGTGGACAATGTCGTGCAACCAACTATGCAGGCCTCATCAAACGGGCGATGATTTCCAACGGTTTCCAGGATGTACCATTACTCACACTAGGCGTGACAGCCTCGACAGGCGAAGCTTCCGGTTCTACGGATGATAAGCAAGACTATAATGAGCAGGATGGCTTCAACGTGCCTTGGCTAAAATACAGCCAGATTATCGTTACCGCTATTTTCTATGGCGATGCGATTAACGAGATGTACAACGCCTGCATCGCAAGAGAACGGAAACAGGGAATAGCCAAGGAATTACGGGATAAGTACATACGCCTCATCGACGAGCCTATCGCCCGAAACTCAGCAAAAGGTCTCATCAAGCTCCTGGAACAGGCTGCAGAGGAATTCAACCAGATGACCCTAGACAAGGATGTACCCAAAGTGGGCATCGTAGGAGAAATCTTCCTGAAGTTCAATCCTTTTGCCCATCAGTACCTGGAGCGATACATCATCTCTAAAGGCATTGAGGTAGTGCCTCCGCTACTCGCTCCGTTCTTCCTTCAGGAATTCGTGAATGTAGAGATACAGAAGCACATGCGACTGAATTGTACCAAGGTACCAGACTTCATCATCAAGGGTGCTTATAAGGCATTGATAGGCAGAAGATTGCGCCAGGTGAACAAGGCAGCCAGCAAGTTCCGCTACTTCCGTCCATTCACCAATATTTATGATGATGCGAAGGATGTGCAGGGATTGGTTTCGCTGGCAGCACAGTTTGGAGAAGGCTGGCTCCTGCCTGCCGACATCGTGGGTTATATCCGAGACGGAGTGAATAATATCATCTCGCTCCAGCCATTCGGCTGCATCGCTAACCACGTGATTTCCAAGGGTATCGAGAAACGGCTACATGAGCGTTTCCCTCAACTGAACCTGGTATCTCTCGATTTCGATTCGGGAGTTTCAGAAGTAAATGTCACCAACCGATTGCTGCTCTTTTTAGACAGTATCACAGAATAGAAGCAGGAAAAGCAGATTCGCCCAAAAGCTGAATCTGCTTTTTCTGTTTCTTATATTCTACAAAAAAGCAAAAAAAACAGCCGTCATTTTTTTGCAATTCAAGAAATAAATCGTATCTTTGCACACGAATTTTATTGATACATGAAGAAAATGAGTAAAGATACATTAACTCATCAGCTGACAGAGACCATCGACGAGCTTTCTTGCGCCGATTCATTAAAAGGTCTATTCCATCAGCACAGAGACGGAAATCCACTTCCTTCGGGCAAGGCGCTCGAAGATATTATCAATCTGTCTCGCTCCATCCTCTTTCCGGGATATTTCGGCAATTCTTCCGTAAATATCTCCACTATCAAATATCATATTGGAGTAAGAGTAGAGAAACTCTACGAGATGCTTGCAGAACAGATTCTCGCCGGACTCTGCTTCGCCAATGATTGCGAAACTGAGACACAGGCTGAACTACAGCATCAACGTGCCAAGGCTGGCGTTATCGCAGCAAAAGCCATCATGGAGTTTCCAAAACTTCGTAAAATTCTCGCCACCGACGTGGAGGCTGCCTATAATGGAGACCCTGCGGCAATGAGCCACGGAGAAATCATCTCCTGCTATCCTGTCATCAAGGCGATAACCAACTATCGTATCGCTCATGTACTTCACCTGCTCGGTGTGCCACTCATCCCTCGTATGATGACCGAATTGGCACATTCAGAGACTGGTATCGATATCAATCCAGAGGCTACCATCGGTCACCACTTCACCATCGACCATGGAACGGGTGTGGTAATCGGAGCCACCTGCATCATCGGCAACAACGTGAAACTCTACCAGGGTGTAACCCTCGGAGCCAAGAGTTTTCCACTCGATAAGGACGGCAACCCTATCAAGGGAATCCCTCGTCACCCTATCCTGGAAGACGATGTCATCGTCTATGCCAATGCTACAATCCTCGGTCGCATCACCATCGGAGAAGGCTGCATAGTGGGAGCTAACGTATGGGTAACCAAGGATATGAAGCCAAAAACAAAGAAATATAAAAAAGAAAAACAAAGTTTATTAGATATAGAATTCAATAATGGAACAGGAATTTGAACTCATTGCCAAGACCTTCATGGGCTTGGAGCCCGTCTTGGCTGAGGAGCTCACCCAGTTGGGTGCCAACAATGTACAGATAGGTCGCCGCATGGTATCTTTCACAGGCGACAAGGAAATGATGTATCGTGCCAACTTCCAGTTGCACACAGCCATCCGTATCTTAAAGCCTATCAAGCACTTCAAGGCTCGTTCTGCCGAAGAAGTGTATGATCAGATTCAGAAGATCAAGTGGGATGACATCTTGGACGTGAAGAAGACTTTCTCTGTAGACTCAGTAGTTTACTCAGAGGAATTCCGCAACTCACGCTTTGTTACTTACAAGGTAAAAGATGCTATCGTAGACTGGTTCCGCGAGAAGCAGGGCACACGTCCTAACATCAGCGTATCCAACCCAGACATCCGTCTTAATATCCATATCGCAGAAGATAACGCTACCTTGAGTCTTGACTCTAGTGGCGAGAGCTTGCACCGCCGTGGCTACCGCCAGGAGCAGGTTGAGGCTCCATTGAACGAGGTTCTGGCTGCAGGTATGATCCTGATGACCGGCTGGAAGGGCGAATGCGACTTCATCGACCCGATGTGCGGTTCAGGTACCATCGCTATCGAGGCTGCCCTCATTGCCCGTAACATCTCTCCAGGTGTATTCCGCAAGGAGTTTGCCTTCGAGAAGTGGAACGATTTCGATCAGGATCTCTTCGACATGATTTACAATGATGACTCTCAGGAGCGCGAGTTTGAGCACCACATCTACGGTTATGATGTAGATATGAAGGCTGTAAATACAGCTAATCTCAACGTACGTGCTGCAGGTTTGACCAAGGATATAACGATTTCACAGCAAGATTTCAAGAACTTCACTCAGCCAGCAGAGAAGAGCATCATCGTGATGAACCCTCCATACGGTGAGCGTATCTCTACCCCTAACCTCTTGAATACCTACAAGATGATTGGCGAGCGCTTCAAGAAGGCTTTCGCAGGCAACGAGGCTTGGGTATTGAGTTACCGCGAGGAATGCTTTGAGCAGATTGGTCTGAAGCCATCTATCAAGATTCCTGTATACAACGGAAGTTTGGAATGCGAATTCCGCAAGTACGTGATGTTCGACGGTAAGATGAAGGAATTCCGCTCTGAAGGCGGTATTGTCAAGACCGAAGCCGAGAAGCGCGAAATGGCTCAGAAGCATCGTTTCAAGAAAGAGCGCGAGTTTAAGAAACGCGTAAGCGAGGAGACAGAAAACGAGGATGCAGACATCCGCAGCTTCCAGTTCCATAGCCATCGTCTGGAAGACTTTGAAAAGCGCCGCAATGAGATTCGCCGTGGCGGACGAAGCCACGATGATGATGACCGCAAGGGCGGACGCAGCTTCGGCGGAAAGCGTGGCAACGACCGTGACGACAAGCGTGGCGGATTCAAGGGAGACCGCAAGGGTGGCAGAGATTTCGGAGGCAAACGCTTTGAAAAGGGAGACAAGCGTGGCGGATTCAAGGGAGACCGTCGCGGTGGTCGTGATTTCGGAGGAAAGCGTGGTGGCAAGCCTAGCTTCAACACCGACTTCGATGATGAGGATTAAAAACTACGCATCAAACTATACAAGACCTTGACGTGGCATTCTGCCACATCAAGGTTTTTATTCATTCAATCAACAAACAAAATAACAATGAATCTAAAGAATTCAATTTATAAATTATCTTTTGCAGCAATGATTTCCATGATGGCAATGAATGCAACCGAGATACAGGCTCAGGGCGTGGTTCCTGCACAGAAGGGTGAAAAGACCTTCACCTTGGAAGATTTGAACTTCGGTGGTCATAACTATCGCAACATGGTGGCAAAGAACCGCTGGTGCACCTGGTGGGGAAATGAACTCATCCGCCAGGACGTGGAGGCTTGCTATCTCGTGAACAAGGCTACGGGCAAGGAGACCAAACTCTTCGGCATCAACGATATCAACCAGTGGATTGCTCCTACCAAGGACATCAAGGTAAGAGCCCTCTACAACGCTCAGTTCCCTTTCGCAGGCAAGAGCATCGTAATGGTAAGCAATGGCAGCAAGACCTACACCATCGACTTCAAGAAGCATAAGCTGCTGAGCGAGATAGAGTTTGCTGACGGCGAAAACCTCCTCGAGGCGAACGCCCAGCAGAATGCATTCGCCTATCTGAAGGGAAGCAACCTCTATGTGCGCACCTTCAACGTAGCCAACAATGCCATGACCCGAGAGAAGAAATCGCACGATTTTCAGATATCAAAGGATGGCAGCCGAGAAATCGTTTATGGTCAGAGTGTTCACCGCGATGAGTTCGGCATCAGCAAGGGTACCTTCTGGAGCCCTGACGGCAAACAGCTCGCCTTCTACCGCATGGACCAGAGCATGGTGACAGATTATCCGCAGGTGGATATCCCGGAGATTGATTACTTCAATCATCCTGAGACAGAGACCTGCTGCGCCAAGCCTGCACCAGACAAGTATCCGATGACGGGCGAGACATCTCATAAGGTGACCGTAGGCGTGTTCGACTGCATGACCGGCAAGACCATCTATCTGAAGGCTGGCGATCCTACAGACCGCTACTTCACCAACATCGCATGGAGCCCAGACAGCAAGACCATCTACATGTTTGAGTTGAACCGCGACCAGAACGACTGTCGCCTGACAGCCTATAGCGCAGAAACCGGAGAGAAGACCGGCGAACTCTATCGCGAGACCGATGAAAAATACGTAGAGCCTTGCCACCCAATCCAGTTCCTGCCTTGGGACAACAACAGCTTCATCATGCAGAGCCGCAAGGATGGCTACAACCACCTCTATCTCTGCACCCTGGGCAAACACGGCAGCCGTATGGCAAGCAACACGGAATCGCTCGAAATCAAGCAGTTGACATCGGGTAAATGGGAGGTGATGGAAGTGCTCGGCTTCAACGCCAAGCGCAAGAGCATTGTCATCGCATCTAACGAGTGCTCTCCTATCCAAAGAAACATCTTCGTGGTGGATACCAAGACCGGCAAGCGCACCATGATGGACGACTGCGGCAAGGGATGGCACAACGCTACCCTGAGCGAGAACGGACAGTTTATCTATGATAACTACTCTACTCCTACCGTGCCTCGCAAGATTGCCATCGTGAACACCGAGAACGGCAAGCGCACAGCCTACTTCACAGCAGAGAACCCTTGGAAGGGATACAACGTGCCTGAGTACAGCTGCGGTTCCATCAAGGCTGATGACGGCGAGACCGACCTCTACTGGAGAATGGTGAAGCCAGTGAACTTCGACCCCAACAAGAAGTATCCTACTATTATATATGTATATGGCGGTCCTCACGCCCACAACGTGGATGCCCGCTGGAACTACTCTAGCCGTGGCTGGGAAACCTACATGGCAGAAAAGGGCTATCTTCTCTTCATCCTCGACAACCGTGGCAGCGAGAACCGTGGCAAGGCTTTCGAGCAGGCAACCTTCCGCCAGCTGGGTCAGGTGGAGATGAAGGACCAGATGAAGGGTGTAGAGTATCTGAAGACCCTGCCATACGTAGATGCCGACAAGATTGGTGTTCACGGTTGGAGCTTCGGAGGATTCATGACCATCTCATTGATGACCAACTATCCTGACGTATTCAAGGTAGGCGTAGCAGGCGGTCCGGTAATCGACTGGCACTGGTACGAGGTGATGTATGGCGAGCGCTATATGGATACCCCACAGACCAACCCAGAGGGTTACAAGAAGACATCCCTGCTCTATCAGGCTAAGAACCTGAAGGGTAAGCTGCAGATTATCCAGGGCTTGAACGATGTAACTGTAGTACCACAGCATTGCCTCACCTTCCTGAAGGCATGTATCGCAGCAGGTACACAGCCAGATTTCTTCGTATACCCAGGCGAACCTCATAACATGAGAGGTCACCAAAGCACTCACTTGCATGAGCGCATCAGCAATTACTTCTTCGACTATTTGAAGTAAAACTTGCAAAAAAATATATTTTATGTAAATATTTTGCCTAATTCATAGGATTTTAGTAACTTTGCAGCAAAATGGAGAAATTAAGTATCCCAAGGTAAAATATCAGAGGAACAATTAAACGTACAACGATGAAAATATTATTGTTAGGAGGCGGTGGACGCGAGCACGCCTTAGCTTGGAAAATCGCTCAGAGCGAAAAGTGTGAGAAACTTTTTATCGCTCCAGGTAATGCCGGTACTCAGAATGTCGGCGAGAACGTGAATATCAAGGCTGACGACTTCGAGGCTCTGAAGAACTTCGCTGTCGAGAACGGTGTTGATATGGTTGTTGTTGGTCCTGAAGACCCATTGGTAAAGGGTGTTTATGACGACTTCAAAACCGATCCTCGCACCAAGAACATTCCTGTAATCGGTCCTTCAAAGGCTGGTGCTGTATTGGAAGGCAGCAAGGACTTCGCCAAGAAGTTTATGAAGCGCCACAACATTCCTACAGCTCAATACGAGACTTTCGATGGCGAGCATGTAGAGGAAGGTCTTAAATTCCTGGAGACCTTGAAGGCTCCATACGTATTGAAGGCTGACGGTTTGTGCGCAGGTAAGGGTGTTCTCATCCTCCCTACTTTGGAAGAGGCTAAGAAGGAATTCAAGGAGATGCTTGGCGGTATGTTCGGCAATGCTTCTGCACGTGTGGTTATCGAGGAATTCCTGAGCGGCATCGAATGCTCTGTCTTTGTTCTCACAGATGGCAAGAACTATAAGATTTTGCCTGAGGCTAAGGACTACAAGCGTATCGGTGAGCACGATACCGGTTTGAATACAGGCGGTATGGGTAGTGTTACCCCAGTACCTTTTGCTACCAAGGAATGGATGCAGAAGGTAGACGAGCGCATCATCCGTCCTACAGTAGAGGGACTTGCAGAAGAGAACATCGACTACAAGGGCTTCATCTTCTTCGGACTGATCAACGTTGAGGGCGAGCCAATGGTCATCGAGTACAACTGCCGTATGGGCGACCCAGAGACAGAAAGTGTCATGCTCCGATTGAAGAGCGACATCGTAGACCTCTTCGAAGGTGTTGCTGCTGGCGACCTTGACAAGCGAAACATCGAGTTTGATGAGCGTGCAGCAGTCTGCGTCATGCTCGTGAGCGGTGGTTATCCAGAGGCTTACAAGAAGGGCTATCCTATCGAAGGTATCGACAAGGTTGAAGGTTCTGTGGTATTCCACTCTGGTACAGCGATGAAGGATGGACAGGTAGTAACCAACGGTGGTCGTGTCATCTGCGTAAGCAGCTACGGCAAGGACAAGGAAGAAGCCTTGAAGAAGAGCTTTGCCGAGGCCCAGAAGATTCAGTTCACCGACAAGTACTTCCGTTCAGACATCGGACAGGACCTTTAAGTAATGTTTAATTAGTAGTGATTAATGATTAATTAGGCAGATGCCTTATCGTTTACTTCAGAAGTAAAAATTAAACATTAATCACTAAACACTAATATAGATGTTAAGAAAAAAAACTTTTCAAAATAAAGTAGCACCTAGTCGCTACGCATTACCATTCACTGCAACCCTTGCCACCTTGGTTTGGGTTGCAGTAGGTTTTATAGAGGGTAACATTTGGCTTAATTTTGCTTTTACCATCATATCTACATTACTGATGGTAGAACTCAACAACCACAACTCTCTGATGCGTACCTACAGCCGAATGGTTTCGTGCAGTTTTCTGGTACTAGTCACCATGACTTGTCTACCAACCCCATCTTATAAAGCCAATATCGTGTCGATGTGTTTCATCGCCTTCTATCTCATTATATGGAATAGCTATCAGGATAAACGGTCAGCAGGATGGACTTTCTATGCCTTTATCTGTATCGGACTCGCTTCGATGGTATTCATACAGATAGGTTATTTCTTACCGATATTATGGCTGATGATGATGGTATTCACCAATTCCTTCAGTATCAGAAACTTATTTGCCTCACTCATCGGAATCATCATACCTTACTGGTTCTCGGCAGGATACTATGCCTATACCAACAACATCGATGGACTTGTCAGCCATTTTACAGAATTCATCAACTATCATGAGTTGTTTGATTATTCAAGGGTAACCGACCATGAAGTCGTCAACCTGATATTCATCACCATTCTGGGCATTATCGGTTCCATCCATTTCCTGCACACAGCATATGCTGACAAGATTCGTACAAGAATGATATACGAGTCGTTCACCATGGTGAACTTCGTAAGCCTCGCCTTCATCATCCTGCAGCCTCAGCACATCAAGGAGTTAGGCAGCATCATGATAGTAAACACGGCACCACTCATCGCTCACTTCATCACCTATACCAAGGGAAAAATAACCAATATCATGTTTATCATGATGCTCGTGATAACTGTCTTGATATTATTATACAATATATTCATTCCTGAAACTGTATTATTACAGGCAGTTCAAGGATTAAGTATCCACGGATAAAGTTTGATGTGTTGAAACGCTGCATCAGACCTATTAAATGACGAATTAACAATGAGTTGGATTATCAGTTTCTTAATCGACTGGGGCTATTGGGGCATGCTTGCCGCAGCTTTTCTGGCAGGTTCTTTCTTCCCATTCAGCAGCGAGGCAGTAATGGCAGGCTTGCAGGCAGCTGGACTAGAGCCTCTCCCCCTCGTTATCTACGGTAGCATCGGCAATGTGCTTGGTTCCATGTTCAACTACGGTGTGGGCAGAATGGGTAAGATGGAATGGATAGAGAAATACCTGCATGTGAAGAAAAAAAGTCTGGATAAGGCTGAACGTTTCATGGCAGGCAGAGGCGCCTGGATGGGATTCTTCGCCTTTCTCCCACTATTGGGAAGTGCCATCACCATCGTTTTAGGCTTGACAAGAGCCAATATTCCGATTTCGATACTCAGTATCACCATCGGAAAAGTACTAAGATATGTTTTATTGGTCTATGGACTGAGTTTTATCGTTTAATTATGAAGAGATTTTTATACCTTATTATAATATGCGCCCTAATGGTTGGCTGCAAAAGCAACCAGCAAAAGGCTGGCATGGCTGAAAGTAATGCCAAGCCTACTGTAACCGTTACCATCCCTCCCTACCAATATTTCGTAGATAAGATTGCCGGAGACAAGGTAGATGTCAACGTAATGGTATCGAATGGTAACAACCCTGAAACATACGAGCCAAACGCCCAGCAGATGATGGAACTCTCCAATAGTGCACTCTATCTGAAAGTGGGCAGCATCGGCTTCGAGCAGACTTGGATGAAGAAACTGCAGGATAACGCTCCCGACATGAAGGTGATTGATACCTCTGTAGGCATCAAGCCAGCCCAAACACCTGGCGGCAATATCGACCCACATGTATGGATGAGTTGCAAAAATGCCCGCATCATCGCCAGCAACATGCTCAAGGCACTCTGCGAACTGGAGCCAAAACACAAGACTTTCTTCGAGAAGAACTACAAATCGCTGCTCAGCATCATCGACAAGAGAGACAGCACCATCAAGGAAAGTTTCAAAGAGAACCCAGATTTGGTACGCAAGTTTGTGATTTATCACCCTATCCTTACCTACTTTGCCCGTGACTACCAGCTTGAGCAGCTAGCCATAGAGGAAGAAGGAAGGGAGCCAAGTGCCGCCCAGCTGAAGAGCCTCATCAAGAGAGCAAGAAAAGAGAAGATCAAATATTGCCTCATACAAGCAGAGTTTGCCAACCGCAACACCAATACATTCATCAATGAGAGCCACACCAAGCCAATGAATATCAATCCATTGCAAGGCGATTGGAACTGGGCGATGCAGGAAGCTTCATTGGCTGTACAAGGCAAGGAAATTGTGGTAGGCAAATAAACTATACTTCTGCTGGTGCTACCCAGCCTGGCAGTTAAATTTAAAGAGCAACAACTAATCATAAAGTTCAATGTTCAAAGTTCAAAGTTCAAAGTTGAAAGTTCAAAGTTCAAAGTTAATAGAGATTGAGAACCTATCAGCTGGTTACGACGGCAAACAGGTGCTCCACGACATCAATCTCACCGTCTATCAAGACGATTATCTTGGCATCATCGGACCAAACGGTGGTGGCAAGACCACCCTCATGCGCCTCATTCTGGGACTGATGAAGCCAACTGAAGGAAGAATCAGATATTATAAAGATGGGCAGGAAGTCAAGGAAATCCGAATGGGCTATCTCCCACAATACAACTCCCTCGACAAACAGTTCCCTATCTCCGTCTACGAAGTGGTGCTCTCTGGCCTCAGCAAGACCAAGAGTCTCTTTTCGAGATACACCCAGGCGCAACATCAGCAGGTGCTCAATTGCCTCGAACGTATGCAATTGATGGAATTCAAGGACCGCCACATCGCAGCCCTTAGCGGTGGACAGCTGCAGCGAGTTCTCCTCGCCCGGGCTATTGTCTCAAAGCCGGATGTAGTAATCCTCGATGAGCCAAACACCTATATCGACCGCAGATTTCAAAAGCAGATGTACGAGATGCTGGAGCAAATTAACAAGGAATGCGCCATCATCATCGTGAGCCACGACATTGCCGAAGTGCTTAATAACGTGAAGCACATCGCCTGTGTGAACAATCATCTGCATTATCACGATACAGCAGATATGCCAAGAGAAAAACTGGAAGAACATTTTCTAAATGTTTAGGTAGATAATATAATAATGCCTAAAAAACAAGAACAAACTTCAAGATTATCTCATCTTTTTAGTATCTTTGCAACGTTTTATACACATTATATAATAGGAAACATAGAAATATAATACATTAAAGTTTAAACAATAATGAAACAGTACAAATTGGTGGACAATATCTTTGGATGGGTCGCATTCATCATTGCGGCTTTCGTTTATTGTTCCACGATTGAGCCGACAGCCAGTTTCTGGGACTGTCCTGAGTTTATTACAACTGCCTACAAGCAGGAAATCGGTCACCCACCAGGGGCACCGTTCTTCATGCTCTTGGGCAATTTCTTCACACATTTCGCCAGCGATACCACTCAGGTGGCTAAGATGGTGAACATGATGAGCGCACTCCTCAGTGCCGTCTGCATCATGTTCCTTTTCTGGACCATCACCCATTTGGCTCGCAAGCTTATCATCGGTGACTGGAAGGAGATGACCACCGGCAAACTGATTGCCATTGAAGCATCCGGTATGGTGGGCGCCCTCATCTATACCTTCAGCGATACCTTCTGGTTCTCAGCTGTTGAGGGTGAGGTTTATGCCTTCTCTTCTGCCTTTACCGCTGTGGTATTCTGGTTGATTCTGAAGTGGGAAGACCATGCCGATGAACCTCATAGCGACCGCTGGCTCGTACTCATCGCTTATATGACAGGTCTGAGTATCGGTGTGCACTTGCTTAACCTGCTCTGTATCCCAGCCATCGTACTGGTTTATTACTACAAGAAGGTGCCTCATGCCAACCTGAAGGGTTCGCTCCTGGCGTTGTTCCTCTCATTCCTGGTAGTAGTTGCCGTATTGTATGGTGTGGTTCCAGGTATCATCACCGTAGGCGGATGGTTTGAGCTGTTCTTCGTCAACGTGCTCGGTTGTCCATTCAATACCGGTGAAATCGTATATATCATCTGCCTCGTAGCCTCTGTTATCTGGGGTATCTACGAGACATACAATGCCTCAGAAAAGAACGAGAAGAAGCAGAACATCGCCTTCGTTCTCGGCTTCGGCATGCTCGGTATTCCTTTCTATGGATATGGCTGGACTGCCGTTATCTGTGGCGTCATCGTGTTGGCAGCCCTCTGGTTCGCCTTGAACTACAAGCGCAAGAAGGAAATCACAACAGGTGTTGACGAGGTAACAGGCATCACAAAGAAGAAGATGCAGGTATTGCCTCTCATCTCTGCCCGCATCAAGAATACAGCCTTGCTCTGCATGCTGATGCTGATGATTGGTTACTCAAGCTATGCGCTCATCGTAATCCGTTCATCTGCTAACCCTCCTATGGACCAGAACTCTCCTGAGGACATCTTTACCTTGGGTAGTTACTTGAGCCGTGACCAGTATGGCGACCGTCCTTTGTTCTATGGTCAGGCTTATACCTCTCAGGTAGCTCTTGAGGTAGATGGCAACATGTGCAAGCCGGTCATGAAGGAAGGTGCACCGGTTTACCAGCGCAAGGAGAAGGCTTCTGCAGATGAGAAGGACTCCTACTTTGTAGTAAGTCATAAGAACAAGTACGTCTATGCACAGAATATGCTCTTCCCTCGTATGTACAGTTCGGCTCATGCCTCAGCATACGAAGACTGGATGGGTGGCGTAGAAGGTTCCCAGGTACCTTACGACCGTTGCGGGGAAAGCATCATGGTGAAGGTTCCTTCACAGATTGACAACATCCGCTTCTTCCTCTCATATCAGTGCAACTTCATGTACTGGCGCTACTTCATGTGGAACTTTGCCGGACGTCAGAACGACATTCAGGGCAATGGCGAACCAGAACATGGTAACTGGATTTCCGGTTTCTCATTCATTGATGATGCACTCTATGGCGACCAGAGCAAATTGCCAGACGACCTGAAGGCGAACAAGGGACACAACGTGTTCTACTGCATGCCGCTGATTCTCGGTCTCATCGGTCTCTTCTGGCAGGCTTGGTATACCCGCAAACGCAAGGTAATGAAGAACGGCGTGGAGACTGAGGAGACTCTTCCTATCGGTATCCAGCAGTTCTGGGTGGTATTCTTCCTGTTCTTCATGACAGGTCTTGCCATCGTCATCTACTTGAACCAGACTCCTATGCAGCCACGTGAGCGTGACTATGCTTATGCCGGTTCATTCTATGCATACGCTATCTGGTGTGGTCTTGGCGTCCTCGCCATCATCAACCTTCTGAAACAGAAGATGAAGCTCAGCGGTACTGCCGTTTCTGCTATCGTAGCAGTCATCACACTTCTCGTCCCAATCCAGATGGCTTCACAGACTTGGGATGACCACGACCGCTCTAACCGCTATACCTGCCGTGATTTTGGTCAGAACTATCTGATGTCACTCCAGGAGAAGAGCAACCCTATCATCTTCACCAATGGTGATAACGATACCTTCCCACTCTGGTACAATCAGGAAGTAGAAGGTGTAGGAACAGATGCCCGCGTTTGTAACCTGAGCTACCTGCAGACCGACTGGTATATCGACCAGATGATGCGTCCTGCATACAACTCACCATCAGTGCCAATCACCTGGCCACGTCTCGACTTCTGTTCAGGTACCAACGAATATGTATCTGTTGAGCCTGAGGCAAAGAAGCAGATTCTCGACTTCTACAAGCAGGATCCAGAGAATGCCAAGAAGCAGTTTGGTGCCGAACCGTTCGAGCTCAAGAACATCCTGAAGAACTGGGTACGCAGCAAGAATCCAGACATGCACTTCATCCCTACAGATACCCTCTATGTCACCATCGACAAGGAGGCTGTAAAGAAGAGCGGCATGATGATGGCATCAGATTCTATTCCAGATAAGATGGTCATCTCTCTTGCCGGCAAGAGCGCACTCTACAAGGGCGACCTCATGATGCTCGAAATGCTGGCACAGTGCAACTGGACCCGTCCGCTCTACGTAGCACTCACCGTAGGCGAAGAGAACTATATGAACCTCGGTGACAACTTCGTACAGGAGGGACTTGTGAACCGTATCACTCCGTTCACCACCAACAAGCCAGGTGCCAAGAACTTCGATACAGAGAAGACCTATCATAACATCATGACCCGATTCAAGTTCGGTAACCTCAAGCAGAAGGGTCTCTATATCGACGAGACAACCATGCGCATGTGTTATACTCACCGTCGCCTGCTTGCTCAGACTGCTCTCCAGCTCATAGCTGAAGGCAAGAAGCAGAAGGCTATCAACATTTTGAAGAAGGCTGATGTAGAGATTCCTGCATACAACGTAACCCTCGATTACATGAGTGGTGGTCTGGACATGGCTCGCGGCTGGTTGATGACCGGTCAGAAAGCCAAGGGTAAGGAATATGTAGAAGCAGTTTGGAAGAACGCTTCACAGTATCTCAACTATTACCTCTCATTGTCTAACGACCGATTCCTCATGAGTCAGAACGACTGCATCCGTCAGCTTATGATTATGCAGAGCATCTGCGATGTAGCAGGAATGGTAAGTCCTCAGTTGGAACAGAAGTATCAGAAGCAACTCAACAACCTCTATACCCTGTACCACGGCAGAGGCGGCAAAATGCCAGAAGGCAATCAGTAAATATCAGAAAGTTTGATGTAGCGATGGCTACATCAAACTTTTCATTATTCATAATAATCATTTTTTCCCATGTTCATAGAGCAACCAGCCAAATGGCTTAGATGGTTATATCCAAAGGCTATCTGGAGAATGGATAAGAATGACCACTCGGTATATCTCACATTCGATGACGGTCCCATTCCAGAATCCACTCCATTCATCCTGGAAACCCTGAGAAAATACAACATCAAGGCTACCTTCTTTATGGTGGGCGAGAATGTATTGCGCAACCACGACCTCTACAACCAGATTGTGGCAGAGGGACATCAGGTGGGCAACCATACATTCAACCACATCGGTGCTTTCAAGCATCGTGTCATCTCATACGTTCTCAATACCAACAAAGCGAATGAGTTGATACATGCCCATCTCTTCCGTCCACCCCATGGATGGATGAGAGCCAGTGAATACTGGTGGCTGCATCGTACCTATAAAGTAATTATGTGGGACCTGGTTACCCGTGACTATTCTAAATGGATGACGGCAGAAGACGTGGTAAACAACGTGAAGAAGTATGCCCGCAACGGCAGCATCATCACCTTCCACGACTCATTGAAGAGCATCGACAAACTGAAGACCGCACTTCCACAATCCATCGAATGGCTCATGGAACAGGGTTATGAATTTAAGATTTTTGAATAAACAGACATGAAAAGAATCAATAGTTATCAAGCTGTAGCTTCATTTGTAAGAGGTTTCTTCGAGGCTTATGCCCGAGGCATCATGGATGCAGCCATCGGAGGAGATGACTTCCAGAAGAAGAACGATCCGAAAGAGGTGAAGCAGATGATGCTGGAACACTATGGAGAAGTGAACCAGTATTTCTTCGACATCATGTTCTCTACCCTCGTACGACTCAACTACAAGAGCGCAGAAGAGGCTAATGAGCGCATGAAGAAGAACTTTGAGAGCATGAAGCAAGCGGATCCTACCTTCGAGCCAACCATGCTCGACTATCTGCGCATCGCCTGCAAATCGAACCAGCTTTACAAGGCGATGGAAGCAGAATACAAGCGTAACTTCACCTGGCTCCTGCAGGGTAAGTTTACAAGCATAGAGGAGCACGTACGCGATTATACGCATGGCATTCTCATCAGTCTTGCCGACGAACCGATGGCTATCCATCTGCTGGTGCGTATCATCGTGAAGGCATACGCAGCCGGACTGAAGTGTGGCAGCAAAGAAGGCACTCAGCATCAGCTCCACATGCCTACCCTTCACGGCATGTTGCTGAACAACGTGAATATCCTCTTGAACGAGGCTCCGCTAAAGGGCGATCCTGAAGATCCTGTCGCACTCTTCAAGGAGGCGTGCAAGAACGAAGAAGAAAACATCAATGTTCTTTTCAACACATTAAACGATACCATGAAAGAGCTGGCAGAGGAATAAGTTTTCCATCAAATTATACCGGAACTAAAATAACTGCACTTCAGCTGGGCAACAAGCGCACAACACGTGTTATGCAAGCGCACAACAGCTGATATGCAAGCGCACAACAGCTGATATGCAAGCGCACAACAGCTGTTATGCGGCTTTAGAAGCTGACTGTTCCGAAAATAAATTAGTAATATCCGGACAACTTTTACTATAAACGAAAACGACTTCTCACACTTATAAGCATTGCTGCCTATAATTGTGAGAAGTCGTTCTCATATATAATACAGTATCTTACTGCATATCATAAACTACCTGCATGAGCTTCTTACCAAGTTCATCAGCCTGCTCCATGGTTGAAGCCTCACTATATACGCGGATGATGGGTTCGGTGTTACTCTTGCGGAGGTGAACCCACTTGTCAGGGAAGTCAAGCTTCACACCGTCAATATCAGTAACAGTTACATCCTTCTCCTTGCCATACAGCTCCTTCACCTTGACGAGGATAGCATCTACATCGGTAGAAGCGGTCAGGTCGATGCGGTTCTTGGCGATGAAGTAGTTAGGGAAGCTGGCACGAAGCTCGCTTACCTTGCAGCCCTTATGAGCCAGACTGCTCAGGAAGAGAGCGATACCAACGAGGGCATCACGACCATAGTGGCTCTCAGGATAGATAACTCCACCATTGCCTTCGCCACCAATCACTGCATGAACATCCTTCATCTTGGTGGTTACATTCACCTCACCTACGGCAGAAGCACAATATGAACCGCCATGCTTCTCGGTTACATCACGGAGCGCACGAGTAGATGAAAGGTTGCTGACGGTGTTACCTGGAGTCTTGCTCAATACATAATCAGCTACACTTACCAGGGTATATTCCTCGCCAAACATCTTACCATCCTCGCAGATGAAAGCCAGACGGTCAACATCCGGGTCAACAACGATACCCATATCATAGCCACCCTTCTTCAACTCATTCATGATGCCACCGAGGTTCTTCTCCAATGGCTCTGGGTTGTGAGCGAAATCACCGGTAGGCTCACCATTCAGGAAGGTATATTCTACACCGAGTGCATCAAGCAACTCAGGGAGAATAACGCCACCCACAGAGTTGATGGCATCTACACAAACCTTGAAGTGAGCATTCTTGATAGCCTCAACATCAACGAGCTTCAATGCAAGCACCGAGTCGATATGGCGCTTATTGAATGTATTATCTTCTGTATATTTTCCGAGAGAATCAACATCAGCATACTCGAAGTCCTCCTTCTCAGCGATACTCAACACCTCGCTACCATTGGCTGCAGTCAGGAACTCGCCCTTCTCATTCAGGAGCTTGAGGGCATTCCACTGACGTGGATTGTGGGAAGCAGTAATGATGATACCACCCGCAGCACCACTCATGGTTACAGCAAGCTCAGTAGTAGGAGTAGTAGCCAGACCAATGTTCAAAACATCGTAGCCCATACCCATCAAGGTACCACAAACTACATTCTTAACCATCTCGCCAGAGATTCGAGCATCACGACCAACAACGATGGTATTACTCTTCGAAGCACCGCTACGACGAATGAATGTTGCGTATGCAGAAGTGAACTTTACGATATCGAGCGGATTCAAAGTATCGCCCGCTGGACCGCCAATTGTACCGCGGATACCAGAAATAGACTTAATTAATGTCATAATTATATCTTTAAAATGAATTATTAAGGAAAATTCTTCAACAAACCGGATTATCTTCCTCGCTGGATGAGCAAATCATAGAAATATGCATTCACACTACCCGCAGCGGTTGTTGTACCGTATGAATGAGGAATCAACAAGCGAACATGGGCAACACGCTCTGCATCGGTCTGAGGACGACCAACCTTGATCCAGGTAAAAGGAACGAGCCATCCACTAGGTACTACACCACTGACACCATAAGACTGACTGCGATGAGCTATAGCCATCAAACTGGTATTGGTATCAAAAGTGGCCTGGAAGGTTCCGGTGGTATTGGTTACCGTCATCTTATCTATATAATAAGAATAAGCAGCTACCTTATTAGAGAGTGTCCATGAATCTTTACAGATCTTGGCACGGGTATTGATGTTATATTCATCGAAACGCACCAATACATCTGCAGTTTCACCAGATTTGATAAAATCGCCACAGCCCTGCTCCAACACCTGCATATACACACCATTACTGTTGAACAAGACATACTCGTTCTTGCCATTGGTATGCTCGGTAAGAGTCTTACCCTCTTTAAATCGCTTGGTAAACTCATCCTCTGAAATAACGGTGATATTCTCATTCTTCAGGAAGGCAGCGATAGAATCAAGTTCACGGTTACGCAAATCTGCGTAAGTCTCATTATCACTACATGCGGCAAACGAGAAAACGGCCGCAAAAGCTATTATTGCAAACAATAATTTCTTCATTACTATTACTTAATATCTGAATTACTTTGTATTAAAATCTAAATTATTGCGCAAAGTTACAAAAAAGAAAAGACAACACCGAGAGGAATAGGAGGATTTTATTATAATTTATCACTTATTATCATCCAAATGCCTCTTTCGGGGTTGTTTCTTCTTATTTTTTCACTATTTGCCGGATTTATACCCGAAGTTTTACTTCAATAAATCTGCAAATGCCATAATGGCTTTCTGGGCTATCAGCTCAGCTTCTTCTATGCTGCAAAGCAATTTGCCACCCGATGCGTTGAGATGACCACCACCATTGAAGAACTGCTCTGCCATCTTATTGCATGGGAAATCATCTACCGAACGGAGACTTACCAGAATACGGTTGTCGATGTCGGTATCCTCACGGAGAGAGATAGAAAGTTTATGTCCCTTGATGGTAAGAGGTACATTCACCAATCCTTCCAGATCGCCCTTGATGAAATCATATTCCTTCAATTCCTTGCGGGTAACGGTATAATAACTGGCATGAAGTGACTCGATGACCTGCAACTTCTCGTTCATCAGATGACCACGGAAGCGGACTGCAGACACACGGGCGTTATTGAATACATTGCGATATATCTTATCCTTGTCGATGCCCTTGGTCAGGAGCTGGCAGATGATGTAATAGATGTCCGGATTAGAAGAATTATATGTAAATCCACCGGTATCAGTCATCATACCGCAGTAAACGCAGGTTGCCCAGGTCTTATCCAGCTCAGGGAAACCACCCAACTGCCATACCAATCGGAACACCAGTTCGCTGGCACTGCTGGCATGTGGCTGGGAAATCATCAGCTTAGCCTCCAGATTAGGAGCCAGATGATGGTCTATCACAATGCGCTGCGCCTTGCAGTCAGCAAGTACATGATCCATTTCATCAAGACGTCCTGTGCTGCCAAAGTCTAAACAGAACACGAGATCAGCCTCATCAAATACCTGCTGCACCTTCTCGGGATGCTTATCATATCTTATTATGTCAATACAACCAGGCAACCAGGAAATACCATCAGGTACCATATCCGGTACACAAACCATTGGCTCCTTGCCTAGAGAGCGCAAATAATAAGCCCAACCCAAGGATGAGCCAATCGCATCGCCATCAGGTGACTTATGGGCACAGATAACAATACGACGAGAAGCCGCTATAGTCTCTCGGAGAATAGCGGCTTCCTGATCTGATAATATGTTTAAATTAATATCCATCTAACAGAATTAGAAGAGTTTGTTTGGATATACACCTTCATCAATAAGACTCTGAATCTTATCAACAACACTCTGACGGTCTGCTGCATAAGTTACACCAAACCATTTACTTGTAGTATCAAGAACCTTAACAGTAGAAGTACCCTCGTTGATGAGCTTGTTGACCATCAATGGGATGAAGAATTCAGCCTTCTTGTTCTCCATGTTCTTAGGATCGCTCAAGAACTCCTTGAAGTAAGCCTCACTGTGCTCGAAGTAATCAGGTGTGAAGCCCCAGACATTCATGGAAACAGGTGTGTTGTCCTCGACAGCAACCCACTTGCCTTCCTCGTCCTTGTAAGATACCTTACCATCGATGCGCATAATCTCAGTGCGCTCAACGCAAGTGGTCAGGTTTTCCTTATCATCCTTAGAGCAGATACCACGAGCTACAGTACCATTGTCGCTCAAGGTGTTGCCTACACGGAAACCAACCATAGCATAACGGTTCTGGCTACCCTCTGGAAGTTCAGAGAGGAACTTACCCATTACCATGAAGCAATCGCGATTGTAGAAGTCATCGCAGTTGATTACGCAGAAAGGTTCCTTGATGATATCCTTAGCCATCAATACCGCATGGTTAGTACCCCATGGCTTCTCTCGACCCTCTGGTACGCTGAATCCCTCTGGGAGGTCGTCCAATGCCTGGAAGCAGAGCTCTGCAGGAATATGACCTTCATACTTAGAGAGGATTTTCTCACGGAACTGATCTTCGAAATCCTTACGGATAACGAAAACGATCTTTCCAAAACCAGCCTGAATAGCATCGTAGATACTGTAGTCCATAATAGTCTCACCATTAGGACCAAGCCCATCGAGCTGTTTCAAACCACCGTAACGGCTACCCATACCAGCAGCCAAAAGCAATAATGTAGGTTTCATATTGTATATATTTTAAATAGTTGATACTAAAAGAATACCGATGCAAAAGTACAAAAAAATATGCACGTAGCGGAATTTTTCTATCACTTTTTTTGATTTACATCAACATTTCTCATTTTCTACCCTTCACTCTAGGCAATTTGTTCTCTCAATTCACTAAAAAGGATAACCCACTGCCAAATGCAGGCTCTGATTCTTCTTGAAGCTAGGGATGTTATAGAAGCCTCTCTTACCGGTATCGTATGGCAGATGCAAACCGATTCCCCAATCTACGCGAACCACAAACATACCCATATCGTAACGGATACCCACACCGGTGCCTACAGCCATCTGCTTATAGAACTCTCCGAACTTGAAGGCTTCATTCTCTGAGAGATCAGCATCCTTCATCCATACATTTCCAGCATCCAGGAACAGAGCACCGTAAAGGTCGCCCCAAATGCGGGGACGATACTCCAGATTTGCCTGGAACTTGATATCACCCGTACGCAGGATATTGGCATATTTATTACTAAGGTCACTATAATCCTGCCTTCCCGGACCGATGCCTCGCACATTGAAGGCTCTGATGCTGTTGGCTCCTCCCACATAGAACATCTCGGTATATGGAGCCTGACTTGAGTTGCCGTAACTCCAGATGACACCTGCATTGAGATGGGCAACAAGGGTAGAAGTAGGATTCAACGTCCAATACTTCACGAAATCCGTCTCCATCTTAAAAAACTGAGAGTACTCATTCTTGAACATCGTCTTGCCATCCTCGCTCCATTTCTTACCCGCCAGGAGATAGCCCAGCGACAGGACATTACCTGCTTCGCTTACGGTAGTAGACCAGACTATAGGACTGCGATACTTCTGGGCACTGCGATAGGTATAGGTATAACTCATCTTCGGAATGAAGCGGTCGGCCATCGAAGTTGCCACATATACATTATTATTCATGATACTGTCAAACTTCGGGGATGTATAATTCATATACTCATACGAAAGAATCAGCGGACTGAACGAATGGCGATGCTGATATGATGTTGCCCAATCGTAAGTCAGCTCTCCTCCTGCCACATGGCGACGGAAATAACCGGCACGGTTCAATATGTTCATAGACGCCTTCACCGTGGTGGTTGGCGTACCATAGTAACGACGGGGCATGTGACCGTTTCTGAATCTGCGCTCGTTCTGCGCCATCGTACGGAAAGCATTCCAAGGGGTTATGATACTTGGGAAGGAAAGTGAGACATCCGAACCGAATTCATACGAATTGATCTTGCTGGAACTACCTCCCTGCCCGTTGATGGTTTGCCATTCATGCGAACCATGGACGTTGATATCGAGTTTCTCGCCTCCACGGAAAGCATTGCGCTTGGTTAAACCCACAACAAGTTCCGGACCTACTCTTCCCGTCGTCTTACCCTTGGCATTCGCCTCTATATAGAAGTCGTACGGTTTGTCAAACACCAGGTCGATGTTGGCATCCAGGGTATCACGATACTGAATATTTCCCAAACTGTCTATCACCTGGGTAGTACGGGGAACATACTGCACATTGGTATAACTGAAGAGTCCCATTGACTGCAATCCCGCCTTTGCCCTCGTCTCATCATCCACCATATAGAGTTTGCGAGGACGGAGTTTCAATTCTCTGAGCACCACACCGGCACGAATCGGCATCTTCTTACCTGCATAGCGGAACTTCAGGTAGCGGCGCACGAAAGAATCGGTCATCTCCTCCATAAACTGCTTCTTGAAGTTGATGTTGATATTGCCGATATACCATTGGCGTGTTGCCTCAGGCTCGATACTGTCGACCATCGCCAGACGGAGATTCACCTTTCCTGGCGTATTTACCGTATCAGCAAGATAAGATGCATAACCGTTCTGATAGAAGTAATAGCCATGGTTACGGAAAAGTCGGGTGAGTCGCTGGCGCTCCTGTTCCAAGGACGAAACCTTGAAAGGACGTCCCTTCTTGATGATAGCCTCCGACATGGTGGAGTCGATAAGTTGCCTGCCATGCTCAGGGAAATTGAGATAAGCGATGGAATCCAATCTCCACAGATGTCCCAAATCCACCTTATAAGCCACCTTGGCTTCTTTCGGATTACTCTGGGTAAGCACCTCATAATCTACCTTTCCATTGAAATAACCCAACTTATCGAGCTGATGTTCTGCCACCTGTGCTCTCAACTGCGGATTCACATTAGCCATCAATTTAGGCTTCGAGCCGAATACCTTGGTAATCCATCGGGAGAGCCCATCCTCCGATTGAGAAAAGGCATTCCATACCCATAAGCGGATAGGAAAAGGTGTACGATAATAACTGCTTCCCATGAAAGCACCCGTTGGCGCTGAAGCCAAGGCATATTCCATCTCCTCCTTCACCGAATCAGCATACGGACCAGCCTCATAGTTGGTGTATTCTATAGGCTTCAATCCTGCAAAAAGCTGCTCGCCTTCCTTCAGGGCACTCGTTGAGGAGCACCCTGTAAACAAAAAGCTGGACAGCATCACCGATACTGCTATATATATAATAAGGTGAAGTCGATTCTTCTTTCTCATATCACTAACTTATTTTACTTGGTCTTCAAAGGGTCGAACATCTGCGATGTCTTTGCCTTGTTTATCGTATCTTTCCCGGTTCCAGGAGATGCCAGAGAGTCTTTCCTGATTACCGATGCTGGCGAAGGACCTTGGGGCTGCTGCTTATCAGTCTTCAAGCGGAAGATATCCGTAAACTTGGAAAGCTTTCTGCGCCAGGTGAAACCACCGCCATATTCACCAATCTGACCGTCCAGCCAATCGTAGGTATTGGCATTATAAAAGGCTCTTACATACATGCTGGCTCCTTCATTGAGTCGATACTGTACTTCCACATTATTAAAGAATGTCTCATTATTATTGGCATTCTCCAATTCGGCACCTGTTGATACCTGTCCGCCCACCGAGAAACTCAAGCGATTGTTAAAGAATCGCTTGGCAAACTTAAAGTTATAATCTGTATGGGTTGCTCCTGCTGCATTGGTCTGGTTATCAACAGACATACCGACATCAAGTCCGATACTTCTCATGGCTGTACCGGCAATATTGTTGATTTCCGAATTGAGGAAGGACGTCAAGGCACTGTTCATAGAGAACGAGCTGGTAGAACCACCCGCCAGATACATTCCCGAAGCCAACATCGTGATGGCTATCTTGCCTCGCTCCTCAACACTCATCGAACTCAACTCGTCCTGAACGGTCTGGTCGTTCGAAGCAGAGATGATGAACTGGATGCCCGGTTTCTCCAAGGTCTGGCTCAGTTTTACTCCGCATACGAAATCTACCGAACGTCCACTACCCTCACCCTCGTTGACGGTAGTCTTGATATCCTCCGTTGCCGTAATATTCAGGGTAGGATTAAACGGATCACCCGTAAACTGGATATAGCTTCCATCCTGGATATCAAAGGTCTTCAATGGAATAATAGGCAGAGAGTACTTCATCTCACCATCATTCAGGGTATATCGACCCGTCAATCTGATACCGTCAGCCGTATTGTACCGCATCTGCAAATTGCCTCCTCCCATCAGATCCACATAATTGGTCTTATCTGCATTCAAGGCACACAAGATACGTGCAGACTCGTCGATAGACATGCTCAGCAACATATCAAAACCATCCAGTGCCGGTTTCTGGACTACAACTTCCTTACCGCTCTTAAAGTTGGTAAACTTCACAAGCTCAGCCAGCTGATTATCGGTGGTCAACTCCGACTCACGCAGGATATAGGTCATATCGGTCTTACCCAATACATCCAGCTTACCCATCATCTTCAGATTAGACAAGGAGCCCTGCATACTTCCGAGGAAATTGACATAAGCCTTACCGAAAGCTTCAGAACGTGCATTCTCCTGAGCATCTATCAGCAGGAAGTCCTGCGCCCTCATACGGATATTGAGCTTCATATTCTCAACATCAGTAAAGTCGAGAGCACCCTGGATATTGAGCGGACTCTCATTATTGGCATACATCATGAAGTTCTCAAAGAGCAGCTTACTATCAGTAATGCGCACCGGATCATTGGCAAATCGCATGGAAATGCCGTATGGAACACTCACCAGATAAGCAGAATCGAGATAAACCTCACCATCTATATCAAGATTACTCAAGGCACCCTTCATCTTCAAGGCACCTTCGCCATATCCCTTCAAACCAAGAAGCTGATCGGGTACGAAACCATTGATGAAGTGAAGCGGGAGTTTCTCCAGTCCTACCTCTGCATCCAACTCACCGGCACCCTCCGATTTGTAGGTACCCGTAACGGTAGCCACCTCATCACCCTCATAGGTAAGGATGGCATCTACATAGTGAGAACCGTCACTCTTTGGCATATAGGTAAACTCCGAGCCCACATTACCCATCCTACAATGCTCGTAGGTCATATTATCAATCTTCAGATTAGAAGATACGGAGAGTTCCTCCTTAGTCTGGATTACGTGGAAGTCACCATCCATGATACCCGTGATATCCGGCATATACGGAATCACACTCAGCACCTTATCCAGATTGAAGTTACTCATACTGACAGTAATATCCTGCAAGGCATCCTCATTCTCATCATTGGAATAGAGACGCATACCCATATTGCCCGTTGCTGCCTTCAGCACCAGATCGGCAGATACACGGCCGTCATCGCTCAACATCACATAGTTGGAATCATTGGCTACGAATTCCTTGTAACCCAATATCGGATGCGTATCTATCAAGGCTACTTTCACGCCATTAGGCTGCAACATGGCAGCCAGTCCGACATCTACACCCAGTTTGTTGGCTGCATCATAGATACGTGCCTTGACATTGGAACCATGCTCCTGAACCTCGCCATCTACCAAAGCACGGAACACATACTGCGGATTGTGCTTATTGTTCTGAACACGTGCCGAATAACGGATAGTATCTCCCTGCGTATGGACCAAGGCACGGATGGTATCCAGCTGTATGCCACTTGCTACCAGGGAATCGATATTCATATAACCTTCAAGTCCAGCCAAAGGCGAAGCATTCAAATCCATTTCTACAGACTTGAAGTCATATCCCATGTATTTGATGAAGCGCGAGATGAAATTATCCCTGCCGGTAGAAAGATAAATATGTCCGAGCGGGAAGCTGTTACGTATCTGCACCTGATCGATGCGACGGTTCTTAAACTGCTTCCACAATTCCTTCTGCAATCCCACCACTCTATCGAAGAGCATCTGATATCCACCATGCGCATCCATGTTCAGGCGGAAATCACCACAGGAAGCAATGGCATGGGTAGTATCCCTGGTGGTCAGCACATCCAGATTCACTCCTACCGGACGATAGACATTATCTCCTGCCTTTACCGTAATATCGTCCATAGAGGCCCATATCTTATGGCTATCCTTTAAATCTGAATGAATATCAATCTGTCCACAAAGAGAAACGTCTACAGGCTTTTGGGTTACCTGTAACTGATACATATCCGCATGGCGAACATCAGCCACTAAAGTAGCCTGCAGCTTCTTGGTACTTGCCAAGGCGCTCACGGCAATGACACCGTTCAGCAAGTCGTTCTTACTATCCAGCGTGGCATGTATCTTACCATTAGCAACCTGCGCATCAGCCAAGACATCATGCAGATGATACTTGTCATAATGCACCTGATTCACTTTGGCTTTCGCCATCAACCGAGTTCGTGGTGAAAGGAAATCTGTGCCCACACCCTTTGCCTCTACAGCTCCGGTAAAGGTGTATAGCTCCTGATGAGGCAAGAAATGCTTGGCTTGGATGTTACGTGCCTGCAACGTTGCCTGATAAGCCAGACTGTTCATGTCCAGGCTACCGTCCTTGCGGGTCCTGGCATCAACAGTAGCATCCACCTTCATGCTTCCCTTACCCTCGGTAAGAGCCAGCCTGGTTGCATATTTCGTACCATCAACCTTTACATTACCATTGATGCTGATACCGCTAGGAATACGGATTTCCTGAGTCAAGGAAGGATCAAGCATCGCCGTCACCATACCGAGGTTATAGGTACGGGCCTGCAAATCGACATTCGCCTTCAGATGGTCCATATCCATCAGATTGGCAACCGTACCATCAGTACTCAACTGGAAAACCGTAGGCAGACTCAGTTTGACTCCCGAGAAGGAAGCACGCTGCATATTTCCCTTGAATGAGCCTTCTAACTTCATCGGATAGTAAGGCCATCTGTTCTTCATCTGCTTAGGCAAGGCATCACCGATCAAGAGGAAAAGATCAGAACGTCCCAAGGCTCCGTTGACACGAGCCATGATCTTGCCCGGATTCTTCTCAGCGAAGGCATTCATATCGAAATCTACCGAAGCCTGCAAATTAGAAACAGGGGTACGAAGATAGAGATCCGGCAACTGCATCTTCACAGAATCCATCACGAATCTGCCATAGAGCTGACTGATCTTCAGTCCGCTTTTCTCCTTCAGCTTCGCTTCCCGAATCTTCACATCAATCCTGGAATCGCAGAAATAAAAAGAATCCGCCTTCAGTTCCATATCAGAGAAGGCAAGATGATTGAAATCCATTCCCGGTACCGGGCGCTCGAAATTCTGATCGTAGTTCACTCTTCCGTTCTTCCAATCCAGATGCTGAATCTGATACAAACCTTTATACAAGTCGAGATAGGTGGTGCGAGCCAACGCATCACCCAAATAAGCATTCACCTGAAGTGTATCTCCAGGCATGTGTAGGGTAAAATCGGTATTTTTTAGTTTTAGCTTCTGGATATTGATTTTCCAGAAATTAGTACTTGGAGTCGTATCAGGTGGAACAGTATCACTCAATTCCACGGACAACCTGGCATCCTTTATGAGCGCATCATTTACATTCACGCGCTCTTTTCCCAAATCGATGCCATGTGCCACCAATTGCAACTTGCCCACATCTCCCTTAATGCGGGCTTCATGAATGAAATTTGTAGTATTCACCTTCATCCTGGTGAAATTAAGTTCATCCACCATCACCTGATTGCTGAAGAGTGGAAGCAACTGCACATCTACCACCATCTTCTGGATGTCGGCAACAGTATCCTTTTTATTTCTCAGAGTAAGATTTCTGCTGTTCTTCAGCGAATCGACAGGTTGCAGTACCTTCACGCCTTCCACTCCCAATTTGAGAGGGAAAACGAGTTGTACATGCTCAACAGAAATATCCATGCCCGTCGATTCTGAAGCATAAGAAGCTACTTGCTTTACCGCCCAATTCTGTACAGGTGGCAAGTAAAGCAAAACGGTTAGCAACAATATAAGCAAGAATGGAGTAAGGATTAAGACACTTACCCATTTCGCATACTTCTTCATAAGCATGGATATTTAATAGTTATGGAGCTATCGCTCTCCATAGATTATCATCAGGCAGAGGAGCTTCCACTATAATCGTTTCCTTAGATACTGGATGCACAAACTCTACCTTGTGCGAAAGAAGCGAGATACTGCCGTCGGCGTTGCTGCGGGGGGAACCATATTTCAAGTCGCCCTTGATTGGACATCCCATCTTAGCCAACTGACATCTGATTTGGTGATGACGTCCTGTCATCAGGTTCACTTCCAACAGAGTGTAATGATCAGTATGTCCTATCACCTTATACTTCAAAATCGCTTTCTTCGAATTCTTTACCTCATGGTCGTAAGCATAGCTTTTATTCTGCTTTTCGTTTCTTACAATCCAATGAGTCAAGGTTGCCTCTGTCTCTTTTGGCATGTTCTTTACAATTGCCCAATAGGTTTTGTGAACATCGCCATCACGGAACATCGTGTTCAGACGGCTTAATGCTTTTGAGGTCCTGGCAAACACTACGAGTCCTGAGACAGGACGATCAAGTCGATGCACCACGCCTAGGAATACATTTCCCGGCTTCTGGTATTTCTCCTTGATATATTGTTTTACCGTCTCTGAGAGAGGTTCATCGCCGGTCTTGTCGCCCTGCACGATTTCACCACTTCTCTTAGAGACGATAATTATATGGTTGTCTTCGTAAACTACCTGCATGTTTTAGCTAAAAAACGGATGCCAATAGATTACATGTTCATACCACCATCGATCTGGATAACCTGACCACTTACGTAGCTAGACATATCAGAAGCGAGGAAGAGACAAACGTTAGCGATATCCTCAGTCTGACCACCACGGCGCAAAGGAATCTTCTTCATCCAGTCCTTACGGATTTCCTCTGGCAACTGTGCAGTCATAGCTGTCTCGATGAAACCAGGAGCAACAGCATTAGCACGTACACCCTTAGGACCCAACTCCTGAGCAATAGACTTAGCCAAAGCAATCATACCAGCCTTAGAAGCAGCATAGTTGCACTGACCTGCGTTACCATGAACACCCACTACAGAAGCCATATTGATGATAGAACCACTGCGCTGACGGAGCATGATTGGAGAGCAAGCGTGGATAAAGTTGAAAGCAGACTTCAAGTTTACGTTCAAAACAGCATCCCACTGAGCCTCTGTCATACGAAGCATCAAACCGTCCTTTGTGATACCAGCGTTGTTAACGAGAATGTCAATAGAACCGAAATCTGCATGAATCTGCTTAACAGTCTTCTCTGTCTCCTCGAAATCAGCAGCATTACCTGCGTAAGCACGACATGTCACGCCAAGAGCCTCAATCTCCTTACGAGTAGCTTCCAAACCAGCAGCCATATCATCGTTGAGTACGAGGTCAGTGAATGCAATATTAGCACCCTCAGATGCAAACTTCATTGCGACAGCCTTACCGATGCCGCGTGCAGCACCTGTAACAAGGGCTGTCTTACCTGTTAATAATCCCATTTCTTTTATATTTAATTAATTATCAATAAATTACAATTTCAATCCAGATTTACCCAAGGCACCATATACTACCTTGGCAACAAGAGGTCTGCTGGATTCTACATTCAGTCCATGTCCCAATCGTCCATAGATGAATGGTACTTCCAAGCCCTTGATACAATAATGAGTAATATCTGCAACGAGATCAACATTATCAATGTCAAACTCACCGTCTTCCTTTCCTTCAGAATAAATCTTTCTCAGAATCTCAATTTCATCCTCATCAAAATTCTTGCGAGCCTTCTCTACCATCCAGATATTACGGAAAAACTCAGCTCGCAAATTACCATTACGAACTACAGTTTCCTTAATCATACTGAGATGTGTATAAATAAGCTCTATGATTTTATCTTGAGGACGCATTTTGCAAGAGGCAACTTCATCGAGTCTCTCAGACAAACGATCCAACTCTGATTCTATCACAGCATAATAGACATCTTCTTTTCTGCTAAAATACGTATAGAGCGTACGGCGACCCTTACCAGAAGCTACAGCAATATCATTCATAGTGGTATTTGCTATACCGTTCTTTGCAAACAGTTGTCGGGCGACATCTACTAACTTTTGTCTTGTTTTGGAAATTGACATATTGAAGTCCCTCCTAATTAAAATGATTGCACATAAAAATATCTGTGTGCAAAATTAGTAGTTTTATTCGATATATGCAAATATTTAGTGTTAAATTATAAATATAGGGATAAAAAAAGAATCGGATAGAATGTTGAAGTACAACTTTCTACCCGATTTGCATTGTTGCGGCGGCAAGACTCGAACATGCGACCTCCAGGTTATGAGCCTGGCGAGCTACCAACTGCTCCACGCCGCGATATAATCAACTCATTTCTGAATTGCGAGTGCAAAGGTACAACTTTTTTTGATAACCGCCAAATATTTCTAGCAAAAAGTTATCTAATTAACAATGTTTTAACACTTAACAAGAAAAATGTAGTGATAAATGATAAATATCACCACAAATAGCTAATAAAAGGTTGTCTATCTAAAAAACAGAAAGAGACAGAAAACAAAATCCGACCTATCCCAGCGGGACAGATCGGACATATCAAAAATCAATTACTTTTTCAAAAGCTTCATGACCTTCTCAAAATAGCGCTGGGTTCTCTTCACACTGTAGTGATTTCCACCATTCCAGGCACGAATCGCCTTCTCAATGCTATTAAGAGGATTGTGGACAGACTGCATCAGGAGAAACATCTCCTTAGATTTAGAAATACTATATCTATCTGCTAATGTGTAACGCTTCTTACTCTTCCTTTTCTTCAAGATGTCATTACACTCTGCCACTAAGATTGGGGTAATCTGCATAACACCAACAGAATTACCACTCTTTGCTTTGGGGTTACCCTCACTCTCTACCTGGATAATCGCTTCCATCACTGGAGTCCAATCGAAATCATCAGTAGAGGATACATTTCCATTTGTAGCAGCCGACGCTGTACAGACTTTCATAACCAGCACCAAGATGCTGACCAATACCATTGTTATTCTCTTCATATTTTTTGTTTTATGGAACCTGAAAAGCTGAAATACAACATCAGTGATTTCGCGGTGGCAACTTGTGAGAAAAAGAAAGGCTACTCACCTCAGTTCCGTTAGATACCTTAACGGATACCAATCTATGCGAAAACGCATAAACATGCTATCCTTATTCTTATCGTTTGCAAAGGTACAAAAAAAAATCGAAATATGCAAGTAATCTATTGATTATCAGCGCTTTTTTGAAGTTTTTAAACACTTTATAACAAAACGTCTTGACCTTAATCAAGAAGAAAAAAGGTAAAAAGGTAAAAGAATAAAAGGGTAAAAGAGTAAAAGAGTAAAAGAGTAGAAGAGTAAAAAGGTAAAAGGAAAAAACAGCTAAAAGAATCTGCGTCATCTGCGAATTGAAAATCGGCGGCCGAAGGGAAAGCCAAATCTGCGTGACAAAAAAAACAATCAGCATAAAAAATAATCAGCGTGAGAAAATAAAATCCGCATGAAAACAAAAAAGCCCCGACTACTTTCGTAATCGAGGCTCTTGATGAAAGAAGGCGGCTACCTACTCTCCCGCATTGCATTGCAGTACCATCGGCGCAAGTGAGCTTAACTTCTCTGTTCGGAATGGGAAGAGGTGGGACCTCACCGCAATAACCACCTGATAATGGGGAATGACGTATTTGCACACAAGCAAACGTATAAGAAATGATTAGTGAGTAGTGATTAGTGATTAATCTTTTCTACCACTCATTCAGACTGTTCATACAGTTGAAACTATGAACTTATTGAAAGAAAGTGTTCGGGCAATTAGTAATGCTCGGCTTTGACATCGCTGTCTTTAC
>ERZ791902.92-NODE-92-length-74577-cov-127.172151_pt1 | contig 74577 bp, 43 predicted proteins | sample MGYA00510149_ERZ791902 | MGnify/ENA primary metagenome ERZ791902 (study PRJEB30046, sample SAMN00792060) | human gut metagenome | study: EMG produced TPA metagenomics assembly of the A metagenome-wide association study of gut microbiota in type 2...
AGTTCAAAGTCATAAAAAGTAATCATAAAGTTCAAAGTTCAATTCTCAAAGTTCAAAGTTAAAAATATGAAGACAGAAATCATTATATCCGGTTTTGGCGGTCAGGGCGTCCTTTCGATGGGAAAGATCCTGGCCTACTCAGGACTGATGGAAGACAAGGAGGTGACCTGGATGCCGGCTTACGGACCAGAGCAGCGTGGCGGTACAGCCAACGTGACGGTCATTGTGAGCGACAGCCGCATCTCTTCGCCTATCCTGAGCCATTATGATGTAGCCATCGTGCTCAACCAGCCATCGCTCGATAAGTTTGAGCCAAAGATCAAGCCCGGCGGCATCCTGATTTACGATGGTTATGGCGTGATGAATCCTCCACAGCGCAAGGATATCACCATCTATCGCATCGATGCGATGGACAAGGCTGCAGAAATGAAGAATTCGAAGGTGTTCAACATGATAGTTTTGGGCGGACTGCTGAAGGTTTGCCCAGTGGTGAGCACCGACGGTTTGAACAAGGCACTCTACAAGTCGTTGCCAGAGCGCCATCACAACCTGATTCCATTGAACATGAAGGCCGTGGAAGAGGGTATGAAAATCATCGAGAAAGTAGATTAATAATTATAGATAAGCCGTATGACTAAAAAATCCAACTATCTATTGTCCCTCTTCGGGGCACTCTTACTAACCTCTTCAGTCCATGCCCAGAGCCTGTTGCCGAAACCGCAGCAGGTTACGATGGGCAAGGGCGTATTCAACACCAGCGACGGTGTGAAAGTAGAAAACCAGGTAGGCGCTGATGCCGAGAATATCTATACCAAGGCATGGAATGTCAAGGTGAATGATGCAGCCAAGCGAGTGGTGAAGTTTACCAAGCTCGCCAATGCATCTTCGCCAGAGGCATACAAGCTTCATGTGGCACCTGATGCCATTGAAATCAGTGCCGCCAGCAGCGAAGGCTTCCTCCGTGCCTGGCAGACCATGGAGCAGCTTACCACCAAGAAGGGCATTGCATGCTGCGATATCGTGGATGCTCCTGCCTATAAGTGGCGTGGATTGATGCTCGATGTTTCCCGTCATTACTTCCCTATCTCCTTCCTCAAGAAACAGATAGATGTGATGTCGGAATATAAGTTCAACCGTCTCCATATCCATCTGACCGATGCTGCCGGATGGCGCATCGAAATCAAACGCTATCCTCGACTCAACAACTTTGCAGCCTGGCGTTCGGGTAAGTTGTGGAAAGACTGGAATACCAATGGCAACAAGTATCTGGAGCAGGGCAGCGAGGGTGCCGAGGGTGGTTACTATACCCAGGATGAACTGCGCGACCTGGTGAAATATGCTGCCGAGCGTGGCATCACCATTGTTCCGGAAATCGAAATGCCGGGTCATTCAGAGGAAGTGCTCACAGCCTATCCTGAGTTATCCTGTACCCATGAGCCTTACAAGCAGGCAGATTTCTGTCCGGGCAACATCGGAACCTACGATTTCCTGGAGAATGTCTTGAGGGAGGTGATGGATATCTTCCCATCTCATTACATTCATGTGGGTGGCGATGAGGCTGCGAAGAAGTCATGGGGCAGTTGTGCCCTCTGTCAGAAGAAGATGAAGGAGCTGGGCATCGACAACGTGGATGGATTGCAGGCTCATCTCATTTCCCACATGGGCAAGTTCCTGAACGAGCATGGCAGACAGCTCGTGGGTTGGGATGAGGTGATAGCCGGAAATCTCTCCAAGAATACTACCGTGATGGTTTGGCGTGGCACCGAACTGGCACACGAGGCTATCAAGCATGGCTATGATGTGGTGATGTCGCCGGGTGCTTACTGCTATTTTGATATGTATCAGGATGCACCGGGCACCCAGCCTGTGGCAAATGGCGGTTTCATTCCTACCGAGAAGGTGTATAGCTACGTGCCGGGAAGCGATCTTCCTGAGGCGGAGCGCAATATGATTACCGGTGTGCAGGCGAACCTCTGGACCGAGCATATCCCTACTCCAGAGTATGCCGAGTATATGCTTTATCCTCGTGCCTTGGCTCTGGCTGAGATTGGCTGGAACGGAACCAAGACCAAGAACTATCCTGAGTTCAAGACCCGTGCCCTGGCTCAGGTGGAACATCTGAAGGCTGAGGGCGTGAACCCATTCGAGCTGAAGAAGGAGATTGGTGAGCGCAAGGAGAAGATGAAGCCGGTGCAGCACAAGGCTGTGGGTGCCAAGGTTACCTACAACCATGCTTACAACCGCTACTATCCTGCAGCTGGTGAACAGACGCTGGTGGATGGCAATATGGGCGGTTGGGCTCATGGCGACGGACGCTGGCAGGGCTTTATCGGCAAGGATTGTTTCGATGTGACCATCGACCTCGGCAAATCTACCAAGATCAGCAGCGTAGGCACCGATTTCATGCAGAGCAGCGGTCCTGAGATTTTCTATCCTTCTCAATATATCGTATCTGTAAGTGAGGATGACAAGAACTTCATTCAGGTATTTGACAAGAAGTATGAGTCGAGCAAGGAGCCGATTCTGAATTTCAAGACGCTAACCTGGAAGGGCAGCAAGACAGCCCGCTACATCCGTGTTCAGGCAAAGCCAAGCAGCTTCGGCGGCTGGCTGTTTGTTGATGAGATTATCGTGAAATAATACGATTTCGTATATGAATTATGCAGATTGCATTATGCAGATTACATAATGCAATTTGCATAATGTGTTTTGTATCATTTAAAATCCTGATATTGAATGGCTTTTTTGTGTCTTGAAGCGAAGAAAGTTGTTCTTTTCTTTGGCATTTCCAATTCTTTTCTTTAATTTTGTGGCGTTAATTTAAAAGAAAGGAATAAGATGGAAACGATTAATATTCAGTTTCAAGTACCTTCTACAGGTAAATATACGCTTGACGAATTTGTCGCTAAGCTCAAGGACTATGCTGAAAAATTAGCCAGTTCTATCTCCAAGTCAGGAAACAGTTACCAGGAAACTTATATGAGTCAGGCAGAGCAGGAAGCCTATGTGGCAGAAAGTCTCAACCGTGCTCTTGATGAAATGGAAGCTCATAAGAAGAATGGGACTAAGCCGATGAGTTTTGATGATTTTATGGCTAAACTTGAAGAGGAGGATTAGTTATGGAAGTTGAAATACGTGTTGGGAATGAGTTCTTAATACAGTTTAAGCGTCTTTCTAAAAAATACCGTTCTTTAAAAAGCGATATTAAAGATTTGAAAGACTCTCTTGTAATTGATCCTTTTCAAGGTAGCAGTCTTGGCAAAGGTGTCAGAAAGGTAAGAATGGCAATAGCTAGTAAGGGCAAAGGTAAGAGTGGTGGTGCAAGGGTCATCACTTATAATCTTTACCAGGAAGGAGATTCCGTTATCATTGATTTGTTGACAATCTATGATAAAGGAGAAATCTCTAATATCTCTGATGAGTTTATCAGTTTTTTGCTTGATAAACGTAAAAATGGATAATACGCAGAATTTGGTATCTGAAGCTCTTTCTTACAGATATTGTTCATGAAAGTTTGGAGAGGGTGTGTCATAAGTCCATGACGCACCCTCTTTTGGTCTTTATACGGATAATCTCCAATGTGCTGTTAGTTTATCCATCCAAGCAGGGACACCAGATAGGCGTTCCAGTTGATGGCAATCTCGTTCGAAGCATAGCTGCCGACGTTATCCTGGTAGGATTCATCTGGAATATTGGAAGCATAGGCTGGTACGAATTCGGCATCTTCCTGTCCCTTGTTGGCTCCTCCAGCCACCAGACCAGGTACTGGCTCCTTGATATTGTCGGCTGCAGAGATACGGTGGTGGATATTCATGACCCTCTGGGTGCCGAAGCCTGTCAGGTAGCAATAGCCTGTGGCGTTACGTCCAAAGAAATAGTCTAAGGTGGAAAGGGCGGCTTGCCTATATTTGTTGTCCTTTGTCAGGGCATACTCGTACATTTGGGCAATGCCTCTTCCCAGGCAGCTTTCAGAGTTGCTTCCCCAGTGGAAGTCTTGGGCGCTGTTGCCGAAGATACTGTGAAAAGAAGAGGTTGCCAACTCTTTGATGCTCTCATCACATTTTTCCTTTAGGGATTCTTTGAGCACTTCCATAGGGAGCTTGCCGGCTTCAGGTGTGCCAAGGAGTTCCTGGTTTACCCATTGGAAGATGCCCAGACCTGCCACGTTACCCCAGGATGGAATGCTGAATTCATCTGGAACAAACTGTTTTGCCTGTTCCAGGTAGGATGTCTCAGTGGTTGTGAGGTATAGTTCTGTAGCTGCCCAGAAAAACTCGTCTTCTGTGTGGTTGTCTCCATAACCACCCGTATGGATGGCTGGCGAGAATTTCTTGTTGTTTCCATCCTGGTCGTAATAGACAGTGGGGTGTTTAACAGCCCATGCGTATGCTCTTTCAGCTGCTTCTATGCCTTGTCGGCAGAAGCTTTGGAACTCAGGGAATCTTTGGTAGATTCTGGCAGCCAGTGCCATGGTGGCAGCAAAGTCGAGAGCAGCTGTAGTGGTTTTCTGTACCACATAGCGTTGCTGCTTGCAGTCTTCTGGCATCACGAATCCCTCAAAGTTAGGGGTGGTGAGTTTATGATACACTCCTCCATCGGTTGGATCCTGCATGGTGAGCATCCACTCCAGGTTATACATCATCTCATCCAGGATATCCGGTATCTTATTGTCGGATTCCGGAATTTGAAGATTGAGAGAATTGAATCTATCCTGATGGAGCTGGTAGGACTGCAGAATTAGTCCGAGGGTAAATCCAGAATTGACGATATACTTGTTATAGTCGCCAGCATCGTACCATCCCTTGGGAGAGGATATGATGGTTCCCGCCGGTCTTTTAGGGGTTGCAGCCGAAGGATGCACCATGACATGAGTATCCAGGTGAGCTGCCGGGCGTGCATACTCGCCAGCATACTTTCTTTCCAAGCTCTCCCCAGAACGCTGATAGTAGTAGCCTTTGATGGATGCTTTCAAGGCTTCCGTATAGGGATCGCTGGAAATGATGAAGCTTTGTTGATGTCTTCCTGCTACCAGGGTATACCTGCCAGGCTTGGTGATAGAGGAGAAGTCTATCTCCTGGCGGATCTTGCTGGAGAATGGGGATTTCTTGGTGGTTGCATGTTTTGTGCGCCAGATGGTTTTACCCTCTTGGTCTCTGATGAGGAAGCTTTTGGTCTTTGCCTCCGGCTCAATGGTTGCTATCTTGCTTTCATGGGTCAAATAGCCAACCTGGTTAACCTTGATGGGATTCTTCACTGAAGAAGCTGGCATCGTTACTGCTGTCAGCAGTGCCATAGCGGTTAAGATTACTTTTCTCATTTTGCCTTGTTTTTAAAGTGTTATAGTTGTTTTGTTGTTTATTGTCTGCAAAGATAGTAATTTTTGTTGGAAATTGTTTATGTTTTCTGGATTATTTTTGCTTTTAGTATGGTTTATTCTTTGTTGAGCCTTTTTGTTTCTATGGGACGGAACGGTTTAGGTCTTGTTCCGTCCCATTTTAAGCTAGATATTATTTTTTTGCAGGTTTTTATATCGCTAGCTTGAATATCAGAGTCTTCTAATCAACGAATCTTCCAACAAGGCAGACATCCGTTGCTTCCAGCAGCAACCACCTTTATATTTTTGTCGCACCATGAGTTTCCCTTAACCATCAAGACATCTGCTTCTTCTCTCTGACATCTACGATGCCGAATGATATCCTCGGAGAGAATTATAGCATTCTTATTTATAATATACTATACTTTTATTGAACTTTTCTTTGAGTTTTGTCATATTTTCATTAACTTTGCCAGCAAAACTATCATTAAGAGTTACCCTTTAAAATAAATGTATTATGCAGATATTATTGGCAAATGCCAAAATCATGTTTGATAAGGCAGATAGGGCAGCTGTTTCAAAGCCACTTTTCCAGTCTGTGGCAGAAATGTTGGCTGCAGAAATGGCTAAGCTGGACGTAGAGGAATTGGCTAGGCAACTTGATTGCAGCCACAAGATAGCTTTGGAAAACTGGAAACGCTATCGTAATTTTATGGCTGCAGAGAAGATGCCTGCCATACTTTCCTACAATGGACAGGCGTATAAGCATCTACGTGCCAACACTTTGAGAGAAGAATCCCTGCAGTATGCCCAGAAACATCTCTGGATTACCTGCTTTCTCTATGGATTGCTTCGGCCGATGGATGGCATTGTGCCTTATCGTATGGAGCATTGCGTGACGCTTGAAGCTACAAACGACAAGCCGATCAATCAATTTTGGAAAGATAAACTGACCGATGTTCTTATCCACAGTGTGAAAGCTGACGATGGCATACTTATCCATCTCTCTACGGCAGAATATGAACATCTGTTTGATTGGAAGAGAATTTGCAGGGAAGTGAAAGTCATCCAGCCCCTCTTTTATGTTCGCCAGAAGGATGGTAGGCTGAAAATGCAGGCTGTGTGGGCTAAATCCTGCCGTGGAGCTATGGTGAGATACATTCTAAGCAACCAACTTGCTACTCCAAAAGAATTGGCAGCCTTCAGTTACGAAGGTTTTGAATACGCACCAGAATTAGGAGAAGTGGCTTTTCCGCATTTCGTTCGTAATATAACAAAATAGTACTTTTTTGCCTTGTTGCTTATTCTGCCAATCGGATGCTCATCGGGCTTACGGTGATGAGGCGCTTCTTGTATAAATCGCCCACGGCACGCTTGTAAACCTTCTTGCTCACGTGGAAACGCTCGTAGATGTCATCGGCCTCGCTCTTGTCGCCAAGGTTGCACTCGCCATCGTTGTCCAGAAGATACTGGTAGAGGGTTTCTGCGAAATCGGCAGTCTGCTGGATGCCGGTCTTCTGCAGGGTGACGTCTATCTTTCCGTCAGGACGAACTCTTCCGATGTAGCCCTTCATCTTGTCACCCGTGTGGATGTACTGGAAGATCTGGTCCTGATAGAGCAGACCCGGATACTGGTTGTCGATGATAACCTTGAAGCCGAGGTCGGTCTTCTGCCAGATGAGGAGATCCACCTCATCGCCATGCTTATAGTGAGGATGGTCTTCGTTGAGATAACGCTCAATCTTGGCAGAGGCAACGATGCGATAGCTCTCCTCATCGATGTGGATATGCACGATGTAGGAGTTGCCGAGCACCATACGCTTCTTCTGCTCTCGGAATGGGCAGAAGATGTCCTTCATCAGGCCCCAGCCCAGGAAGGCTCCGAATTCGTTGACCCATTTTACTTCGAGATAGGCGAAATCGCCCACCTTAGCCAATGGGGTTTCTGTAGTAGCGATGAGACGCTCTTCTTGGTCGAGATATAAGAAGACATCCAGCTCGTCGCCGATGCCGACATTCTCTGGGACGTAGCGGGAAGGAAGGAGGATTTCTCCCTCATCACCACCATCGAGATACAGACCGAAATCTACTTTCTTTACGATGCGGAGGCGATTGTAATCGCCGAGTTTTATCTTTTTTGCCATATCATATTATTTTCGAGAATATAAAATGCTTTTGCCCTTACAGGGCGACAGGTTTGAGTCCGTAATTACCCAGGGTGTTGCCCTGGGCTAGGAGCTTCTGCCCTTTACCTTTCCCTTCGGCCGGTGACCGTTGGTTCAGGGCGTTTAGATGCAATCTATGGATGAGTTTGGTTCTTCTGCAGAAACTTCTTTATTGTTATCAGCAGACTCTTCCTTGTTATCAGCAGCTCCTGCTTCCACAGTCTTTTCTATCATTCCATCCTTGAGATGGATGGTGCGGTCGGTGATGGAAGCAAGGCCCTCATCATGAGTTACGATGACGAAAGTCTGACCGAACTTGTCTCTGAGGTCGAAGAAGAGCTGGTGAAGCTCAGCCTTGTTCTTGGTATCAAGACTTCCTGATGGCTCATCGGCAAGGATGACGGCAGGGTTGTTGACCAAGGCTCTCGCTACGGCAACACGCTGCTTCTCACCACCAGACAATTCGGCAGGCTTGTGGCTGGCTCTATCGCTCAAGCCCATGAATTCCAATAACTCCTCGGCACGTTCCTTGGCTTCCTTGCGGCTCTTTCCTGCGATGAAGGCAGGAATCATGATGTTCTCCAGGGCGGTGAACTCAGGGAGAAGCTGGTGGAACTGGAAGACGAAACCGAGATGCTGGTTGCGGAAATCGCTCAATTTCTTGGTGCTGAGGCTGCGCACATCCACACCATCAACCATGATACTGCCACTATCAGGTTTGTCGAGGGTACCGATAATCTGGAGAAGTGTAGTCTTGCCGGCACCACTAGGACCGACGATACTAACCACTTCGCCCTTGTCAATATGCAGGTCGATGCCCTTGAGTACCTGCAGGGAGCCGAAGCTCTTTGTTATACCTTTTATATCAATCATTTTCTTATTCAAAATTATTTTGCAGGCAAAATTAAGCAAAATAATTGGAACAGCCTAATTTTAAGAGGTAAAAAGAAATAAGGAATGATATAAAAAAGCAAAACGAGCCTTATTCCTACGAATAAAGCCCGTTTCTGTGTTGTTTTCTATAAAATAGATGCTTTATTTCAACCCGTCGGCATCGCCGGTGGTCTTCAATCCGTTGCTCTTTTCTCTAGGGGTGATATTCACCTTCTTTGCTACGGTGTTCTCGATGAGATTGGCATCAAATGCCATCTTCTTGTCGGTGCAGTTGATGTTCTCGAAGGTGAAATCTACCAGACGGTATTTCTCGCTTGTTCCTACATCGAAGAAGTTGTCACAATCCATCTGGATATTCTTCATCGTGATGTTGTTGCACTGGCTCAATGGCATGTCCTTGCGATCGCCTGGCTTGAAGAACTGGGTCCATGGACGGATGACGAGGAAACTGCCGGTCTTGCCCTGGATGTTATCCACCGTTACATACTCGTAATGCTGAGGAGTATCAGGACGCATCTTCAACCAGAGCACGCGCTGTGCATTGCCTACCTTGATGTTGCGCAATACGATGTTGCGGTCTTTTATGCTTTCGCTGCCAAGGGTTAAGCATCCGTGCACTCTTCCGTAGTTGCAGTTTTGGATGAGCACATTATATACCGGACCATTTTCTGGTGCCTGGTCTGCCCAGGTTCCCTTACCGCCCTTGATGGCGATGGCATCATCGTTTACGCTCATAAAGCAGCCATCCACCAGTACATCGTGACAGACATCGATGTCGATGGCGTCGCTACTTGGTGCCCGCATGCCACTGGTTGGGGCGAAGATGGTGCAATCCAGGAAGCGGACGTGGTCGCAACGATAGATGTGGTTGGTCCAGAACGGACTGTTCTGAATATGCACATCCTGCAAGGTTACGTTGCTGGAGTTGCTGATATAAACGAGGCGAGGGCGCTGTGCATCCTTGTTGGTGCACTGGCGGTTCCAGGTGCGGCGAATCCAGAACTCCTCCCAGTAGTGATAACCATTTCCATCGATGGTACCTGGACCGGCGATGGTGAAGCCGTTGCATTTATCGGCATTGATGAAGGCCGAGAAGTATTTGCAGGTCTCGCCTTCGATGCGGGTTTCTACCACAGGGAAGTTGGCGATGCGATCGCTACCTTTCAGTTTTCCGCCTTCTGAAACATAGAGATGGGTCTTTGGACGGAAGAAGAGGGCACCGCTCTGATAGGTTCCGGCAGGCACCACGATAACGCCACCGCCATCTTGGGCAGCACGGTCGATGACCGCCTGGATAGCCTTGGTCTGAATCAGGGTACTATCCGTCTTTACGCCATAGTCGGTGAGGACGTATTTCTTGCCCAGGGTATCCACGTTCACCTTCTGGGCGTTGCTGAACCAGGCATCCATCTTTGTGCCATCAGGCCAAAGTTCGGTTTGTGCCTTCTTTGCTTTCTTCTGTTTCTTTGCGGCGTTGGCGCTTAGTGGCGAAAACGCCACCAGGCAAGCCATCAGCCAGATATATTTCTTCATGATTTGTTCTTTTTTAAAGATTAAGACTTGGGGGACCAGCGATGGAATCGCTGGGAACGGGGGCGCAAAGGGGGAAGGGGAGCTTTTTAGCTTTTGGGCTTTTACCCTTTTACCTTTTTACCCTTTTACCTTTAAAAAGCCTTTTTACTTTTTTCCCTTTACAAGCTTGTAATACTCTGCGGCGCCTAGCAGGAGGCAACCTGTGCCGTAGTCCTCGAAATCAGGAACGGAGGTGAAGGTGACAGGCTGGCCAGCTGATGGCTCCTTTCCTGTGCCCTGGTTGTAGCCGATGAAACCATCCTCGTGAACCGATGCGGCAAGTGCCTTCCATGCCTTGTCCATTGCCTTCTGATAGGTGGCTCTAGGAAGAATGCCCTGCTGAACACCCCATGCCATACCATAGAGGAAGAGGCCTGTACCCGTCATTTCTGGACCGCCGTAGTTGGCTGGACAAACGAGGCTCACGTTCCAATAGCCATCTTCGCGCTGGCATTTCAGGATAGCCTGACTCATCAAGATAAAGTCTTTCTTCAGATACTGATAGTACTTGTCTGTCTTTGGCAGAGTCTCCATTACGCGGACCAGGGCTGCATATACCCAACCGTTGCCACGGCTCCAATAGCAGTTGCTGCCATCCTTCTCCTTGTAAGGTGGCACGTAGTCCTTGTCTCTCCACCAGAGACCTTCTTTCTTGTTGAAGAGACCATTAGCTAGAGTATCACGGCTCCATTTATAGGAATTCATCGCATAATCCAGGTACTTGCGCTCACCGGTAATCTTGGCATACTTGGCGTAGGCTGGCATCGCCATCTGGATAGCGTCAATCCAAGTCCAGTAGTTTACCCGATTGGTGCCCATCTGATGGTCCAGGTTCTCCTTCACCTTGCTCAAATCCTTCTTGCCGCCGGTCTGAACGTAGCGGTCCATGTAGGTCTGCTGGCAGCACTGGTTGTCGGCATCGGTATCGTTCACGCTGCCACGGGCTGTCCATTTGTGATAATCCGCCCACTTGTCGGTATAGTCGAGATAGCGCTGCTGAGGGTCAATCTCGTAAAGCGCCATCAATCCCTCGTAATATACGGCACGGGTCCAGAGGTTGCTGGTGCGGACTTTCTTTACGAATGTGTCGAGAGTAGGGTCGCTGTACTTCGTCATGAAGTAGTTGTTGGTGCGATGAGCTACTTCCAGAATTTCGTTTTGCAATGCGTTCTGGGCAGACATTGAGGTCAAGCCTATGAGCATGCAGAGCGATGATAAGATCAGTTTCTTCATTTGTCTTGTTATTAATGTTAGTTTATTATTTTTTTATCAAGAATTTAGAGAATACGAGAATTTTTCTTCTTTCCTGATGATCCGGAATGGAAATTCTTGAATCCTCTAATTCTTGACTTGTGATATTTACTTGATTTCCACTAGTTTCACGGTGCTGTTCAGTCCGCTTGGCACAGGAGTCCATTTCTCGTAGGTGGTCTTCTTGTAGTTGATGTCCACCACGTTGATTTCCTTCATCTTGCGCCACTTTACGCCCTGGCGGTCCATTTCTGCGATGCGGTTGGCAGGCAGATTGGTAACCTCGATGCGGATGGTGTTCTTGCCCTTGTTGAGCGCATCCTTGCAGTTGAGGATATATGGTACAGCCCAGGCGCAACCTATATATTTATTATTGATATAGACGCGGGCACTTTCGCGAACATCACCCAGGTCGATAGCCCACTGCTTGTTGGCATCATCCTTTGATAGCTTGATGGTAGTTTCATAGACACCCGTTCCCATCATCACCTTCGCCTTGTCGCTGAGGCCTTCCCAAGACTTCAAGCCCTTCAGGTTGAAGTTTTCTCCTACCTTAGGCGCATCCTCGGTGAATGACAGCTTCCAGGTATTGGCAGTCAGGTCGATGGTCTTGCTATCCGCAGCCGCAAACTTCTCCTTTTCGTTCACCTTCACCTTGGAACCGAGTTTCCATTCGCTTACAGGCTTATTCGATGTGATGAGGATGCGGCTCTCGCCACTCTTCAGGTTCAGCTGGATGCCCTTGTCGCCGATGGTTGCCTCATGATATTCGCCCGTCATAGGGTTGTACCAGATGCCATGCTTCTCGTTCACGGCCAGAGCCACGCTGGAAGCGATGTCCTTGCTGGTGAGGTTGGCGATGAAGTAGTGATGGCCGATGCTGTTGGCACGGCGAATCATCTTCAAGCCCAGGTCCTTTCTCATCAGTTCCGGTTTTGCCGCCTGTTCCATTGCCTTGATATTATCGCCCTTGATAATCTTGGCACCTTGTGATTTCAATTCTGATATGTGCTCAATCACGTCGCTTGGCATGATGTTGTTGCCAGGAATGATGATACCTTTGTATCGGGTTCCGGCAGCTGTTTCTATCATGCCGTTTTTAAAGGTACACGTGCGAAGGTACTTGTCGCTGATGTAATCGCAGTCGAATCCTGCCTTGTCGATGTCGAGAATCACCTTGATAAACTCTGGTGCCTTCTTCGCCATGCTGTGGATATCGAATTGCATCAGCCAGTTCTTGGTATCCTTGCGCCACATATCTCTTACTGGCAGATAAACCAGGAAATCATTGTCAGGCTGTCCCCACTGCAGATAGGTCTGGCAGTTGGTGATGTATTTCATCAGTTCCGGAGCATCGCGCCAGATGCTGTTGGTAGGACTCATATCTACCGAAGCATAGAATTTCCAGCCTGGCCATGTATCGTTTTTAGGCGAATAGGCGGTGCCATGGAAGAACATGTGGTTTACGCCGGCGCAGAACATCAGGTCCATATCCGGTTTCATCTGGCTCAGGGATGTGCGGAAGTGCTCGGTGAGCCAGGTGAAGGTTTCGCTGGATGTATATTTCTTTCCGGTGATGTGCGCTGCTGATGGGGCATATTTCAGCATACTCAGGTCGCTGAAGTTAGGACGGGTCTTGCCCGGATCCTTGCGCAGTCCCTTGATGCCGAAGTCGGTCAGTCCAAAGCCTTCAATCTCCGGGATGTCAACGGCAGCATAGCAGTCGATGAGGTTGGCTGGTGAACCGTGTGCCTGGTTGCGGGTGATGGCACCACGCTTGTTTGCCCATTTGGTCCACTGTTCGGTGAAGTTATGGAGCAGCATGTCGCCCAGGGTTTCACGGTAATCGCTTACCACCACAGCATCGCCATCGAGGAACTCTGGGAACTTATCCTGCAGTTTGTATCCGTGATATTTCTCGAATTCCGTCAGGAGGGTAGGCGTCCAGTTGGCACCATATACCTCGTAGCTGTCATTGAAGAAGGTATGAGGATATGGAGTCTTCGATGCCACGAAGGCGCTGTCGATGTGGTGCAGATAATTAGCCACGGCAGTAGAGTCGAAATGGTCGATAACGTATCCTTCTCCTCCCGGAGCGGCACGCTTTACCTTCTGTCGGGTACGGCTTTCGTAGAGAGCGATGACGCGTTTCTTGTTCTTTGCTCCTTCTACCGGGAACGCCTTGATGACCTTCAGTTTGGCAAAATCACGTTCTTTCTGTGGCACGTTGAATTCTATCTCCATCAGTTTCTGCTTTACATCCACGATGGTATCCACGAACACCGCCTTGCATGCCGCCTCGCTGATAGGCACCCACGGACCTCCGAAAGGCCATCCTGTGCCGGTAGCCATATCGGTCTCGATGCCCACCTGCTTGTTTTCCTTCTCAACAAATTTGAGCATATCCATCCATTTAGGCGAGAGATAAGGAATATCGTTCTTGTCGTTGCCCTGCACACCATAGAGCGGTGTTATTTCCACGGCACCGATACCTGCCTTGGCGTATTCGTCAAGGTTCCATTTCAGGTTTTCCTGATCCACGGCAGATCCCATCCACCACCATCTTACGCCCGGTTTGGCTTCCTGCGTAGGGGTAGGGAGGAACTGAGCCTGGCTGTTGAGTGATGACATCAATGCCAAAGCAAAGGAAAATCCTATGAGTTTATGATTTCTTTTATTGTTCATCATATTGGGTTTATTAAGTTGTTTCTAATTGTTGATTCTTCGTTTGCAAAGATAGCGAAAAATACCCAATAATAGCAGTATTATGATTCTTAAAAATGTAAAATAGTACAAATATGCTAGGTGTTTTGCCAAAAAGTCAAGGAAGTACATAACAAAGATGACCTTGCAAACCCCGAGGTATCTAAAAGAGGGTGTGTCATAAGGCTGGATATTAGTTGGCGCATAACAGTTGACCACCGCATGCACATCACTTGTTGTGCATGCGCATATCAGCTGCTATGCAAGCGCACAACAGTTGTTGTGCGACCGAAGATACTAACTTTCTCAACAACATATACTATGTTTTTCAACAACATATCAGTAATATTCCAACAAAAAGAGGGTGAATCATTAACTTATGACACACCCTCTTTGATGGTTTTATCTTCTTTTTATATAAACTCTCCTGCTATTTATTCTATTTATTCTTCAGAAAATCAATCTCTACGATTCTCAATACCGGTTTGCCCTTCTTGATTCCTATGAAATCGAGGGTGCTTGCCTTGCCGCCCGCCAGCTCCTTGGTGTCGCTGAGCTGGGTCTTGCTCTTGGCATCGCCCATCATCCTGATGGTGATATCCTTCGCCTTCACTGGCTTGTCTATCTTGATATGAACATAGCCGAGGCAGGCGTAGGTGTAACCCTCCCAAACCTTCTTCTTACCGGCAAAGATGGCGAGCGGATACATCTTGTCTCTCCAGCCCGTAAGTTTCACGGTGATTTCGTCTACCTTCTCTTTCTTGGTAAACAGATAGGTGATCCATGCATTCTCAGGCTTGCCATCGCTCTTCCATTCTGTAGTCTCATCGTCATCGAAAGTTTTCTGGGCATCTTCCTGGTTTACGCCAGCCACGGCACCGGTGATATCAATGGTCTCCTTGATATCAGTATAGGATGGGGTAGATGGCGTTTCGCCACGAGAAAGGTCGCCCTTCAAGCTGAACTGAGGCAGGTAGTGCTCGATATCGACCTTCTCGGTCTTCAAGTCGATGCTTGCCACGCCCTTGATGCCATCAGCACCAGCACAGATTGTGATGTTTCCTGGGTTCACGGTACTGCGGATCAAGACTCTGTTTACACCGCATTCTACAGGTAAATCAATCTTTCCTATATAATTATCAAAGGTGTTGTCGCTATCTGTAGAGTCTAGAATATCTGCAGCTTTGCGGGCTGCCTTCTGTTCTGCTGTCTCGTTCTTATCTACCACGAGGCTCTGATTCTTGGCTGCAAGTGCCTTTTGGGTTTCCTCGTTAGGAGTTGCCAATCCGCCAATCCATTCCATTTCGCCCTGATAGTTGAAGTGGATGGTGCGGTTATCGAGTGGACAGCGTCTGCCCTGCTTATCAACCACCTCTACCTGGATGAGCGCCATGTCGGCACCATCAGCCTTGAAACCTTCCGGATTCTGGATGCTGGTGAGCTTGATGTGATGAGGCTCGCCCGCAGTTTCGATGGCATAACGGCTTGTTTCTTTCTTGGTCTTGGCATCTTTTGATTTCTTATCAGACTTATCGTATGTATAAGCCACAGCCTCAATCTTGCCTGCCTCGAAAGGTACATTCTTCCAGGTGAAAAGCCACTGGTTGCTGCGCTCGCCCATGCCCAGACTCTTGCCGTTGATGAAGAGTTCTACCTCGTCGCCGGTACTTACCACATATTCTGTCTGCTTGATGGTTCCTGGCTTGTAGTTCCAGTGACCTACGATATAGGTGGCATCTTTTTCAGGAGATACCCAGCCATTCCACATTACCTGATGAGCAAAGAAGGCATCCTTCGGGATGCGCATCGCATCGGTCACACCGCTCGAACGGTAGTTGGCCTCACCACGATGATGGGTGTTGGTATCCGAGAAGATGATCTTGATACCGCCATCGCTTACTCTTTTGCCGGTGCCCGGACGCTCCTGCCAGTATTCGAACCAGCGCTCTACCATGCTTGCTGCAAAGGTATCCATGTTGTGATTGTATTCGAAGGCAGGCTTGCCACGATACAATGGTCCGTCGCCTTCCTTATGGTAAGGATAGCTCTGCTCATCCCAGTATTTACGCAAACCCTCGTCGCGATGATACTCCATCGACCACATCGGATGCTTCTTACTCTTGTTGATGTAAAGCATCTCGCCGCCATATTCAGCCTCGTTGATGTTGAGCATCTCTCGGCTGCCGCTGGCTCTGCCTCCGTGAGGGTCGAACTCATCGCGGATGGCTTTCATCTGTAGCATGTGCTCGCGGCTCACGCCCCTGTTTCCGCTTTCATAGAAGATGATGCTAGGGTTGTTGCGGTTGTAAATGATGGCTTCCTTCATCAGTTCCAGGCGCTGTTCCCATCTGCGGTCGAAGACATCCTTCTCTGCATCACCTGCTGGCATCGCCTGAATCAGTCCCACACGGTCGCAGCTCTCGATATCCTGTTTCCAAGGGCAGACGTGCATCCAGCGAACCAGGTTACCGCCCGATTCCACCATCAGCTTGTTGCTGTAGTCGCTCAGCCAGGCAGGAACGCTCATGCCCACGCCAGGCCACTCGTTGGAGGTGCGCTGCGCATAGCCGTGCATCATGATGGCACGGTCGTTGAGATAGAACTTGCCTTCGCCAAACTGGGTCTTGCGGAAACCAGTCTTGGTCACAACGTCATCTATCTTGCTGCCGTCATCCGCCTTCAAGAGGGTCTTCACGGTGTAGAGATAGCCATATCCCCAGCTCCAGAAGTGAGCGTTGTTCAGGAGTCCGCTCACCTTCACTGTCTTGGTTTCGCCTGGCTTCAAGGTATATCTTTCGCCATCAAAATGGCCCACTTCCTTGCCGTCAGCGTCCAGAATCTTGGCGAAGAAGCGGAAAGAGCGAGACTTGGAATCCTCATTCCTTACCTGCGATTCTGCATTTACCGTTACCTTCTTTCCCGCAATATCATAGTTGCTGCCATAGATATAGATACCTGTGGTCTTGAGATTATTGTAGAGCGGAAGAGTCTGGTAGAGCTTGTCGGTGATGTGGAGGAAGACATTCTTTGGAATACCGCCATAGTTGGCATTGAAGTTCTTGTCGTTCCACTGGAAACGTTGACCGCTGGTGCGCTCACGATAGTTCCAGGAGTTATCCACACGTACGGCTATGACGTTTTCACCTTTTATAATATAAGGTGTCAGGTCGAATCCGCTTGCCATCACACCATTCTCGGTATATCCCACTTTCTTGCCATTGAGCCAGATGTCGGCACCGTAGCGCACGCCCTCGAACTCGATGAAATACTTGCGGTCGCCCACTTCTTGGATATGGAAGTGCTTGCGATACCACATGATGGTGTCGCTGAGGTGTTCGATAGAAACCTTGAACGCTTCTTTCTCGTTAAAGGCACGAGGCAGCGTAATCTGTTTCCAACCGGCATCCTTGTAGTTTGCCTGTTCTGCTCCCTGGAAGTCGCCCACCTTGAGCAACCATCCCCCATTAAAATTGAGCTTTGTCCTTTCTACTGCATACATCTGGCAGAGCGAGATGAAAGCGAGTAGAAGCAGAAATAGTCTTTTTCTCATTCTGATTTTGTTTTGATTGTTTTGTTGCGTTATTATTCTAATTTTGTTGCAAAGTTACGAAAAGAATGTATATTTCTTATGGATTTTTGTACGATTTCATGTTCTTTTGTTCGAGTTTCTACTATTTCCGTTTTATAAAATTGAAAGTGTCTACTGAAATCAGAAAAACAGAAAATGTTATGCCAAATGTCATAGCCCAAATATCAAAAGAATAGGTTGGGTATGGGGCGAAATGAGTATTTTTGCAGCAGAAATTTTAAACAAGCTAATAACAAGAATAATATGAATAGTGTTTTAGAAGGTCGTCCTGCCTTGAAAAAGGAGGTCGAGAAGATTGCAGAAGTTGCCGGATACCTCTGGCAGAATGGTTGGGCTGAGCGTAATGGTGGTAATATCACCGTAAACGTAACAGACTTGGTTGATGACGAGATCAAGGCTTTGCCTGCCATCAGCGAAGTGAAGCAGATTGGTACAGCTTTACCTGCATTGAAGGGCTGCTACTTCTTCTGCAAGGGTACAGGTAAGCGTATGCGCGACTTGGCTCGCTGGCCTATGGAGAACGGTTCTATCATCCGTATCCTCGACGATTGCGCCAGCTATGTCATCATAGCCGATAATCCTGTGATGCCAACCTCAGAGTTGCCTAGTCACCTGAGCGTTCATGCCCGTCTCATCGAGAAGGGTTCCAACTATAAGGCTACCGTTCATACTCACCCTATCGAGCTTATCGCCATGAGCCACAACAAGAAGTTCATGGGCAAGGACGTTTTGAGCAACCTGCTCTGGAGCATGATTCCAGAGACCAAGGCTTTCTGTCCGCTCGGTCTGGGCATTGTTCCTTATCAGTTGCCTGGCAGCTTGAAGCTGGCTGAGGAGACTTTGAAGGAGCTGGAGGATTACGATGTAGTGATGTGGGAGAAGCACGGTGTCTTTGCCAAGGGCTTGGATGTAATGGATGCCTTCGACCAGATTGACGTGCTCTCAAAGAGCGCTAAGATCTATATCGATTCAAAATGCATGGGATTCGAGCCTGATGGCATGAGCCAGGAAGAGATGGCTGAGATGACCAAGGCTTTCAATTTGCCAAGATAAAATATAGGTTAGTTCATCAGATACATAAAGAATGTCAGATATTGATTCAATATCTGATATTCTATGAATAGTAGATATAGTGTTGTTGGTAATATTTTGATATAAATAGGTTTACTGGATATACATTTTATAGGTAATAGGTTTATTAGGTTTTAGTGTTATTAGGTAAAAGTTTTTGGGTTTAGTTAAACAAAGCCCCCGAACATCGTGAGATACTCGGGGGCTTTTTCTGTTTCTAAGCTAACTAAATTCTTTATATCAATCCATGTGGAAGAGTTCTTCCAATGGGATGCTGACGGGCGAATTATCCGGGTTTACTTCCATGATATCTGCCATCATATCCCACCATTTCTGGGTGATAGGATCCACGTTGGTGGTGTCCTGGCTGTTGGTATCGCTGTCGCATTTCTGAACGGCAAAGAGCAGGTTGGTGTCTTTGTCCCAGAAGATGCTGTAGTCGCTCACACCCTGGTCCTTGATCATCTGTTTCAACTCAGGCCAAATCGCAGCATGGCGCTTGGCATATTCCTTTTCGCATCCCTTCTTGAGATACATCTTAAATGCAAATCTTTTCATTTTACTTTGAACTTTTTTTCCTTTGAACTTTGAACTTTGAGCTTTGAACTTTATGATTAGTTTATCTGTATAAAACTTATCTTCAATAATAAGGCATATCATAAAGTTCAAAGTTCAAAGTTCCAAGTTCCAAGTTTAATGTTAAATCAACTGTGGCAGGAAGCTTGAGATGATCAAGACTATGATGCCAACGATTAATACGGCGATGGTCTTTTTAGAGCAGCCTTTCCATTCCTTCAGGATGATGCCCCATACATTTGAGAACACCACGTTGAGTGCCATCAGGATGCAGAACGACAGGGTCATGAGGGTAGGGGATTCGGTGAGGAAACCTTTTCCTAATGACAAACCGAAGAACTGACTGTACCACAAGGCTCCCGCCAAGGCACAATATAGGATGTTATTGCTCCAAACCTCCTCGTTCTTGTAGTCGCTCCAAGTATGATTCTTGGTGTTCTGATAGAAACAGTAGATGGCGTTGGTGATGAAACCACCCACGGTTACGAGGAAGGTGGCAGGCAGGGTCTTGAACATATCCGGAGTGAAGGTGCCGAAGTGGATATCCTCTCCGAAGGCAAGACCCACATTGAAGCATCCGCTCATGAAACCAGCCAGCAGGGCGATAGCGAGACCCTTAGGGAAGTTGAAGTCTTTCACAGCCGCCTTCTTCTCTTCTTCAGAGAGAGAGGAAGCCTTCATGCTTCCAGCCACACCGATGATGGCGATACCGATAAGGGTGACTACCACACCGAGAATTACGCTGAAGGTGAGCGATGAAAGGGCATCCAGCTCGGGGAAGAAGATGTTGAGCAGAACTGGACCCATGATGGTTCCGAGACCTGCACAGGTTCCCAGGGCGATGCTCTGACCCAACGCCACGCCCAGGTAGCGCATGGAAAGACCGAAGGTCAGTCCGCCTACGCCCCAGAGTACACCGAAGAGCATGGTCATCGCTACATTGAAGCCATAACCGTCGAATAATTCAAAGAAAGAATGTCCGCTAGGAACAGCGAGCATAGCGCCTAAAAAAGGCAAAATAAGCCATGCAAACACACCCTGAACTACCCAGTATGATTCCCAACTCCAATCTTTGATCTTGTTGATAGGGACGTAACAGCTGGACTGGCAGAATGCGCCGATGGCTATGATTAAAAGTCCTATTAATATTTCCATTGTATTGTTAATTGCTTGGTAATTAGGTTATAAAACCGTTGCCGGTGGCTTAAGCGCCCTGAAAGGGCAAAAGCACCTAGCCCAGGGCATCGCCCTGGGGATAGGTGTTTATTAATTCATGCGCCCTGTAAGGGCAAAAGCTTTTTTAAAACCACTTATGCAGTTTTATATCTTAGTTTCTCTTAGCGAGAACTTCTGCCTCGTACTTCTCGATGTCAGCGATATACTCTTCGCCAACAGGGATGTTGTTCTTCAGGTTGAAGTAATCATATACAGCACCGAATGGCAATGTCTTCTCTTCCTCGAGGAGAGCCAGGCGCTGGAAGAGCTTGCCCTCGTCCTCATACTTGCGGAGGGTATCCAGTGGCTCAAGGAATGCCTGCAACAATGACTTCTGAGCGGCACGGACACCGATGATGTAAGCACCAATACGGTTGATGGAACCGTCGAAGTAGTCGAGACCGATGTGAGCACGGTCGAGTGCGTTGGCACGAACCAGCTCAGAGAAGAGGTTGCGTGTATTGTCGTCGAAGAGTGTTACGTGGTCTGAATCCCAGTGCATTGGGCGGGATACGTGGAGCATCAGCTCAGGAACGAAGAGCAGGAGTGCTGAAACAGCATCTGATACGTTCTCTGTTGGCTCGTAGTGACCTGTATCGAGGGTGTACATCACGTTGTTCTTAGCGCAGTAGCCAGCGTAGAAGTCGTGAGAACCTACGGTGTAAGCCTCCAAGCCGATACCGAAGAGCTTAGCCTCGAGGCAAGACTTCATGTTTGGCAATTCTTCTGCCAGGATTTCATCGAGAGAGTTCTTCAGAATCTCGCGATAGCGGCCCTTCTCTACGGTGATATCCTTGGAACCATCGTGTACCCAGATGTTCATGATACATGGGTCGTTCTGGAACTTACCCATGGCGTCTGCGATACGGCGGCAACGCTTGGTGTGCTCAATCCAGAACTCGCGGATAGCTGGGTCAGGATTTGACAATGTGAGGTTTCCGCTCAATGGGTGAGAGAAAGAAGTTGAGTTGAAGTCGAGCTTCATGTTCTGTTCCTTAGCCCACTGCATCCAGCCTGTAAACTGGTCAACGGTTACTTCGTTGCGGTCGATCTGCTTGCCGCCGAACTCACCGTAAATCTCGTGGAGATTGAGACGGAAAGTACCAGCGAGGAGAGAGTTCACCTTCTCGATGTCCTGACGGAGCTCGTCGATGTTGCGAGCCTTGCCTGGATAGTTACCTGTACTCTGGATACCGCCAGAAGCTGCCTCGCCACGCTCGAAGCCAACCACGTCGTCAGCCTGCCAGCAATGCAGAGAGATTGGAGTCTTCTCCAAAGTCTCAATAGCCTTGTCAGTATCTACACCTAGAGCAGCATAGCGCTCCTTTGCAATCTCGTAATTCTTTAAAATCAAATCTGCTTTCATTGTTTTTATGTATTTTGTTTGTTGTTTTTTTTTGCTTATGACTGGGGGGGACCAGCGATGGAATCGCTGGGAACGGAGGCGACCAAGGGGGGAAGGTTCTTTTTTCCTTTTTGCCCTTTTACCTTTTTACCCTTTTATCTTTAAAAACTTCTCGTATGCCTCATCCCATGCCTCCTTGTTCTTTGGCTCGAATTTCTTGAGCTCAAGCGAGTTGGCGATGATCTGACGCATTTCCCAGATGTCCTTGACCAAGCCTGATGCCTTTGCCTGAAGCATGATGTTGCCGATGGCTGTGCCTTCCTGAGGACCCGCCAATACGGTGACACCGCAGCTGTCTGCAGTGAACTGGTTGAGATATTGGTTGAGCGAACCGCCACCGATGATGTGGAGCACGTTGAGGTCGAAGTCGGCAAAATCCTTCAGCCAGGTGAAAATCTGACGATAACGGAGCGCAAGACTCTCGAAGATGCAACGGCAGAATTCGCCATAGTTCTGAGGAACGTGCTGTCCTGTCTTTTCGCAATACTGCCTGATAGCTTCTACCATGCTCGATGGGTTGGCAAAGCAGGCATCGTCCGGGTTGATGATGCTCTGGAAGGCAGGCTGCTTCATGGCTTCGGCTATCAGCTCAGCATGTCCCAGACTCTTCATATCCTTCTGGCTGGCAGCCGCTTCGTCCTTCCATTCCTTGCGGCAGCGCTCGTAAATCCACATGCCGCAGATGTTCTTCAGGAATCGGGTAGTACCCTCGATGCCGCCTTCGTTAGTGAAGTTGAGTTCATAACTCTTCTCATTGATAATGGCTTTCTTGGTCTCGATACCCATCAGACTCCAGGTACCGGAGCTCAGATAGGCAAACTCCTCGTTCTTGGCTGGCACGGCAGCTACGGCGCTGGCTGTATCGTGACCCGCTACGGCGATGACCGGAACGGCATTCAAGCCCGTCATCTTCTGCACCTCTTCGGTCAGCGTACCGATGATGGAAGCAGGGTTGGTCATCTTGCCAAACTGCTCTCTCTTCAGTCCGAGACTCTCCACGAGATCGTTGTCCAGGTCGCCCGTCATCGGGTTGAGAATCTGGGAAGTAGATGCCACGGTATATTCGCAGATTGCCTTTCCGGTGAGCATATAGCTCAGAGCATCAGGGATAAAGAGAATCTTGTCAGCATTCTCTAAAGCCACGTTTCCCGCCTTTCTCATGGCGTATATCTGGAAGAGCGAGTTGAAGTTCATGAATTGGATTCCAGTCTTCTCGTATACCTTTTCCTTGCTGATTTTCTCGTCGAAGTATTTCTCCATCATGCCGAAGGTATGAGGGTCGCGGTAGGCGAGAGGATTGCGGAGGATATCCCCGTTTTTGTCCACATATACGAAGTCGCATCCCCAGGTATCGATACCGATGCTTTCGATATGGATGCCGCGCTGCGCCACGAGTTTCAATCCGGCGATAATCTCATAGAAGAGGGCGAAGATGTCCCAATAGAAGTGATTGCTGGTCTCGATGAGTCGGTTGTCGAAGCGGGTGAGTTCTTCCAGTTCGAACTTGCCCTCAGCCAGACTTCCCAGGATGGTTCTGCCACTGGTAGCACCCAGGTCTACGGCAAAGAAGTATTTCTTCTGTTCCATTTTTATAGCGTGTATTTTAAGTTATTGTTATTTGTTTACGGTTGCAAAGATAGGATGAAAATGCAAGATGAAACAAGAGAAAATGATATTAGAGCCTAGTTTTTTGGCAGCTGGTCAAGAATCTAAAAGAAATATCAAAAATTTAAGTTTTTGGGTGGAGCAGTTTTTGGCACGGATTACACGGATTACACGGATTCTTTATGCGATTATAATCGCTTTGCCCACATTAGCGCCATAAAATCCGCGTAATCCGTGCCTTATCTATACCCTAGGCAAGAAGCTTATGACACACCCTCATCTGTTTGTGGGAATTTTTTTATCGGGTTGTATTTCTGAAATCGGATGGCTTCATGCCGGTCTGATTCTTGAAATTAGCCGAGAAATAATCAGGGGATTCGAAATTCAGGCGGTAGGCTATTTCCTTGATGCTCTCATTGGTGGTAGACAGCAGTTCCTTGGCTCTCTGTAGTTTCAAAGTCTGCTGATAGAGTGCAGGAGCGAAGCCGGTATATTCCTTGAAGAGCTTGCGGAACGAAGAATAGCTGACGCCCAGTTCCTGTGCTAAATCCTGGATGGTGAGCGTATCCTCCAGGCTCTCACGGATGCGCAGACGAGCCCTGTTGATGATATCCACATGCTTGGAATCCTTGCCCAGGATGATGTTTCTCTCCAAGGAATACATCTTTCCGATGAGGTGGTTCACGATGCCCGCCAGTGTCTGCTGTACGAATGCAGCCTCCTCCTGTGCCGTCTTGTACGCCTCCTCATACAGGGCGATGATTTCGTTGCTGTAGCCCACGTGATAGATCGGCTTTTCCGGCGATAGGAATCCCGCCTTCACACGGTCGTTGATATTCTTTCCCTTGAATCCGATCCAGTAGCTCTTCCATCCCTTTGTGCTCGATGGATGATAGCTGTGCCATTCACCGGGAAAGAGCAGGAAGATGTCTCCAGCCTTGATTTTGGTTTCCGGAAGATGGGCAGAGCTGAACACACCTTCTCCTTCCGGCTGATAGAGGAGCTGGTATTCATCGAGGGTTCTTCCCTTCTTAATATCGAAATAATATCCATCGGCATGTCCCTTGGTAGGATATTCTTCCCCTGGTACGATTTCCTCTCGTCCCACGGTGCTGATGGTGAGACCCCATTCGGCGTCTCTTTCTGTTGCTAATAGATATTTGCTGGTTTGCATATTGCTTATTTTGTTTCTGTATAATCGCTTAGAGGCGTTTTTATGTCCAAATCCGCCTTTTCGCTAATTTTTCGGCAAAAATACACAAAAAAATCCACTATACCTTATTATATATGTAAAAAAGTATTTAAAATTATACTGAAATGTATAAAATGCGTGGTTTTGGATGATAATAATGATAGTTGAACAATTTTATTCTATGAAAAACAAGGTTTTTTAATAGTTTTGCAGCAGAAATCCTTTTCAAGAGGATTGCGACTAACAAAGCGAAATTGTCAAACTGGAATAGAAAGTAAAATCTTAACGTCATAATAAACAAAATGAATAACAAGCTATTTATGAAAAGTTCAGCATTGCCTGCAACTTTGTTTTGCACGGCATTGATGCTTGCCCCTCTTTGCGGAGGCGCAGGTTCTGCTAAAGCGAGTGTAGCTGTTGCTCAACAGACAGGTATCCTCAAGGGTACTGTTGTTGATGCCAATGGCGAAGCCGTTATTGGAGCTAGTGTTATCATCGAGGGACAGAAAGTTACCCAGGGTACGGTTACAGACTTTGATGGTAACTTCTCTCTCAACGTGAAGCCAGGAGCCAAGTTAAAGATCAGTTACATTGGATTCGTATCACAGACCGTGGTTGCCAAAAACGGCATGCAAGTGGTCTTGAAGGAAGAGGCTACTTCCCTCAAGGCTGTAGAAGTAGTTGCCTATGGTGTGCAGAAGAAGGTAACCGTTACAGGAGCCCTCTCCAGCGTGAAGAGTGAAGACCTGGTCCGTACCCCTGTAGGTAATGTCAACAATGTGCTCGGTGGTCAGCTTTCGGGTGTTACCACCGTACAGTATTCCGGTGAACCGGGTTCTGATGCTGCGAGCGTATTTGTTCGTGGTAAGGCTTCTTTCAATGGTGCCGACCCTTTGGTTCAGGTGGATGGTGTAGAGCGAAGCATGAGCGATGTGGATCCTGAGGAAATCGAGAGCATCACCGTTTTGAAGGATGCTTCTGCCACAGCCGTATTCGGTGTGCGTGGTGCCAACGGTGTTATCCTGATTACTACCAAGCGTGGTCAGGAGGGTAAGACCAAGATCAGCGGTTCTACTTCATGGGGTATCTTGACTCCTACCAAGATGGTAGAGCAGGCTAACAGCTACGAGTATGCTACCTTCCATAATATGATGCGCCAGAATTCGCATGGTAAGAATGGCGAACCGTTGAGTCCTCAGTTCTCTGATGTCGTTATCCAGAAGTTCAAGGATGGAAGTGATCCTATCCGTTTCCCTAGCACCTTGTGGGCTGAATACATCATGAAGGATGCTACCATGCAGAGTAAGCACAACCTGAACATCAGCGGCGGTACCAAGACGGCACGCTACTTCATCAATGTTGGTTACTATACTCAGGGTGGTCTGTTCAAGGAGTTTGGGCAGGATTACGACTTCGGTTATCAGTATAACAGTTTCAACTACCGTGCCAACCTCGACCTGGATGTCACCAAGACAACCACCATCTCCTTCAATCTGGCAGGTAAGGTAGATAATGCCAACAAGCCATATTCCGGTCAGGGATCATCCGGTCTGATCAATGAGGCTTATCAGGCTACCCCATTCTCCAGTCCGGGTATCATCAACGGCAGATACATCGCTACCGAGACCCAGTATGAGGATTGCGGTACCGACCAGCTTCCTTTCGTGGGTGGCAGCGGCATCACCTATTTCGGCAATAATGATGTGAATGGCGGTTTCATGAAGACTACCAACAACAAGCTGCAGTTTGACCTCCAGTTGAAGCAGAAGCTCGATATGATTACCAAGGGTCTTTCTTTCAAGATGAAGGCTTCCTACAATGGTGCCTACGCCATCAATAAGAATGCATACGCCAAGAAGGCTACCTATACCCCTGTACTTCAGGAAGATGGAAGCTACAAGTATAAGAAATATGGTAACGAAGAGCAGTTGAAGTATGAAGAGAAGACCGGTCGCAGCCGTTACTGGTATTTTGAGGCAGGTCTCAACTACAACCGTTCGTTCGGATTGAACAATGTGGGTGCCATCCTGCTCTACAATCAGGACAGCAGCTATTATCCGAGCACCTATACCAATGTGCCTCACCGCCAGGTAGGTCTGGTGGGTCGTGTTACCTACGACTGGAACAACCGCTACATGGCAGAGTTCAATGTGGGTTACAATGGTTCCGAGAACTTTGCTCCGGGCAAGCGTTACGGTACTTTCCCGGCTATGTCTGTGGGTTGGGTTGTGAGCGATGAACCATTCTTCAAGCCGCTTACCAAGGTAGTAAGCTTCCTGAAGCTCCGTGCCAGCTACGGTCTGGTAGGTAATGCCAATCTGAACGGCAACCGCTTTATGTACACCGCCGATCCTTTTGCTATCAACAATAATGGAGTTTCTACCCGCAATGGATACGGATACATCTTCGGTGTCAATAACACTACCGTATGGAAGGGAGCCTACGAGATGGCGCGCCACAATGCCGACATCACCTGGGAGCACGCCTACAAGCAGGACTATGGTTTCGACATCAACTTCCTGAAGGATAAGCTCCGTGGTAACTTCGATTACTACTACGAGCACCGTACCGACATCATGATGATTGACAACAATGTACCTACCATCATCGGTTTCAAGATGCCTTACACCAACGATGGTGAGGTGAACAGCTGGGGATGGGAAGCATCCCTGAAGTGGCAGGACAAGATAGGCAAGAACTTCAGATATTGGGCAGGTGTCAACCTCTCTTACAACCAGAATGAGCTGATCAACAATGGTGAGGCTCTGCAGCCAGAGGCTTATCAGATGGCAAAGAACCATCGTCTGGGTGCCCGCAGCATGTATCAGTTCTGGCGTTATTACGACGAGCAGACACCGGCACTCTATGAGAAGACTTTCGGCGAGAAATTCCCTACCCAGCTGGTAGAGAACATCCAGCCTGGTGATGCTGTGTATGTGGATTTGAACCACGATGGAAAGATAGACCCGAACGATAAGACCCGCGACCTGGGCTATACCGATGATCCTGAGTATATGGTTGGTCTGAACCTCGGATTCAGCTACAAGGGATGGTCTGTCAATACCCAGTGGACGGGTGCCTGGAACGTAAGCCGTATGCTGGATGGTGTGTTCCGCTCACCATTCTACAACAAGACCTCTCACGAGATGGGTGGACTCCTGAAGTATGTGGTGGAGAACAGCTGGACAGCCGATAATCCATCCCAGAGTGCGAAGTATCCACGTGCATCATGGGATGCCTGGGACAACAACTACGCCACTTCTACCCTCTATGAGAAGGATGCGAAGTATCTGCGCCTGAAGACCCTGCAGATTTCCTACGATTTCAACGCTCCGTTCATGAAGCGCATGGGTATGAACCAGTTGCAGCTGGCATTCAGCGGTTACAACCTCCTTACCTTCACTCCTTATATCTGGGGTGATCCTGAGGCACGTGCTACCACTGCACCATCCTATCCATTGCAGCGTACTTACATGCTGTCTTTGAAGGTGGGCTTCTAATATATTACACATTAATATATATAAATAGGTAAATACAATGAAACTTAACAATATATTCAGAGGAATCGTTCTTACTGCCGTTATCGGTTCTGCGGTGACGGGTTGTACAGAGCAGATCAAGTTTGGAGATTCCTTCATCGAAAAGACTCCGGGTGGCGATGTTACCATTGATACCATCTTCAATAGTGCAGAATATACCCAGCAGTTCTTGACCAGTATTTATAAGAACCAGTACTACGGTCTGCCTTTCAAGGCGGGTGACGGCAACTCCCACAGTTACTTCAGTGGTCAGATTGAGGCGATGTCAGACTGCTGGCACAATCCTACATCGTCAGTTGCTATGTATAATCTGGTGTATGGTGATTACATGACAGCAGCCAGCAGCAATTCCATCTATGGTTTTGACAAGGAGAATATCTGGGAGATGGTGCATGCCTGCTACCTCCTGATGGAGAATATCAGCCGTGTGCCTGATATGGATGAGGATACCAAAAAGCAGTATGTGGCTGAGGCGAAGTGCCTGATAGCATCTTCCTACTTCAACCTCTTCCGCATGTACGGCGGTCTGCCTCTGGTTACTCACTCATACGATGTAAACGGAGATAAGCTGGATGCGCCACGTGCTTCGGTAGAGAAGACACTCAATTTCATTCTCAAGCTTTATGATGAGGCTATCAATTCAGGAGCCCTTCCTTTTGCTTATTCTGATGATGATGTCACTACCATGAAGGCACACTGGACCAAGGCGGCTGCCATGGCGATGAAGTGCCGTGTACTGCAGTTTGCAGCTTCTCCATTGTTCAACGACGACCAGCCATATTACAGCGGCAAGTATTCCATGGAGAATGCGAGTCAGGACAGTCTGGCTTGGATGGGTGGCAAGAAGCCTGAGTTGTGGCAGCAGTGCAAGAAGGCATGTGAAGACTTCTTCAATGAGAATGCCAACAACGGCAATCCTTACCATCTTGTAGAGCCTACAGCCCAGACTACTGAGGCTTATCGTTTTGCCTATCGCTTTGCGTATATCAGTCAGGCTAGTCCGGAGGTCATCTTCGAGACCCGTGTTACTGACAACAACCACAACTCCAAGTATTGCTGGGCGGCACGTCAGTATATGCGTACCCTCGACCGCCAGGCTTATTGCCCTACCCAGGAGTTCGTAGAGATGTTCCCTTGGGCTGATGGCAAGCCATTCAACTGGGAGGAGACCGAGAAGGCTGGCGAATTGGACCACATGTTTATCAAGGGTGACAGAAAGATAGGCAAGCAGGAACTGCAGAATGTGAAATACACCCGCGACCCTCGTCTTTACGAAACAGTAAGTGTGAACGGACAGCGCGACAAGGTGAATGTGGGCGACGGTAAGTCAACCGGTCAGAATGTAGAGTTGTATGTGGGCGGTACCAATGCCGGTACAGGTCCAAACAATTGTGTGGGTGCTTTTGCTACAGGCTATTTCCACAACAAGTACATTGCCGACGGAATCACCGGTTCTGCCTACGAGCGCGAGAAGCCACACTGGGTAGAGATGCGTCTTTCCGACCTCTATCTCATCTATGCCGAGGCTCTGCTTCAGGCAGACGGCAACAATGTCAAGGCTTTGGAATACATCGACAAGATCCGTGCCCGTGTAGGTTTGAAGGGACTTGCGGAATGTAACCCATCAGAGAATCTTACCACCAACAAGGAGAATCTTCTGGAAGAGTTGCTGCGCGAGCGTGCCTGCGAGCTGGGATTCGAGAACACCCGCTTCTTCGATATGAAGCGCTATAAGAGAGCCGACCTCTTCAGCCGCACTCTCCATCGTCTGGTTATCTATCGCCAGGTGAAGGATGATGCTACGGGCAAGTGGGAAACCTCTACCAACAAGTGGTATAATGGCGACAGAACCAACAAGAAGCTGAATAAGGACAATGATGCCTGGTACGAGCCATCTCATTTTGAGTATAAGCGCCTGCCTATCACCACGGGAGCCCGTGCATGGTGGAATGGATTCGATGTAAAGTGGTATCTGTTCCCATTCCCACAGACCGAGGTATTGAAGGGTTATCTCGTTCAGAACCCAGGCTGGTAATCCCGCCGGAGGTTATCTCTTGAGTAAAGGTTACTTGATTAAAGTTACAGATTAAAAAAGTAAATTCGATGAAAAATAATAAGAATGCTGTACTGATGGCGATGGCTCTCCTGAGCCTGCCAGCTTCAGCACAAGTCAAAATAGATTCCATTGCTCCTCATCGCTATGCGGCTCAGAGCATCGATGTGGGTGCCAATGCGAACTTCTCCCGCGAGCAGTCAACTTCAGCAGTGTCTGTCATCACCAGCGAGAGTACCAACAAGCGCAGCGCCAAGAATATCGGCAACTCTATCCTGGGACAGGGTTCCGGCTTGATTTCGCTGCAGAATTCCGGCAACTATGCCGGCATCAATCCTACCTTCTACATCCGCGGTATGCAGAGTCTGGATGGCAACACCCCTCTCTTCGTGGTAGATGGTATCGAGCGTGATATCCAGTATATCTCTGCCGAGGAAGTAGAGAGCGTATCCGTATTGAAGGATGCTGCTGCCACCGCACTCTATGGCTACAAGGGTGCCAACGGCGTGGTGCTCATCACTACCAAGCGCGGTAAGTTCAATTCCAAGGAAATCAAGGTGAATCTGGATCATGCCATCAACTTCATGGCTCACAAGCCTAAGTTCGTGGATGCGCAGACCTATGCCAAGGCGATGAACGAAGCTTATGCCAACGATGGCTTCGAGAACCCTAGATATACCCAGGAAGAGGTGGATGCCTTCGGATCAGGCAAATATCCTTATCTCTATCCTAACGTTAACTGGGTGGATGAAACTTTCCGCAACCACAGCGTTACCAATATGCTCAACGCTTCGTTTACGGGCGGTGGCGAGAAGTTCAAGTACTATGCCTTGCTCGACCTGCAGTATGACAATGGTTTCGTAAAGAATCCGGATACCCACGAGGGATATTCTACCAATAATAAATATGTGAAGGGCAACCTGCGCATGAATATGGATATGATTCTCTCGAAGAATACTACCATGAAGGTGAACCTCCTGGGTGTGCTCGCCGAGTCGAATGCTCCAGGCAATTCTGCCAAGTTGTGGGATATGGTCTATAGCCTGCCTTCCGCTGCCTTCGCCGTGAAGGGCGAGGATGGCAAGTGGGGCGGTAATTCTACCTGGGCTGGTACCGTTAACCCTGTGGCGCAGTCGCAGGATGCCGGTTACTCCAGAAATCACAACCGTGGTATCTATACCGACCTCACCATCCGTCAGGAACTCCCTGCGGTATTGAAGGGTCTGGCTGTTCAGGGCCGCATCGCCTACGACCATTTCTCCAACATCTACGAGAATTACAGCAAGACATACGTATATGGAAGTCCTACGGTAGCCGACTGGCTGAATGGCGAACCTCAGTTGGGCAAAGCCTTTACGGGTGGTTCTGAGAGCGATCTCGGTGCCTCCATCTCAACCAACAGCTTCTCCCGCCGTTTCCATGCCGATGCCAGTGCCGACTATCAGAATACCTTCGGCGCCCACAGCATCTACAGCCAGTTGAAGTACGATTACGAGTTCAGCGATGAGTTTGCCATCAACAGTACGCTCTATCGCCAGAACATCAGCTGGTACACCCACTATGGTCTGCTCGATCGCTACTTCCTCGACCTTGCCCTGGTAGAATCCGGTTCCAACCGTCTGGCTCCTGGCAGCAAGTGGGCGTTGTCGCCTACGGTATCAGCAGCCTGGGTACTCTCCAAGGAGAATTTCATGAAGAATCTCAACTGGGTGGATTTCCTCAAGCTCCGTGCTTCCTACGGCATTATCCAGACCGACATCCTGCCTGAGAGCGGATGGATGTACTATATGCAGCAGTATCAGACAACTGGTGGTACCTATCCGTTCAACAGCGGTTTCCAGAGCGATTTCGGCAGAACCTATCTTGACGCCATTGCTACTTCCGGTCTGACCCGTGAGAAGGCAGCCAAGTTCAATGCCGGTGTAGATGCCACCCTGTTTGGCGGTCTCGATTTCAGCTTTGATGGTTTCTATCAGCGCCGTTCCAACATCTGGGTATCTACCGCAGGCAAGTATTCTTCAGAGTTGGGTGTGGATGCTCCATACGAAGGCGATGGTATCGTGGATAGCTGGGGTTGGGAGGCAAGTCTCGACTACAACAAGCAGATTGGCGACGTGAAGTTCAACATCGGTGCCAACATCGATTACTATCGCAGCCAGATCAAGGAGCAGGATGAGGCTCCTAAGCTCTATCCTAACTTGGTAAGCACCGGCCATCGCGTAAGCCAGCTCTTCGGCTACAAGGCTATCGGCTTCTTCAAGGACCAGGCAGACATCGATGCTTCCAAGCCACAGCTTCTGGGCAGCACTCCTCGTCCGGGCGACATCAAGTATGAGGATGTGAATGGGGACGGACAGATTGATACCAACGACAAGACTGCCATAGGATATTCTACCGTGGCTCCTGAAATCTACTACAATATCCATTTGGGAGTAGAGTGGAAGGGACTGGGCGTTGATGCGATGTTCCAGGGCACAGGCCGTTATAGCGGCGTGCTTTCTACCAAGAGTATGTACAAGCCACTGGTGGGCAACACCACCATCTCTCAGTACTACTACGACAACCGTTGGACTCCTGAGACAGCCAGCACAGCCAAGTTCCCGGCGCTGAGCTCAACCAGCAATGCCAACAACTACAATACAAACACCCTCTGGATGTTTGACCGCTCATTCTTCAAGCTTCGCAACATCGAGGTTTATTACAACTTCCCTAAGGCGATGCTCGCCAAGACCAAGCTCCTGAATGCAGCCAAGTTGTATGTACGTGGTGTAGATTTGTTTAGCTTCGACCATCTCGATGAGTCAGATCCTGAGGTATTCGGTGCAACCAATCCTCTGAATCGCAGCATCGTGGCTGGTTTGTCAGTAACATTCTAATTATCTTAAAGTAGAACAATAATGAAAACAAATAAATTAGTATATGGTCTGTTCGGACTCTTGGCGCTGGCATCTTGCAGCGATAAGATGGATTACAGCGAGACGGTAGTCAAGGATAAGGATTATGTGATTCAGACCTTTGAGAAGGTGGGTGGTTTCATGACCGATATCTACAATTATGCAGACTATGATTATGGTCAGAACTTTGGCGGAGGCATGCTTGCCTCTGCCACCGACGAGAGTGTTTACTCCGTGAGCGGTACCAGCATCGAGACCTTCTATAACGGTAGCTGGAGCCCATCCAACGCCCAGGGCTCGCTCTGGAGCAATATGTATAAGGGCATCAAGACCTGCAATGTAGTATTGAAGGATTTCCAGGACTTGAAGTTCGAGGATTTCGAGCTCAATGCCGACTATCAGCAGCAGATGTTCCGTTACGAGAACTACAAGTGGGAGGCCCGCTTCTGGCGTGCTTACTTCTATTTCAATCTCGTTCGCCAGTATGGTGGTGTGCCTGTCATCGATCCTGAGATGGCGGCAGCTGATGTCAATAATCAGCCTCGCAAGTCATCTGACGAGGTGTTCCAGTACATCTTCGATGAATGTGACGCCGTAAAGGACAGCATCATCAAGGATTACTCTGACCTGGGAAGCATGGCTCTGAGTACAGCTGAGGATGGACGTGCCAACAACCTGACCGTTCTTGCCCTCAAGTCTCGTGCTGCGCTCTATTGGGCGAGTCCTCTCTTCAATCCTTCAGGCGATAAGGAGCGTTACCACAAGGCTGCTCTCTATACCAAGGAATTGCTGGATGCCTGTCAGGCAAGAGGCATGAAGCTTGCTGCCAAGTATGCTGATCTCTGGTCAACCAATAATTACAAGGATGCCGACAAGAAGTGCGAGATCATCTTCGGTCGCCGTATCTATGGTAGCAAGATTTCAGCTACCGATCCTAAAGATAATATGGTAGAGAGCTACAACTATCCGTTCGGTATCGATATGGCTAAGGCAAGTTACTCAGCTTCCGGTAGAAACTGCCCATCCCAGAACCTGGTGGATGCCTACGAGATGAAGGCTACGGGTAAGGGTATCAACGAGGCTGGCAGCGGCTATGATGAGCAGAATCCATACGCTGGTCGTGACCCTCGTTTCGAGTTGACTATCGCCAAAAATGGTGATGTATGGCCTACTGCAGCCCGATATAACAAGGCTAAGCTGCAGACCTATTATGGCGGCGTGAATGCCGAGCCATTGGTGGGTGCTACTCCTACGGGTTACTATCTGAAGAAGTTGCTGCATGGTGATATCGACCTTACTTCAAAGACCAAGAAGCAGGGCGACTATCATACCTGGGTTACCTATCGTCTGGGTGAGTTCTATCTCAACTATGCTGAGGCTGCATTCAAGTATCTGGGCAGTGCCACTGCTACGAGTGCCGATCTCCCTATGTCGGCAGACGAGGCTGTGGACAAGATTCGCCAGCGTGCCGGAATGCCTGATTTCCCTACTTCGTTGAGCAATGAGGAGTGGTGGAGCAAGTATCAGAACGAGCGCATGGTAGAGTTGGCTTTCGAGGGTCATCGCTTCTGGGATGTACGCCGCTGGAAGGAGGCTGACAAGTTCTTCAAGAACATTCAGGAGATGAAGATTACCAAGAACGATGATGGTTCCTTCACCTATACCCGTGAAACCGTACAGCGCCAGTGGGATGACAAGATGTATCTCTTCCCAATCCCTAACGACGTGATGCTGAAGCACGAGAAATATGGTGCCAAATGGGAGCAGAATCCTGGCTGGTAATAGGATGATTATAAGAATAAAAAAACTCGTTGGTAAAGAAGCCAACGAGTTTTTTTTGTAATCTATTTGGCAGGCAATCTTTACTTGCCATACTTGCTAGGCGCTATTCCATACTTGTTCTTGAAGCACTTATAGAAATAGGTGGAATCGGAGAAACCAACCTTCTCGCTAATCTCGCTTACCGTGTATTCGCCTTCCAGCAGGAGCTTGGCGGCAATGCGCAGACGCTCGTTCTGGATATAGATGTTTGGCGAAACACCCATGATGCTCTTCGTGCGGTTATATACCGTGGTTCTGCCCATGCAGAGCAGCTCGGCAAGGCGGTCTACATTGAAGTTGTTGTCGCTGATATGCTGTGCCACGATTGCCTCCAGCTTGTCCTTGAACTTCTTGTCCAGGGTTGACATCAGGAGGGTTGGCTCATTCTTCTTGAGCTCCTTCACAGGCTTGATCAGGATGGCTTCTCCGCCTGACGTCTGCTCTGGGTTCTCTTTCGGAGCATTCTCCTGCAGGGTCTCTTCCTGAAGCTTCGCCTTCTCTTCAGCCTGCTGCTTCGCCTTCAGGTCCATAGCCACAAACTGCAGGGCTCGGGCGATGAGGAGCTTGAAGTTGCAAGGCTTCACCATATAGTCATCTACGAAGTTCTTGTATGCCTTCAGTATATGGCTGGTATCATCAAAGGCGGTCAGCATGATGACCGGGATATTCTGCGTCTCCGGATCCGCCTTCATATTGCTTACAATCTCGTAGCCGCTCATTTCCGGCAACTGGATGTCGCTGATGAGCAGGGCTGGCTTAATCTTCCGGATGTTCTCGTAACCCGTCTTTCCGTTCATGAATGTTTCTACATGGAAATAGACCGACAGCTCCGACTTGATCTGCTCCAGCATGTCCGGATCGTCTTCTATCACCATCACGGTAACGTTGTTGATGGCTTTCGGAGTCATCTCCTTCACGATCATGTCTATCTCGTCCTTGTCGATGCTGTGGTCGTCCAGCGCCTTCTTCTCGATGATATCCTCCGGCTGATACTTGCCGGCATCGTCTGGCAGGGCAAGGCAGAAGCGGCTGCCTCCGAGATTCCGGGAACGCTGATAGGTGAGCGAACCCTTGTGGATTTCTGCCATCTGATGCGCCGTAAAGAGACCGATGCCCATACCGCCCTTGGAAGCATAGCCGTGCATGAATGGCTTGAAGAGGTCAGCCTCTCTTTCCGGCTTGATGCCCGGACCGTTGTCTTCTACCGAGAAGAATACGATGTCGTTCTCCAGATAGAGTCTTACGCTGATAATACCCCTGTCCGGGGTATATTTCACGGCGTTGCTCAGCAGGTTATACACGATGGTTTCCACCTTTTCCTGGTCGAAGAGCAGCTCATGCCTGCTGGTCCACGGAGTGAAACTCATGCTGACGTCCTTCTGCTTGGCTACGGTATAGAAATCATTGTAGATGCTTCGCACGAAACCGATGATTTCGCCCTTTTCCACATTCAGCTTCATATTGCCCGTATTGATCTTGCGGAACTCCATCAGCTGGTTGATGAGTCGCTGCAGTCGCTTGGTTCCTCTGGAGAGGGTATAGATGGAGTTCTTGGAAGCATTGCCTTCTCCCTTGGTCATCATCTTTTCCACGGCACTCTGGATGATGGCGAGCGGGGTGCGGAATTCATGAGAGATATGGGTGAAGAAGTTGATACGGAAATCAGACATCTGTTTCTCCAAAGCAATCTGCTGGTTCAGTTCGAAGTTTCTTCTCCATGAACGGTAGTAGAGCACTCCGGCTCCGCAGATGATAAGCAGATAGATGCACCACGCCCATACCGTATTGTACCAAGGCTGACAGATGGTGATATGGAGCAGGGTTTCCTCGCTCCACTGGTTGCTGCCTATGCGGGTACGGATATGCAGGGTGTAGCTGCCAGGGTTCAGGTCGCTGAACTCGGCATGATTGATGCTGGTCATCGGGCGCCAGGTATTGTCTATTCCTTCCATATAGTACTGGTATATCGCATCCTTGATGTGCGGATAATCGAAGTTGGAGAAGTGGATGTTGAGCGAATTCTTGTCGTGTGGCAGGCTGATTTCCCGTGTATAGTTCAGCGCCTTGGTCAGGAATTGCTCATTTTCTGCTTCGTATATCGAGATACCATTGATGGCGAGGTCGGTGATGACTGCTCTCATGTGGGCTGGTGGCATGGAGATGGTGCGGGATGGCTGGATGAAGATCATACCGTCGGCAACACCGAATACCAGTCTGCCATCCTTCAGCCTGGTGGCGCAGTTCTCCGTAAAGTTGTTGCTGAAGATGGTGCGTCCTATCTGGAACGAGCGGATATCGTTGGTCTTGGCGTTGAGACGGGAGATTCCTTCCTCTGTGCCAATCCAGATATTGCCGTAGTTGTCTTCCTCCAGCGAGCGGGTATTGTTGTCGGTGAGTCCCTTGCTGGTATCAAACAGCTCGTACTCCAGTTCCCCGGTCTTCTCGTCGTAGCAGCATTTCAGAACGCCTCCGGTTGCTGCAAACCACAGTTTTCCGTCATGTGCCTCGATGCCGCAATTGATTTCGCTTACCGGCAGCTTTCCGTTTTCATCATTGAAGCGGAGGAACTTCTGGACTGTAATCTTCCTCTCAGCGGTATTCACCATGGTGATACCATTGTTGCTGCATATCCAGAGTCTGCCCTTTCTATCCAGAAGCAGATCATGGATCTGTGCTTCCTTGCCGTCAGCATTCAGAAACTGTTCGAACTTCCGTGGCTGCTGCCCCGTTGTCTGTGGGGTGATGAGCAAGCCTTCTCCCCAGGTGGCAATCCAGGCTCTTCCTTGCTTGTCGAAGATGGTTTTGTAGAAGGATGCGCCCGGAGCATAGTGGTCCTTCTCATATTTGGAATATCTCACATTGTCAATGTAGATGCCGTCGCCCTTGGTGGCTATCCATTTCCTGCCCTGCGGGTCGATGGCATAATCGTAGACGCAGGCATCGGTCTGCCTTTCCAATGTTCGCTGTTGGGTCCTGGCATCATAGATATAAGTCCTGTTGGCACGGGTACTGACGGCGAGTTTGTCATTGCCTATGTTGCTGATATGGCGCACGTAGTTGCTCCATTCCCGGTATTTGGTATTTGGTTCTATCCTGACATGCTCTGTGTGGAGATCTTTCAGTTCACGGCAGCAATATACGCCATCTCCGGTACAGATCCAGATGCATCCGCTGCGGTCGATGAATACGCTCAGCAGGAAGTCGGAATGGAAGAGCGGGTTCTTGTCTGCTGCAGAGAAGTGCTGGAGTTCATCTTCCTTCGGGTTGTAGATGAAGAGTCCGTTGCCATAAGATACGATGTATACATTTCCGTGGGCGTCTTCGGCAGCCACGAAGTTCTTGTCTCTACCGTTGATGTAAGCCTTGTCGTCCAGCAGATGGAATTTCCTGAAGAGGTTTCCCTTCTTGCTGAACAGGTAGGCGTTTCCCTTCTTGTCGTAAAGAAACTCATAGGATTTGAGAAAACTTTTCGACATGGCATTCGGTATCTGGATGGCTGGCTTGTGGAAGATGCCGGTCTTCAGGTTCATAGCGAAAGTTTCTTCCTGGGTAAAGATATACCATTCTCCCTGCCAGAAGAAGGAGGCGCGCGATTTCCCCACATATCCCACCATGGATGGAAGATGGGATTTCCTGACGGGCTTGCCCGAGTTGTCATAGAGGAAGGCATCGCCCTTGTCGGTCAGCACGGCGATATGATTGCCGTCTGTGGTCAGGGTGATGATGTGCTGGTTCTTGAGCATCAGATGGCTCTTGCCATCAGGGGTGATGCGGTTGAGTCCTTTATCGGATGCTATCCAGATATTGTGTTTGAAATCTTCCTGCATCTGTAGCTGATGGTCGCCTATCAGCTTGCCGTTCTTTGTAGTATAGTCTGTGGCGTGAAACTTCCCGTTGCTATAGGTCAGGTATCTGGCTCCGAAATCCCCGGAAAAGAGCCACATGCCATTCTGGCTCTTGAATCGGTTTTTCAAGAGCGCAGCATTCTCCTTATCGAAATAATCGGAAAAATGAGCTGTTTCCAGGTCGAAGCAGCAGAGGATGTTGGATGGATTGTAGCCCCAGATGAGTCCGTGTTTCTCGTCGTTGATGAGCTGTGAGATGGAGTGGTGGGTCTTTTGTCCGGAGTTCTTGCTGAGATTGGTGAAGTTGATAAACTGATAGCCGTCATATCTGCTCACTACGTTCGGCGTTCCGAGCCAGATGAATCCGTCTCTGTCCTGGATGATGTCGTTCACCGTATTGCACGACAGACCGTCCTTAGCCGAGAGTCGTTTCCCGTCCAGTTTGATGCTGCCGGATGCCTGTAGAGGCATCAGCCAAAAACCGATGAATCCTACTATATATAATAAGGTGTAGAATGTTTTTATGTTTCTTTTCATTGATAGGTCTTTTATTTTTCTGCAAAAATACAAAAAAATAACCATTATACCTTATTATATATGCAAAAAAGTATTTATCCCTGGCAGAAAAATAGGAATAGAAGGAAGATGTTGGCATAAGGATAAACATTCCATGCCGTCAGATGGAAGTTTTAGAAGGAGCAAGATTAGGGTACAACTGTTAAAAACCAATATATATTTGCAGTTTTCAGATATTTCTCGTATTTTTGCACCAAATATATAAATTTATAGAGTTGATATGGAACAGATATTAGTAACAATAGATACAGAGGGTCAGTCTTTGCAGAAGATACGTGCAGCCATCAAGATGTTGCGCGGTGTAGTTTCAACATCGGTAATGAAGGACCCCGTTTTGACAAAGACCGAAAAGCAGCAGGCTTATGTCAAGGAATCTTTGACAAGAGCGATGCAGGAGGTAAGGATGGCAAAATTGAATGGCCAGAAGTTGCCCGATGCTCGTGACCTGTTAAAGGTAAAAAAGGTAAAAAAAGTGCCGATAGGATTTTCTCCTACCGGCACTTTCTGTTTGTTGTTTCTGTTGCCGTTTAAGGCATACAGCTGGTCACACCCAAGGTGGTGGCAATCGCAGTCAAGATTGATATCGCAATCTGAATGATAGTTTTCCAAGTGTCCTTTTTCATCTTTTTTTAGTGATTAATTGTTAGTGATTAGTGATTAATTTTTTTAGTGATTAATTCTTTCGGCTTGCTTCAGCACAGCCCCCGAAGGGGCTCTGCTTTTAGAGGCCTACGTCACTACCTCCTTCCTGGGTGCCGCCACCTCCTTCCTGGGTGCCGCCGCCACCTTCCTGGCTACCGCCACCGCCCTGGGTGGTATCACCGGTGTTGGAGTCGCCGCCTGGCTTACCGGTTCCTCCAGTGTCCTCGCTGGTGTTATACTCGTCGTAGGCAACAATCTTGGTGAGCTTCTTGAGCTCAGCATTGCTCCACGACTTTGTATTTCTCACAATCAGGTGAACGCCCTGCACGCTTGCAGCTGACACCTTGTCCTTGCTCACCTCGCCACGCGAAGTCATGCCGATGGAGAACAGACCGAGGTCGGAGATACGCACGCTCTTGCCGTCGAGGATCAGGTGCTTCAGACAGTCCAAAGTGTCCATCAGCACACCGTGGATAGTACCACGACTGTATGGCGAGTTGTGCTCAGAGATATGAGTCACGAAGTCCTCAAAACTCATCTCGCGGTCGCTCACTGCGGTAGCATACCAGAGTTTCTTACCTGCGTTCTCTCCACTCTGTGGAGTACGCGTTACTTTACGATACTTACAAGTTCCTTGTCCCATAGTCAATCAGTTTTTTAAAGGGTTAATAATTATTTTTAGACAGTGCAAAGGAAGTGCAAACGAGCGCAGAGTCAAGCTTGCTTGAACTATGCCGAGTGCAGCCTTTCTTCTAACGACAGTGCAAAGGTACGGCAAATATCTGATACTGCCAAAAAACGCCCTGCAGAGTTCTGTTAAACGGATTTAATATTTGGGGAGAATCCTGTTAATAAAAACAAGTCATAATTTTTAAGATAAGAAAACTATATTCTGTAAATAGTTTCTCTATGTTTTGTGCATCCCAACTCTACGTTTGCCTTTTGCGCCATTTACCCCGATTTTCCCCCAAAAGTGGTTACGGTTACAGAAGTTACAGTTTTTCATGAGTCAGTCAACTTCCCCTTCTTTAGAAGAAGATAATAATATATATAAATTATATATATTATTATCTATTATTATTACTTACAATCTGAAAGTACTCCAAAGCCCTTGTACCCCCTCCGCTGAAAACTGTAACTTCTGTAACCGTAACCACTGTAACCATCTCCGTCAGGTCTTACTGCCAGACCCTGCATTTTGATTGTCAATTAAAAAGATAAGATTATGCTATCCCCAATGCTATCAGATCACTTTTTCTAAAACTTTTCTATGAATTCCTTGCGTGTTTCAAAATAAAGTCGTAAATTTGCTCGCATAAATGAAACAATAATATCATACGGATTATGAAGCAGGTAGAAGAAAGATATATCAGTTTGCTAACCGATTTCGGTTTCAAGCGAATTTTCGGATCAGCTCCCAACAAGTGGCTCTATGCCCTGAAGGATCTCTACAAGCTCACCCAGCGTCCTAAGGCCTTATGCGACAAGGTCTTCGACCGCCTCTTTGAAGAAGCCGAGATTGCGCGATTTACTCCGCAGGAACAGAGAGAGTATGAAGCCAGTAAGATGGCATATCGCGACATCAAGAATTCGATAGATACCGCTAAGCGAGAAGGGAAAGAAGAAGGACTTGCTGAAGGTATGGAAAAGGGCCTGGCTGAAGGCATGGAGAGAGGTTTGGCTGAAGGCATGGAGAAAGGCATGAACCAGCGAAGCCTGGAAATTGCCAGAAAGATGCTGGCAAATGGTATGGATGCTGCCACGGTGATGGAAATAACAGGATTGGCGGAGAGTCAGTTACAGCAACTGAAAGAATAAGGGCAAATCTAAGACGAATTTTATCTGATACTTTACCACCGATAAAGGTGGTAATATACCACCATAATAAGTAGTAAACTATTAAAATTTGGCAATGACATTAGATGCAATATACAACAAATCAGAAACAGGTAAAACGTTTGGTAGAAAGAGGTTATATCACACGTCATGGCAATGGTTGTTGGAGGGTAATTGCGACTTGTATCGTTTGAATCTATGTCGTTAATCCTACCCATACGCCCTGTTTTTGGGTGTATGGGTAGTTATTTTTTTTTAGAGAAGTGTGACTTTGAATTTAAGTTCTGATGCAACAATCATACGATTATGCTATCCCCAATGCTATCAGATCACTTTTTCTAAAACTTTTCCCCAATTTTCTTGCGTGTTTCGAAATATTGTTGTACTTTTGGGGGAGTAAATTGATAGAATGTAGAACTTAAAAGCGACGTAACTATATGAATATCAGACAAATTACCCCCCCCCTATCAGTGGGGCGTCAAGGCTCTTGTAGCCTTTATACTAACGTTCGTTCTTGCCAGTTGTAGCAAGGATGAATCAATTGATACTGGTGAACGTGTCATCCGTATTGAAGCTAATAGTACACGTACTTACTATGCCATTAGTAAAACAGAGGGTATCACATATACTTCTACAGGTATAGCGTGCCTTATCAATCAAGATACGAATCATCCCAAATGGACACTTAGCTATGAAGAGATAGCTAAGCAACTCAATATATCTCTATCGAATGTTTCTACGATGCAAATTGCTTTTACCGGAGTCCAGAAAAATGGCCTTTGGCGCTTCGCCGTGCAGTTTGATGATCAAAAGGAAGGCAGCGAATATTCGATAGACGTAAATCCCGAGATAGGCAATATCGAATGGGTGATGAGTATTGAAGATATGCCTGATGGGGAAGTTACGCTGAAATTTGAGCATTAGGATTGTAATGCCCAATAGAGGTTATTGACTATTTGTACACAATTATATGTCCGTTAGCAAACACTTGCTAATAACAACATTCATGAAAATATATAAACAAAAGATATGGCAAAGAAAGTTGCAACAAAGAAGGTGAAGGAGGAAACATTAGAGACTATTCTTTTCAACTGTAGAAATCATCTTCGTGGTAAGGCGCAAATGACAGATAAGCGTGATTTGCTGCTTACACTTGTATTCATCAAGTTTTTGGGAGATAGATTTAACCAGCAGCGTGAATCTCTCAAAGCGGATTTTGCTAACCAGGGAATAAAGGATGAAGGCTTTATCCAGATGCAGCTGGATAGTCCTTTCTCTTACCAGAAGGATGGTGTTTTTTTCCTTACCAAGGATTGCCAATGGGATGAACTTATTGTATTGAACTCAACAAACTTGGCGTTGGCATTTGATAATTGCATCATGCAACTTGAAACCATTGAGGTTGGAAAAGATACCAATGGTGCTCCAGTGCGCCCATTAAAGAATGCACTTCCACAGCAGATTTTCACGAAGACGGCTCTCGAACCTGGTGTCTTGAAAAAGGTGTGTGATGAGATAAACAAGATAGATCCTAAAAAGTTTACTGAGCACGATCTGATTGGTCGTGTCTATGAATACTTTTTACAGGCGTTCTCTATCAATGCGGATAAGGAAGAGGGTGAATTTTATACGCCTCATAGTATTGTAGAACTCATTGCTTCTATTTTGGAGCCATACGATGGTACCATCTACGACCCAGCTTGCGGTTCGGGTGGTATGTTTGTGCAGAGTATGAAAATGATTGAGGCTCATGGTGGTAACACAAAGGCTGTTAGCGTGTATGGTCAGGAAAGTGAGCCTGCTACTTATCGTCTTTGTAAGATGAATCTTGCCATTCGAGGAATCAGCTATAATTTAGGTGAAAGTGCGGCAAGTTCTTTTACGAACGACCAGCATAAGGATAGGAAAATGGATTACATCATGGCGAATCCACCATTCAACTTGAAGAAGTGGCGTGGTGAGGAAGAATTGTTGGATGATCCTCGCTGGAGTGGTTATGATGTGCCTCCGGTAAGCAATGCCAACTATGGCTGGATTCTCCATATCTTGAGCAAACTGAATGTGAGAAAAGGTATTGCTGGCTTCCTGCTTGCCAATGGTGCGTTGGATGATAGTGATACCAAAAACATTCGCCAGAAGCTGATAGAGAATGATAAGGTAGAGGCGATTATCGTGTTGCCACGAAACATGTTCTATTCCACTGATATCAGTGTTACTCTTTGGGTATTGAATAACAACAAGAAAGGTGGTCCACGTAACGGTCGTATGCTCCGCAACAGACAGGGAGAGGTGCTGTTTATCGACTTGCGTACTTGGAGTCAGAACATCTACGAGAAGAAGTATGTGAAGTTGACGGAAGAACAGATTCAGAAGGTGTGCGATATTTATCATACCTGGCAGACTACAGAAGGAAAGTTTGCCAAGCCTGAGCTTTATTATGCAGCTACGGAAAAGGAGATAGCCGAAAAAGACTTTAGCCTTGTTCCAAGCAGATATATTGAGTTTATCGACCGTGATACAGAGATGGATTACCAGTCTGCTTTGCAAAACATGAGCAAGGAGTTTAAGGCTCTGAATGCCAGATGGGAGAAGAATAAAACAACATTAGTAGATGCTTTTAAAGTTTTGGGGTATGATGGAGAGTAGATGTAAATGGGTGCGTCTGGGAGACTATATAGAAATGCGTCATGAAAATAACTCTTCTTTAAAATATGGAGCAGAACTTATTGAAGGCATCAATAGTAATGGAGAATTCCAGGCGACTAAGGCTATTACGGAAAATATAAATTTAAAACCGTATAAGGTTGTTAGGCATGGTGATATTGTGTATAATCCTTCTCGACTTAATATTGGTTCTTTAGCATATAGAATAGGTGAAATGTGTATTGTATCACATTTGTACCAAGTATTCTATGTAAAGGAGGAATATACTTCTATCCTTTCTGCTGAGTTCTTGACTTTATATTTGCGACGATCAGAGTTTTACAGATATGTAGATTATGACAATTATGGTAGTCAAAGGGCAGAATATAATCTCCGTAAGTTGGGAGAGCTTCGTATTCCCTTACCTTCCCTAGCCGAGCAACAGAAAGTTGTGAATGCTTGGAAGGGTTTGCGAGAAATCAAAGAGCAAAATGAGGAGATTGCTGCACCGCTTATGCAAGTATGCCAAAGCTATATTCAAGAGCTGAAGCATAAGTATGAGAGTGTGGAGATTGGTCCATATATTGAGCCTTGTGACGAAAGAAACAAAGCATGTATATATGGAGAATCTTTATTGCGAGGAGTAACAAGCGAAGGGAAGTTTGATGCTTCTAAAGCAAAAACAGAAGGCTTGAAGTTTGATAATTATAAAGTTGTAAATAAAGGAGATTTTGCCTATAATCCTTCTCGTATAAACTTAGGTTCTATAGCTTTATGCGAAATGAATAAATGCATAATTTCTCCAATGTATGTGGTCTTTAAAATTAAGGCAGATGCGTCAATCGGGTTATTGTCAGAATATTTAAATCTATGGTTTAGAAGGACAGAATTTCAGAGGAGCACGTTGTTTTTTGCAGCAGGTTCAGTAAGAGATACTTTTGATTTCAATGCAATGCAAAATGTCCGCATCCCACTTCCTCCTCTCTCTGTCCAGCAAGCCATTGTAAATATCTACAATTGTGCTAACGAGGCGAAGAAGATAGCTGCAGAAGCCGACCGCATGAGTCGAGAGGTTTGCCCGGCATTGATACAGCACGTCATCAACAACAAATAACAAGAAATGTAATTTGAATTATGGCAAAGAACGGAAAACTATATGAAAGCGACTTCGAGGAAGCCCTGGTGGACCTCTTTGAAGAAGTGGGCTGGGAATATTCCCACGGTGATACCATCAGCAGGAAATTTACCGACCCATTGATAGAGAAGGACTTGCGAGATTACTTAACTTGCAGATATAGCACCAAGCATCTCTCGCAAGATGAGATGGATGGTATCGTGGCCAACGTCAGGAATGCAAGCGGACAGAATGAATATTATGCTCTCCAGAACACATTCTATCTCTATCGTGACGGCTATGATTATACTCCGGTAGAAGGTTCGCCTTTTAAGTTGGAGTACATCGATTTCGAGTGTCCTGAGCGTAATATCTTCCGCTGCGTCAACCAGTTTGTAATGGAGCAGGGAAGTGAGAATCGTCGTCCAGACGTGATGCTCTTTGTGAATGGTATTCCAGTCTGCATCATCGAGTTGAAGAATCCTACCAAGGTAGATGCCACGGTTTATGATGCCCATACCCAGATTTGCACTCGCTATATGCGCGACATCCCGAATCTGATGAAATATTGCGTTTTGGCCATCATCAGCGATGCTGCAAAGACAGAACTGGGTACACCTTTTACGCCATTTGAATATTTCTATGAGTGGAAGAAGGTGGAGAACGAAGACCAGGCAGGTAAGGGCTTGGATACCTTGAAAACTCTGGTGAAGGGCGCATTGAGTCCTGAGCGTATTTTGGAAATTTTGAGAGACTATGTTTACTTCCCAGACCCAACCGATGAGGATGATACCACCGAAATCGTTTGCCGCTATCCACAGTTCTTTGCCGCAAGAAAGCTGCGTAATCACGTCATCAATCATCTTCGCTCAGTGGGTGGTGATGGTAAGGGTGGTACGTATTTTGGCGCTACAGGTTGCGGAAAGACCTATACCATGCTCTTCCTTTCCCGTCAGCTGGCTTTGCGCTGCAAATCGCAGCTGGGCAGTCCTACCATCATTCTTATTGTAGATAGAGAAGATTTGGAAACCCAGGCAGGAAGACTGTTCTGTAATTCCAAGAAATATCTGTGCGATGAATCGGTTAAGATCTTTGAGTCACGAAGTGATTTGGCAGATGAATTAAGTCTCCGCAAAACAGGAGGATTCTTTATCACCACCATACAGAAGTTTGCCGAGACGACAGGTCTGCTGTCAGAACGTTCCAACATTATCTGTATGAGTGATGAAGCACATCGAAGTCAGAATAATTTAGGTTCCAAACTCGTTATCGACGATGGTACTAGCGATAAAGCCAAGGCTAAGGCTACCACAGAGGGCAAAACCAAAGGCGGTACCAAGGTAACCTACGGTTTTGCCACCTATTTGCGCAAGGCATTGCCAAACGCTACCTACTTAGGTTTCACCGGCACCCCTATCGATGAAACTGTGCATGTGTTTGGAGAAATTGTAGATCAATATACCATGCAGCAGAGTGAGGCTGATGGCATCACTGTGCCTATCAAGTATAACCCTCGTTTGGCACGTGTGTTCCTGAACAAGGAGCAGGCAGATTTGGTGGAGGCATATTACAAGACCTGTGCAGATGAAGGAGCTACGGAAGAGGATATTGCCAGAAGCAAGAAGGCGATGTCGAGCATGATGGCTATTCTTGATAATGAAGACCGCATCAAGCGTGTAGCCAAGGATATTGTCGAGGATTACAAGAAGCGTATTGATACAACCACACGCTTGCAGAAAGCTATGGTGGCTTGTGCCGACAGAACGATAGCCTTCAAGCTCTACAAGGCGATGCGTGAACTGGAACCAAGCTGGTTTGAGAAGAAGAAAGCGCTTCATGAAGAGTCTTTGACCAAGGAAGAGAAGGAAAATTTGAAGGAGGTGGCATACGTAAATCTGGTATGTACCAGAGATAAGGATGATAAAAAGGAACTGTATAATGCTTTGGGTGACAAGGATCATCGCAAGTTCCTGGATTCTGAATTCAAGTCGGAGAAATCAAACTTCCATATTGCCATTGTCGTGGATATGTGGATTACAGGATTCGACGTGCCATGTCTTACCATGCTTTACAACGATAAGCCTCTTAGCAAGCATACTTTGATTCAGACCATCAGTCGTGTGAACCGCAAGTACAAGGATAAGGAATTTGGCGTTGTTATCGACTATCTGGGCATTAGAAATGAGATGAAGAAGGCCATGAAAAAATATGGTGGCAATCCAACATCAAAGGAAGACTTGGAGGTGGCACATGAGATATTCTCCAACGAAGTCCAAATCTTGAAGGAGATGCTCAAGGGCTTGGATTTTAAAGTATTTTTTCAAGACAATGGCTGGGCTAGTCTTCAGTTCTTGCAGGATGCGGCGGAATATATTCTTGCCAACACGGTGGAGAAGAAGGGAACGGTATCCTTTATGAAGAATTTCCAGGGGCATGTCAAGCGCCTACGCTCTGCCTTTAATATCCTGAATCCGGCTGGTGAACTTACAGAAGAGGAAAGCGGTTGGGCACAATGCTTTATGGCTATTTCTTCTTATGTTACCAAGATGACTACGGGTGTACACAATACAGAACAGATGAATCGCCATGTGGAGAAGATGGTGCAGGAAGCCATCTTTAGCAGCGGTGTGGAGACCTTGTTTGATGAGAAAGACAGGGAGGAGAACATCTTTGGTGATGAGTTTGTTGAAGAATTGGAAGATGTAAAATTACCGTTTACCAAGTTCCAGTTACTGATTAAGCTTATCAAAAAGGCGATAAAAGCTTATGGCAAAACCAATAAGGTGCAAGCCGAAAAGTTTGATGCCATGTTGCAGAAGGTGATAGATGAGTATAATACTCGTGACAACCTTACCTTTACCAATGATGTGGCATCTGATACTATCGATGCTGTAACAGGTATTGTCGATAAAAAGATAAATGACTTGACAGAACAATTGGTTCAGATATTCAAGGACTTGAAGGCGGATAGCCAGAAATTCAAGGAGTTGGGTATCTCGTTTGAGGAAAAGGCTTTTTATGACATTTTGGTGAACGTGCGTGATACACATGGCTTTGAGTACTCTGATGAGCGCTGCATTGAGTTGGCTAAAAAGGTAAAGTTATTGGTGGATGATATGACGGTTTATGCCGACTTTATCAACAACAATAATTTGAAGGGCAAACTCGCTTATGACTTGGCTACACTTATCTATCACGAAGGTTATCCGCCACAGTGGAATGATGAGGTGTTCCAGAAGATTTTGACTCAGGTAAACAATTATAAGAATAAGCAGTAAACTTCTGTTTCGACTTTATCAAAGTATTTCTTACATTCTAAATGATGGATGTTACAAAAATATACAATGGTAGGAATAATGAAAGATGTTATTTACTTAACCTTTGAAAACATTTACGTAATTGTTAGTATGGTAGTAATTTTAGTAATAGTTACTACCATACTCATCATGCGCTTTATTTTAAAACGCAAATATTATCGTGGCATCTACGAGTGCATTGATTATTTCATTCGGAATTGCCATGATACGGCATTTTATAATCCGCAAAATCATGCAACGTTTACAGAATATGAGGCTCTTTTCGTCAAGTGCAAGAAACATAGAAAATCATGGTTTCTTGGGACAGGAGGAAAAATATACATGGAGAAATATCTCTATTGGTTCGATGAAATTCAGACTTTCATGGAAAGGATGTCGTCATTCATGTCTGATGACCATTATTTTGCACATAGTGAATTCCTAAAATGCATGGAAGAATTGAATATAGAGGAAAATACGGAATTTTTCCTGAATAACCAGTTTTTGAAATATGTCAACAATGTGATTCCTGAATCTTATCTTGACTTGGAAAAGTACAAACGCGCATTGTCCATCGGCTTCTCTGATATTCCTCAGAAGCATAATGAAAAGTTTGTGCAGGAGGAACTCGCTAATAACAAAGAATATTTTGACACCGTACTCAAATATCCATTGGATAAACAGCAGAGAGCATCAATAGTTAAGTTGGAAGACAACTGTCTTGTTATCAGTAGTGCAGGTAGTGGCAAGACTTCAACAAGTGTGGCTAAAATCAAGTATCTCGTTGATAAGAGGCATATTGCACCAGCAAGAATATTACCATTAACCTACACAACAAAGGCTGCCAAAGAACTTACAGACAGACTGGCCTTGTCAGCGGAGGGCTTGCGGTGTTATACATTCCACAGTCTGGCGTTTCATATCTTAGCGGAAGCGACACAAGAGAAGCCTGATGTTTGTGATACAAACACCATGCTGAAATGCTTCTACTATCTGGTTGATCACAATGCAGATTTCAAAAAAGCAATCAACAAGTTCCTTACCGACAAAAAGTAATTGACAAAAAACGAACACGAATATGTCAAGGCTGAAGACTACTATGCGGACAGGGCTCTTTATGGAATACAGGCCCCTTTTCTGGACATGGACGGCAGAATCATCTTCACGAGAAGCGAAGAAGAAAAAAAAATATGCACCTTTCTCTCTATGAATGGAATTTCATTCAGATACGAACAACCATATTTTAAAAATACTGCTACTGAATTCAAGAGACAATACAGACCAGACTTTACTATTTATTTTCAGCAAAATGGAAGGCCAGTCTTTGTCGTTCTTGAACACTTTGGAATAGATGCCTATGGCAATGTTCCTGGGTGGTTTGGTGAAGGTAAGGAAGGTGGCTTTTACAAAGCAAACGAAATCTACAACGAAGGCATTAAGTGGAAAAGAGAAATCAATAGGAAGTATAACACAATACTTCTTGAAACCACAAGCGCCATGTTTCATGATGGAACCATATATGAGAGATTGACTCAGCAACTCAAACAATATGGAATCCCAATGAGAGAATTGACTGAGGATGAGAAATTTGAAAAGCTGGTAAAACGTAATAAGAGAATGGAAGACTCCATCCTCCAGCTCATTACGACCTTTATCACCCTCATGAAATCTAATAGGCATAATCCTGAGTCTGTGTTGAACCTTATAAAAAAGGAAAATAACAATCCTTTGTTTATCGAGAGGTCTGAATTCATGATTCATGAGATTTTCCAGCCAATTTTTGACGAGTACGAGAAGATGTTGCATAAGAATAATCAAATCGACTATACGGATTTAATCCTCAAAGCGACAGATGTATGCAACTCTGGGTTATACAAGAAAGAATATGACATGATTCTTGTTGATGAGTTCCAAGACATATCTGTTGATAGATTCGAGCTTTTACAGTCTTTAAGAAACAAAAAGAATCTCACTAAACTATATTGCGTTGGCGATGACTGGCAATCCATTTTCAGATTTTCTGGTAGTGACCTCTCATTATTCAATGGATTCGAGGAACATTTTGGCTTTTCAGAGAAATGCGCCATCGAAACAACATATAGGTTTGGAAATCCAACAATAGATATTTCTTCCCAATTCATTATGGAAAATAGTGCCCAGGTTCCTAAAGAAATTAAGCCTGTGAACGAATCTGTTAGAACAGAAATTAAAACTGTCGCTTATTATACAGATGATGCTGGAGATTCACAATATGAGGTATTGGAAAAGATTGTTTCCAAGATTCCATCAGAGCAATCTATCATGCTTATTGGACGTTATCATAGCGATGCCGAGTTCATACCTAATGAACTTGTGATGAGAAATGAAAAGGGGAACATTGTTTCTGTGCATATTTCTAAACGTGTTATGCCATATAACACCATTCATTCAGCCAAAGGCCTGGAAGCAGACAATGTTATTGTCGTATCTTGCAGTCAAGACGGCAATGGGTTCCCTTCAAGAGTGAGTGATGATCCAATTTTAGGTTATGTTCTCAGTGCCCCTGAGACCTTTCCATACGCTGAGGAAAGAAGATTGTTCTATGTAGCTATCACAAGAGCAAGGAAACAAACCTATGTGATGTATAATGAAAAATCGCCATCCTGTTTCATCGCCGAACTGGCAAAAAAGCAAGGAATGTTTGAATGCCCTTGGTGTCATAACGGTAATCTGAAGGTCGTTAAGGAAGGAGAAAACGGCATTACTTATTGGAGATTATATGGATGTACTAATTTTACGGCTGGATGTAAGTACACATTATTCCTAAATTATAACGATGAAGAAGAGATACCATCAAAAATCAATTCCATCATAAATAGGAATATCCTTCCAAGATCTCCAATATTTCCTCCTTTACCTTCTCCTTTTCCATATATGAGCCAACAGAACAAGGTTGTAGAAGATGAAAATGATGATGAACTTCCTTTTTAATATGAAAATGATAATTTTAATATCTTAAAGGTTGAAAATTGACGAAGAATAAGCAAGGGAGAAAGTGATGCACTTAATTGCGCACTTTCTCCCTTTTTTTGTATACTTTTCTGAGAATCATTAAAAAAAATATATACATTGTGAAAATTAAATATTTTCACGACTCTTGCAAATATCGAAAAAAATGTGTAACTTTGTATTCAAAATATAATAGACTATGGCAAGAGGTAATAGATATGATAAATCATACGCCGACAGGTATATGAGAAAGAAGAAGATCGAGAGGGTGGGACCACTTCTTGACCAGATGATCATTGATGATATCTCTCCTCTTAAATTGATGAAAATGGAGTTTGATATTGCAAATCCTACTGTCAGAAAACTGAGAAATATGAATCCCTCTGTATCACATAATACACTTAACAAATTCTGCTATATTATAGGTTATTATCTTCATCAGGAAACTGTGGCGGTGGAGAACTACCAGAAGCATGTTAAGGAACGGGAGCTATGGCTGAAAAAACTCTTTGAGATGAAAGAAAGATACCATAAAATATATGGTGAATCGGCTGATGATGTAGAAGACTTGATTAGGAAGAAGATTGATTTGCGTAAATTCGTAACGCAAGGAATCAAATAAATACAATATGCCGTCTCATATCAGCTATGAGCGGTAAGAGTTTAATAAACATATACTAATCTTTAAAACAATGAAACATTCATTATGTATTTGGGGGCATGTCTGAGCTTTATGCCGTTCTATGTCCCCGATAGCAACGTCACCTTGTGAAAATCGCAGGGGCCAACTCCACTAACTTGTGAGGTAAGTAATGGTCATTTTTTCATGAAATTTTGTATATGAAAAAGATGATGACAAGGTTCTTTCTCAGAACCTTGATTGCTCTTGCCAAGATGGGGGCAATCAGTCTAAGTGTAGTTATCGTTGTCTCTTTCAACGACAATTCTGCGTTGGAGATGACTACAAGTGCCCATAACCTTTTAAACCTAATGAGCTATGACAATCAAGATTGCAATTAATATAGAAAATGCACATGGTTGGCATATTGGTAATAACATCTTCGGTGGTACTTCTGGGAAGAAATCCTCTGGTTCTTCATCAGAAGATAATCTCAATGATGCTGATTTTGAAGTGGTAGATGAGGAGCCTCAAAAAACAGAAACCCCAATTTTTGGATATGTGGGCCGTTCTGTTACTTTACCTGCACAACTTAAAAGCAAGAAAGCAAAGAAGATTCTTACGGGATTGGTGCGAATTAATGTATTGGATGAGAATTTTCAACCTAACAACCTAACCTGGTATACAAGAGGATATTTAGCTCGTCGAATAGCTGATACATTGGAAATTTCTAATGTGTGGGTCTTCTTTGGTGATTTCTGGCATTTGGATTCTGCTACCTTGAGAACGAAGTATAATGAATCTCTAGGAATGAAAAAAACGTTTGAATTTGAGGATTTAATACATGATATCATTAACAGACGTTAAAAAATAGCCAAAAACCGGTACGACCGTACCTGGTACGTACCAGTTTTGTTTCGGTTGTTTGCCGTATCTTTGCCCCAGATTTCAGAACGATACCGGTTCTGAGGTCTGGGGCTTTTGCGTTTTCTATCGCCAGGTTGCTGGGATAGGTTTCCTGCCATGTTGTAAGTGGCGCAGCGTATCAGCCCATCGGTCTTTGACAAGGTTGATACTTTACATTGAACATTGAACTTTGAGCTTTATGATATGTTCTAAGGGGGCTGACTTGCGAAAAGTTCAATTATTTACATTTAAATTTATTAATTATGACAAATTTAATGAATCAGGAGGTGGGGGGCAGCAAGGCTGCTAGCCCTGCCAAGTGTGGTGCACAGTCTTCTAAAAATAAGAAGGTGGCTGCACCTGTGTGTGTGTTTGAAAATCCGGAGTTCGGAATGGTTCGTACCGCTACTGATGAGAAGGGCGAGCCTTGGTTCTGTGCTAAGGATTTGTGTGATGCGCTGGGATATAAGAGAGCTACAGACGCTGTAAGACAGCATGTTAGGTCTAGCGATACGGCGAAATACCGCATTGCTAGAACTGTCAAAAATCGTTTTGGCGTTTCTGAAGGAAAGGTGCAGAACGTGCAGATGAACTTCGTCAACGAGAGCGGATTTTATGCCCTGGTGCTAGGTTCTAAGTTGGCTTCGGCTTTGAAGTTCAAGGATTGGGTTACCTCGGTGGTGCTGCCTCAGATTCGCAAGACGGGCGGTTATATCCCGGTGTATGAAGGGGAGAGCGAGGAGGAGATGATTCGCAATGCCGAGGAGATTCTCCGTGCTACCCTGAAGGAAAAGGAGATGCTGCTGGAGCAGCAGAAGAAACTGCTGCATCAGCAGGAAGTGCAGTTGGGACTTGACAAGAAGCTCATCGGCGAGCAGGATGTGGAGATCAGAAGGCTCAACGGTGTGCTGGATGAGCAGACGAGATGGGCTTCCATCCAGGGCGAGAACGTCATCAACCTGGAGAAGCAGGTGGACGGGCTTCTGCCGAAGGCGATTTACAGCGACAATGTGCTGGATTCCGTTTCGTGCTTCACTACCACCCAGGTGGCGAAGGAGCTGGGCATCACGGCGCAGGAGCTGAACCGCTCGCTCTGTGCGCTGCATGTACAGTATTACCAGAGTGGGCAGTATCTGCTCTATGCGGAGTATGCCCACATGGGATTGGCGAAGAGCAGAACCCGTTATCAAGCCTTCCTGGACCCGAACTGCGACGGAAGAAAGGAGAAGATGGGCAAGGCGGCGACGCATACCTATCTGGTATGGACCGAAAAGGGCAGGAAGTTTATCCATGACCTGGCGCATCGTTACTGGGAGCTCGCGGAGATGTTCGAGGTGAAGAGCCTGGGGTAAAGAAGGAGGGGGCCTGCTTCTGGCGGGGGACTTGAGGAAGGGGACCAGGCGTTGGAAACGCCTGGAACGGTGGCTCAGAGGGGGCTTCCTTGCTCCTTCTGCGGCTCCCTTCTTCGCTCCTTCCTTGCTCCTTCTTCGCTCCTTCTGGAGGGGCTTTCTTCTGGAGGAGGGGGCCTTTGGCGTTAATTTCTTTTTAATATTATTATGGACATGAAAAATGAAACGATGCAACATTGGATTGCATTCAATGGGTTCCGAGGGGGGAATAAGGGCAACGCAAGCTGCCAGCCGCTCTCGGAGTATGACAAGACCATCTCGCTGCCATGGCTGCACGAGATGGTGCTGCAGATTCGTGGCGAGAAGTCCATTCGCAGCGTGGACAGGACTGATGATGCCCAGCTCGCCAAGGCACGACAGAGAATCAAGGGGCAGTTGCCCTTCCGTTGTGCTCACTACTACCGTTTTCTGAAAAACCGTAGATCGCAGAGCAATGCTGACCCTACGGCTTTCCTTTTTCAGACTACCGTGGACGTGGATGATAAGGAGTTTGTGGAGCAGGCGCTGGAGAAGGCGCGCGAGCTGAACTGCAGCGACAGCATCTGGAAAGGCAAGCTGCTGCACCTGGAGTATTCGGCTAGAAAGAAGCTGCATATCGACATCCGTATGCCGATGGGGATGACCATCGAGGAGACGCAGAAGGCGTATTGTGAGGCGCTGGGCGTGCCTTATGATGAGAGCTGCATCTCGCCCGAAAGAATGATCTATATCACGGATAAGGATTCCGAGATTTACCGCTCCAAGGACTGGTATGCTGTGCTGCCCGCAGAGGAGCTGAAAGCCCGCAGAGAGGCTTTTCTGAAGCGTGGGCTTACGATTGACGGCAGGGGCAAAGGGAATTTCCCACAGATTTCACAGATGACACAGATTCATTCTGAGGAGGTTCCTGATGCCGGAAAATCTGTGAAATCTGTGTTATCTGTGGGCCCTGAAGATAATACGTCTGCGGGCAAAGGGAATTTCCCACAGATTTCACAGATGACACAGATTCATTCTGAGGAGGTTCCTGATGCCGGAAAATCTGTGAAATCTGTGTTATCTGTGGGCCCTGAAGATAATACATCTGCGGGGACAGGGAATTTCCCACAGATTTCACAGATGACACAGATTCATTCTGATTCTGCCAGTGAGAAGAATCTGATAGCCTTCGACCTGTTTCAGGAATCTGCGGGACTGAAGGGGATGAATATCGATACCATCGGGTCAAGACATTCCTCCCTGCTCGCCATTATGAGCGCTGGCGCTTCTCGTATGATGAGCGAAGAGGAACTGATGAAGGTGGTGGCTGAAAAGATGCCAAGCTATTATCAGGAACCCGACTGCCATCAGCTTATTCATGATTTCTATGCGAAATATGGCGACAGTTCGAAGCCGTTCTCTAGGGATGTGATTCGGGTGAATGCCTTGGCGGAGCAGGCGGCTAAGAGCTTGCTTGCCGGGGATTGCAAATCCCCGGGACGCCTGGCGGGGGGCTTTCTTCCTGGACAATATGGTTATAGCTCGCTTGCCGGGGATTACAAATCCCCGGGACGTCTGGCGGGGGGCTTTCTTGCTGGACAATATGGTTATAGCTCGCTTGCCGGGGATTACAAATCCCCGGAACGCCTGGCGGGTAATCATACAGTTCAAAGTTCAATGTTCCAAGTTCAAAGTGAAGACGATGATTATCCTGCCCCTCCACCGATGCCGAAGAAGCTGCCGAAGCTGGTGGAGTTACTTATCTCGAAGACACCGGAGATTTATCAGCCAGCCGTGGCTTGCGCCATCTTTCCTCCTCTCGCCACCCATCTGTGGCAGACGAGATTCAGATATATCGACAATGTGGAGCATGAGGCAACCTTGTCAAGCGTGCTGCTTGCCGGCACAGGAGCAGGAAAGAGCTGCGTGCAGAAACCCATCGATTTCATCATGGAGGATATCCGTAAGCGCGACCAGGAAAACCTGAAACGTGAGAAGGAATGGAAGGACGAAATGATGCGCAAGGGCGCCAACAAGGACAAGCGCAAGCGCCCCGAAAACCTCATCATCCAGGAGATTGATGCCGACATGACCAACCCTGCCTTCGTGATGCGTACAGCTGAAGCCAAGGAGCATTTCCTTTACACTTCGTTGAACGAAATCGACCAGTTTGATGCGCTGAAAGGCAGCGGTTTCCAGCAGTTCCGCATCATGTGTCTCGCCTTCGACCCAGATAATCAATATGGACAGACTCGTGTGGGAACCCAGAGCGTAACCGAGCGTGTCACCATCCGTTTCAACTGGAATGCTTCCACCACTATTGACAAGGGGCAGCGCTATTTCTCCAAGGTATTGACCGACGGTCCGCTGAGCCGTATCAATTTCAGTACCATTCCGGAGCGTGATATCGGTGAGGACATCCCGGTATATGGAACCTACGATGATGAATTCAGAAAAGCCCTGAAGCCCTACATCGAAAATCTCTGTATGGCAACGGGGCTGGTGGAATGCGAAGAGGCGTATCGGCTTGCCGAGGTATTGAAGAATGAGAATGCCGAGTTTTCCCGTACCTCGCAGAACCGCATCTTCGAGAATTTCTCGTTCCGTGCCAACGTCATCGCCTATCTGAAGGCGTGCGTGCTCTATGTGGCAAACGGCTACAGATGGGAGCCGGAGATAGAGGATTTCATCCGCTGGAGCGAGCGCTACGACCTCTACTGCAAGATGCGTTTCTTCGGGGATATGATAGCCAAGGAGGCGAGCACTGCAGAGAAGAGTTCAAAGCGAGGACCGGAGAATATCCTGCAGCTTCTGCCCGATGTCTTCACCGAACCGCAGCTGGAAGCTATCCGTCTGGAACACGGACTGAAAGCGCAGGGCTGCAAGAACGTCATCAGGCAATGGATTTATCGCAAGTATATCGTGCGCATGGAATCTGAGGACGGCAAAAACGGTTACGGTTACAGAAGTTACAGTTTTAAGAAGCTCAAATACCGTCATGACGGTCAGGAGCTTGATGCTTAATGATTTACAGAACTTGAAATGATTCACTTAACAGACAGAAATTTATGGAAATTGTATTGAAGCGTATAGCCAAGAAGAACAGTTATACCATCGGACGCCTCTATATCCTGAAGGACGAGGAGGTAGAGCGGAAGGTGCATTCCTCTTGGGCGAATCCCCAGCTGAAGCGATGGTTCGAGCATAAGATAGATGCCGGCAAACTGACGCAGGAGCGATATTTCTGCGATACCCTGGAGCCGACGTGGCGCAATCTGAAGGGCGTGGAACTGCAGCCTGAGGAGGAGAACGTGCGCCTGGGCAGGGTATCGGGCAAGAAGGCGCAGAAGATGAAGGGACATACCGCCATCCCCGAAGGCACCTATCCTCTGTTCGTTACCCTATCGCCCCGTTTCAAGGAGTGGTTGCCGTATCTTCAGGGTGTGCCCGATTTTGAGGGCATCCGCATCCATGCCGGCAACTATCCCGACGATACCCAGGGCTGCATCCTGGTGGGCGAGAACAGGCAGAAGGGCATGGTGGTGAACTCCCGCATCTGGCTGCATCGCCTGAAGAAGCGCATCGGCGAAGCGAGGGGAAAGGATGAATCCGTCTGGATTACCATTATCTAGCGGGGGGTACACCTTATTATATATATAGAAGTTTCGAAGGTTCAGAAGTTAAGGAGTTAAGGAGTTAAGGAGTTAAAGGAGTTAAGACAATAGTCTTTTTGGCGTAGTTTTTTAAGCAGCAAGACATACGTCTTAACTCCTTAACTCCTTTAACTCCTGAACACTCCTTTAACTCCTGAACACTCCTTTAACTCCTGAACACTCCTTTAACTCCCTAACTTTCTTTAACTTCCCTAATTCCCTTCCGAAGCTTGAATATGAACGAAAAATGGCAAAAAAACTAATAAATGTCAAATAATAAGGGTGAATAGCCAAAATATTAAGTATTGTTGGCAAGAATTAGTGTACTTTTGCGACAGAAATGATAACAAATAAACCAAAAAACGTAATAAGACATGGACAACAAACTATTTTTCAAAGAGTCTGTTTTGCCTGTTACTCTTTTTTGCTCAGCATTGATGTTCTCCCCTGTAGGAGCAACTCAGGTGAATGCGGCTACTAATGTAGTACAGCAAGCTAAAACAGTAAAAGGTACAGTTGTAGATAACCTGGGCGAGCCAGTCATTGGCGCCAGTGTTAAGGTAGTAGGCACAACCACAGGTGCCGTAACTGATCTTGACGGTAACTTTACTTTGACCAACGTGCCAAAGAATGCTACTGTGGAAATCTCATATATCGGCTATATTGCCCAAAAGATAAGCGTTGCCGGAAAGAGCGATCTGAAGGTAACATTGCAGGAAGATAACAAGGCTTTGGATGAAGTCGTGGTAGTTGGTTATGGTGTGCAGCGCAAGAGCGATGTGACCGGAGCCTTGGCTCACCTGGATTCAAAGGACCTGACAGCGATGCCTGTAAAGGATGCCCTGGAGGGTATGCAGGGTAAGACTGCCGGTGTGGATATCACCAACTCTCAGCGTCCTGGTACAGTGGGTAGTATCACCATCCGTGGTCAGCGCTCTATCGGTGCCAGCAGTGCTCCTCTCTATGTAGTAGACGGTATGATTATCCAGAACGGTGGTATCGAGAATATCAACCCTCAGGATATCGAGAGCATCGAGGTATTGAAGGATGCTTCTGCTACCGCTATCTATGGTGCACGTGGTGCCAACGGTGTCGTGCTCGTTACTACCAAGAAGGGTAAGGAAGGCAAGGTTACCTTGAACTATGCAGGTACAGTTACATTCTCTACACTCCATGATGTAACCAAGATGATGAACGCTACACAGTGGATAGACTATGCCCGCCGTGCAGCATACAACTATGGTGGCTATGGTGATCCTAAGGCAGATTTCGCTCCTGACTATGCCAGCGACCAGAAGCTCTTTGGCGGTGAACCAGCCAGCTGGGCCAACATCGAGCAGGCTTGGGTGAACGGAACTTATCATCCTGAGCTCGTCGGTTCTTACGACTGGGCTTCACAGGGTAAGCAGACCGGCGTAACCCACGAGCATACTATCAGCGCCTCTGGCGGTACAGATAAGTTCAAGGGCTATGGTTCCTTCGGTTATTTGAATCAGAAGGGCACTCAGCCAGGTCAGAGCTATCAGCGCTTCACCCTGAATACATCTTTCGAGGCTAGACCAGTAGCTCCATTGACATTGGGCTTCACCATGAATGCTTCATACGGAACCCAGAACTACGGTTACAACTACAGCAAGTCAGTAACTGGTGCGGGTGATTACTATAATGCCTTGAAGTCAATGATTCCATGGACCGTGCCTTATGATTCTGAGGGCAATTATATCCGCAACCCATGGGCTTACAACGTGAATATCATCAACCCAATCGATGAGTTGAAATACAATACCAACAAGCGTACCAACTTCCGCATCAACGGCAGCGCCTACGCTCAGGTAGATTTCGGTAAGGTTTGGGAGCCATTGGAGGGCTTGCAGTACCGCATCCAGTTTGGTCCTGAACTGCAGTACTATCGTCTGGGCATCGCCAATGCTGCTGATGGTATCAATGGCGACGGCAACAACGTGGCTCAGTACAACCCTTCTAATAGAGTGGCTTGGACACTCGATAACCTGGTTTACTACAACAAGACCATTGCCAAGAACCATCGCATCGGCTTGACCCTCTTGCAGAGTGCTTCCAAGTATCATTATGAGAACGGCAACATCAAGTCTAACGTGGCAAGTGCTGATGAGTTGTGGTGGAACACCAGCTCATTGAGCAAGCCATTGCAGTATACAACCGGTCTGACAGAAAGCCAGTTGGCTTCCTATATGGCTCGTGTCAACTATACCTATGCAGATAAGTATATGTTGACAGCCAGTGTACGTACCGATGGTGCCTCTCAGTTGGCTGAAGGTCATAAGTGGGCTTCCTTCCCATCCGTAGCGCTCGGTTGGCGCATCGACCAGGAGAAGTTCATGCAGAAGGCTGACTGGGTGAGCAACCTGAAACTCCGTCTGGGTTATGGTATCTCTGGTAACTATGCAGTTGATCCTTATGCTACTCAGGGTGCTGTTCAGAGCAACGTATATACCTGGGGAGCAACAACATCTGTAGGTTATCTGCCATCAGATGCTTCAGCCAAGAATCCTAACAAGATGGCGAACATCGACCTCGGTTGGGAGAGAACCAAGCAGTGGAACATCGGTCTCGACTTCGGTTTCATCAACAACCGTATCAGCGGTAGCGTTGACTACTATCACAACAAGACTACCGATCTGATTCTGGCTACTACCATCCCATCTCTCACCGGTTATACCAGCACATTTGCCAACGTAGGTGAGACTTCCGGCTGGGGTGTTGACCTGCAGTTGAATGCCATCCCAGTGAAGACCAGGGATTTCGAATGGAATACCAGTCTTACCTGGACTATCGACCGCAACCGTGTGGATAAGTTGAACAATGGCGTGAAGGAGAATGTAAACGACCGTCTCTTCGTGGGTGAGGAAATCGGTGTTTACTACGACTATGTATATGATGGAATCTGGAAGACCTCTGAGGCAGAAGAAGCAGCCAAGTTCGGTCGCAAGCCAGGTCAGATCAAGGTGAAGGATGTAAATCCTGACGGCAAGATTGACGCCAACGACCGTCAGATTGTAGGTAAGGTTCGTCCACGCTGGTCAGGCGGTTGGCACAATACCTTCAGCTACAAGAACTTCGAGTTGTCCTGCTTCATCTATGCCCGCTGGAAGTTTACCGTAACCAAGGGTGCAGAAACCCTCGGTGGTATGTATGCAATGCGTGATCTGGACTACTGGATTGCCGGTGTTAACGAGGACGCTGAGTATTATGCTCCTGGTTCTAACGGTCAGGCAGCAGATGCTTATTCTGGCTCAATGAACTATCAGGACGGTTCATACATCAAGATGCGTAACATCTCTCTGGGTTATACCTTCCCTAAGAATATTACAAACAAGTTGGGTATGAGCAACCTCAAGGTTTATGTTCAGGCAATGAACCCATTCACTATCTACAAGAAGTGCAAGTGGCTTGATACCGACCTCTTGAGTTATGACAACAACTCAGCCTCTTTCGGTTCAGGTACAACCATCAAGAGCTGGGTTATCGGATTAAACATTGGATTCTAAAAACAGGACATTCATCATGAAAACAAATAAGATATTATTCGCTTCTCTTCTCTTGGGAGCGACATTGGGAACAGCAATGACATCATGCAGCGACTCGTTTCTCGACGAGAAGCTGATTACAGAGAAGGGTACTGCCTACTTCAAGACAGAGGCTGGTATCAACGACCTGACTACAGGTACTTATCAGAAGTTGAAGTTCAAGTTCAACTATATCTGGGGATATAATATGTATAACATGGGTATCGACGAGTTTACCGGCGGTGCCAACGATATCGCAGCATGGAACCATTATGCTACGGGTCTGAACTCTGGTGAGACAGCTTCCAACCAGCCTTTGTGGGACAATATGTATGGTACCATCGAACCAGCCAACATCCTCATTCAGAACGTGCCTCTGTATTACAACCAGAAGAGCGCCAAGTATAACATTCGTCTGGGCGAAGGCTACTTCTTCCGTGCCTATGCCTACTTCGAGCTGGTTAAGCAGTATGGCGGCGTGCCTTTGAAGCTGGAACCGAGCAATGGTGTAATCAATTATACTTATACCCGCAATTCTGAGGAGGAGTGCTTCGCTCAGATCATCTCAGACTTCGAGAAGGCGTACGAACTGCTGCCTGAGGAACCTGAGGACAAGCAGCTGGGCCGTCTCACCAAGTCGGCTGCAGCCCACTTCCTGGCAAAGGCTCATCTGTTCCGTGCATCAGAACTGCACGACAGCTGGAACTCCCAGTATAAGGATGCCGACCTGGCTGCAGTCATCAAGTATGGCGACGAGGTAATCAAGAAGCATCCATTGTGCAGCAACTTCCAGGAACTCTGGGACTACACCGAGCCTGATGGTGCCAATGAGAAGGTGAGCGAGGTGGTACTTGCTGCCCAGTTCTCTGACAACAGCGACTCCTGGGGCCGTTTCGGTAACCAGATGCACCTCTGCTTCCCATCAGTATATCAGAACCTGGCAGGTATGAAGCGTGATATTTCCGGCGACCGTGAGTTCAGCTATGTAAGCTCTACTGAATATACCATCCAGGTATTCGACCGCGTGAACGACTCCCGTTTCTGGAAGTCATTCATCACCAAGTATGGCTGCAACTATACCAATGGTGCTCCAAAGTGGGATGCTGAAGTCATGGCTAAGAATCCTGATGAATATACTGCAGAGGATGTAGCTGGCGAGCATCGCTTCGTGGGTGGTCAGATTGGTTTGAAGTATATCGTCAACAATCCTGGTGATACCCGTTTCACTCCTGGTCATGACAAGAATGGCAACGAGTCTAAGTCAGAGGATTTCGTATTGAAGAATGGCAAGGTCTGCCCAGAGCATACCTTTGTACGCTACTATGCCGGTCAGCCATTCCAGTGGAATACAGCCAAGGACAATACTACCCACTCTGGTAATTACTATACCATCTATCCACACAACCGTGGCGTAGCCTTGTCTAAGTTCCGTGACGGAGCCCGCAACTCTATCGCTTCTCAGTTTGGTACCCGCGATGCCATCATCGCCCGTTCAGCTGACGATGTGCTGATGGTTGCCGAGGCTTATATCCGCAAGAAGGATTACAGCAATGCCATCAAGTATCTCAACATGGTTCGCGACCGTGCCGGATATGCTGAGGGTGAGGATCGCTCTATCAGCCGTGACGGTGGTCAGGCTTACAAGAAGAACAGTGTCTGCACCAACAAGGGTGGCGGTTTCTCTTCCGAGGGTGCCATCTATACAGAGGAGAACACTTACTTCGAGTCAAACAACATTCCTGTAACTACCGCCGCAACCAAGAGCAGCATGCATCTGAACAGTGTTGATGACATTCTGAACTCAGAGGCAGACAAGCCTATCTACGAAGCCTTGAAGTGCAACACTGAGGCAGAGAAGATAATGTGTTTCCTCCTGAATGAGCGTACCCGTGAGCTGATTGGTGAAAGCCAGCGTTGGGAAGACCTGGCACGTACCAAGACCTTGGAGGCTCGCTGGAATGCATTCAACGATGGTTCTCAGCGTGGCATCGGCAAGTTTGACCCAGCCAAGCATTACTATCGTCCAATTCCTCAGTCATTCCTCGACGGTATCACCAATGCGAATGGTGCTTCCCTGAGCAATGAGGAGAAGGAGAAGATGCAGAATCCTGGTTACTAATCGGATATCTATAGAACAGAATCATATATGACAAAGGGCGGTATCTTTCTCCTGGCAGAAAGGTATCGCCTTTTTTCTTCTCATACGGAAAAATAACAGACGAATTGTATGATTGTCCGCTTCTTTGGATATTTTTACCAGGTAGATGAACCGCATTATGCGTACTTTTGTAGCAGAAATACAAAATAATAAACAACTATCATCATGCAAATCAAACAAATGTTATTTCCGATGATGAGTATGGCGCTGACAATGGCTCCCTGCTCTCATCTCCATGCACAAGTGCAGACTCCGGTATCGCAGATGGAGAAGCTGGACCGTGGCCTGGTGGCTTTGCCTGCCCAGGACAAGGGAATCTTCCTCAGCTGGCGATTGCTGGGTACGGACAGCAAGAACGTATGCTTCGACATAGAAAGAGATGGAAAGGTTATCGCCCATCAGGTGAAGCTGACCAATTATACAGACCGCAAAGGTTCTGCTGCCAGCAGCTATCGAATCATCACTTATCAGAAGGAACCCAGGATGGATGCTCCGGCTGAAAGAGAAGTTTCGAAGGCGGTGAAGCCATGGAATGATCTCTATCGCTCCCTGCCCATCAAACGTCCTGCCGGCGGTATCACTACCGATGGAAAATCCTACGAATATACCCCCAACGACTGTAGCGTGGGCGATGTGGATGGAGACGGAGAATACGAAATCGTCCTGAAATGGGACCCGACCAATGCCCATGACAATTCGCATGACGGCTATACGGGAGAGGTCATCTTCGACTGCTACAAGCTCGACGGAACCCAACTCTGGCGCATCAATCTGGGTAAGAATATCCGTGCCGGTGCCCACTATACCCAGTTCCTGGTCTATGATTTCGACGGCGATGGCAAGGCGGAAATGGTCTGCAAGACATCGGCTGGGTCGGTAGATGCCAGGGGCAGGTTTGTGAGCGATGCGGCTACGGATGACGGAATACGCTCCATTGACAACCATGCCGACTATCGCAATTCCAGAGGTCGCATTATGACCGGTCCTGAACTGCTGACGGTCTTCCATGGCGAAACCGGAAAGGCGATGCATACCATCTGGTATCAGCCCAACCGAGCCTTCGGCGTTGGCAACCAGGTGGAAGAGGGGGAGCATCTGGAGAACGGATTCCCTGCCTATTCTTCTGTATGGGGCGACAAGGCAAACTATGGCAACCGTGGCGAGCGATACCTGGCTGGCGTGGCTTTCCTGGAGGGTGCCGACAAGAAGCCGAGTGCCGTGATGTGCCGTGGCTATTATACCCGCTCTTATCTCTGGGCGGTAGATTTCGACGGAAAGGAACTCAAGACCAAATGGCTCCATGCTTCGCTGACTCCCAACGACTGGAAGGTGACCGATGCCGACGGAAAGGTGCTGAAGGAAGCTCATGGATGTAAGGCAACTGCCTATGCCCAGGGAGCTCACAGTCTGGCTGTGGGCGATGTGGACGGAGACGGACGTGACGAAATCACATACGGTTCGGCTGCCATCAACCATGACGGAACCTTGTTGTATTCTACCGGATTGGGACATGGCGATGCGCAGCATCTTGCTGACCTGGATCCCGACCGTCCGGGCTTGGAATATTATATGGTACACGAAGAATATCCTTACGGTTCTGACCTGCGGGATGCGAGAACAGGCGAAATCCTGTTTCGTACACTCGATAAGGAAGATACCGGAAGAGGAGTGGCTGCTGATATCGATTCCAGGCATCGGGGATATGAATATTGGTGTTCGGATGCTCCTGTAGTAAGAGACATCAAGGGTAAGCCTATTTCGGTAGGATCATCTTTATCCTCTCAGAAGAATCATGAAGCTGATCATTTCAGAAGTAATGAGAAAACGACTTTCAGAGCTGTTTCCAGAATGCCGGCAATGAACTTCCGGATTTATTGGGATGGTGACTTACAGGATGAACTTCTGGCAAATGGGCGTTCTCCTCATTTTCCTCCTTATCTCCAGAAATGGAACGGCAGTGAGGCGGTGGCTTTGCCTTTGAGCAATGGAAAACAGCTCTACGAGATGGGCAACTCTGTGAGTTGCAACTGGTCGAAGGCGACCCCGAATCTGCAGGCTGACCTCTTTGGCGACTGGCGAGAGGAAGTCATCTATTGGGATAAGAGCGATGCCTCGCATCTCAATATCTTCACCACCAATATCCCTACGGAATATCGGGTTCCAACTCTGATGCACGACCATATCTATCGTATGGGAGTGGCTTGGCAGAATGTGGGATATAACCAGCCGCCTCATCTGGGATATTATCTGCCTGATCATGCAGAGAAGATGAAGTGAAGAGTGAAAAACGAAGAGTGAAGAATTCTCTTGTATATAAAATAACTGAACTTTCGCATATCAGGAAGTTAAAGGAGTTAAGGAAGTTAAGGAGTTAAGACGTATGTCTTGCTGCTTAAAAACTATGCAAAAAAGACTATTGTCTTAACTCCTCAGCGACCGTAGGGAGCGATAACTCCTTTAACTTCTTTAACTCCTGTACTTGCGAACATAATTTGATAAAAAATGTAGCTAATGAAAAGAATATTATTCGCCATTTCATTGATGGCGGCAACAACTGCTTCTTTTGCCCAGGTGGCAAAACCGATGGAAGATGTCAACAAGGTTATCGACAATACCGTAGATAGCCTGAACAAGGCGATGACCGCACGAATACAGCCGGGAACCAGCCGCAAGGGCAACAACCCGGTGCTCTTCCTGATAGGTAACTCTACCATGCGCAATGGTACGTTGGGTAATGGTAACAACGGCCAGTGGGGCTGGGGATACTACGAGCACGAGTTCTTCGATGCCAACAAGATTACGGTAGAGAACCAGGCGCTCGGAGGCATGAGCAGCCGTACCTTCTACAACCGTCTGTGGCCGGATGTGCGCAAGGGCATCAAGGCTGGCGACTGGGTGATTATCTCCATCGGCCATAACGACAATGGTCCTTACGATAGCGGAAGAGCACGTGCCAGCATCCCTGGCATCGGCAAGGATTCGCTCAATGTCACCATCAAGGAGACGGGCGTGAAGGAGACCGTCTATACCTACGGCGAATACATGCGCAAATATATCAACGACTGCAAGGCACTGGGTGCTCATCCTATCCTGATGTCGCTGACTCCACGTGATGCCTACGATGAAAACGATAAGATTGTCCGTGTGAACAAGACTTTCGGATTGTGGGCAAAGCAGGTGGCTGAGCAGGAAGGAGTTCCTTTCGTAGATCTGAACGAAATTTCTGCAGCCAAGCTCGATAGCTATGGTCATTGGAAGGAGAAATATCATTTCTTTACCGACCATATCCATACCTCCCGTTTCGGAGCGATGATGAATGCCCGTTCGGCTGCAGAGGGATTGGCAGAGAGCAAGGACCCAAGTCTGGCTCCTTTGCAGGCGATGATGATCAATGTGGCTTTGCCGGTAGAGAATTTCAAGCGCGAACCGGGCAAACCTGTTGTCTTCTTCACAGGTGACAGTACCGTAAAGAATGCCGATAAGGACGAAGACGGCATGTGGGGCTGGGGCTCTCAGGCTTATACCATCTTCAATCCTAAGAAGATTACCTGTGTGAATGCAGCCAAGGCTGGTCGCAGTTCCCGTTCTTATCTCAACGAGGGAAGATGGGATAAGGTATACAACAGTCTTCAGCCGGGCGACTACGTACTCATCGAGTTCGGTCACAATGACATCTGTTCCTTGACCGATAAAAAGATGCGTGGTTCCATTCCTAGTGCCAAGGATACCTGCCATGTCTATCAAATGGAAGAGAGCAAGCAGTATGAGGTGGTTTATTCTTTCGGCTGGTATCTGAAGAAGTTTATCCAGGATGTTCGCGAGAAGGGTGCTACCCCAATCCTCGTTTCCCTGACTCCTCGCAACGAGTGGCCTGACGGAAAGATGGAGCGCCGAAACGATACCTACGGCAAGTGGTATCGCGAAATCGTTGCAGAGACAGGCGTTGCCTTCCTCGACCTCCACAACATCGCTGCCGATTCATACGATAAGATAGGCAAGGAGAAGGTGAAAGCTTATTACAAGAAGGATCATACCCACACCAGTCTGAAGGGTGCCCAGCACAATGCCAAGTGCGTGGCTAAGGGCTTGAAGAAGATGAAGAGTCCTTTGGCGAAGTATCTGAAGTAAAGCAATGGAATAAGGTTGTTTTTAATAGAAGAAACAAATGAAGACAAGAAATTTTTTATTCACCGGTCTGCTGGCGTTGGCTTCTACGGTAGCCGCCAATGCCCAGACTTTTGATATTGATATGTTGAAGGCGCAGCCTGTCTATTCTGCTGAGAAGGGTCAGGGATATGATATCTTGGCTGCTCCAAAGGCAAAGAGCAATGCGCCTTTCTTCTATTCCGTAAAGGTGGCGGATGGCAACTACAAAGTGACCGTGGTGCTCGGTTCTAAGAAGAAAGCAGGCAAGACTGTGGTTCGTGCCGAGAACCGAAGACTGATGCTCGATGAGGTGAGTACCAGGAAGGGGGAGTTCAAGACCTACTCCTTCATCGTGAACAAGCGCAGCCCTTATATCAATGCGAAGATGAACGTAAAGATCAAGCCTCGCGAGAAGGATTACTTTACCTGGGACGAGAAGTTGACTCTGGAGTTTACGGGTGCTGCCCCAGCAGTAAAGAGCATCAAGGTGGAACCGGCTCCTGCCGAAACCACAACCGTTTTCCTTTGCGGCAACTCTACGGTAGTTGATCAGTTTACGGAGCCATACGCTTCCTGGGGACAGATGGTGACCCGCTGGTTTGGTCCGGAGGTGGCTATCTCAAACCATGCCGAAAGCGGATTGACTGCCGGTTCCTTCCTTGCCTCCAACCGTCTGGATAAGGTGTTGTCGATGATGAAGAAGGGCGACTACGTGGTTTGTGAGTTCGGTCATAATGACCAGAAGGAGAAGTATGCGGGCAGTGGTGCCTGGTATAATTTCTCTTTCAATCTGAAGAAGTTCATCGACGAGGTTCGCAAGAAGGGTGGCAACATCATCTTCGTAACTCCTACCCAGCGCCGCCGTTTTGACGATGCTACCCATAGCAAGATTCAGGAAACTCATGGCGATTATCCTGATGCAATGCGGGCTGTGGCGAAACGAGAGGGTGTGCCTGTGATAGAACTTCATGATATGACCCGCACTTTCTTCGAGACCTTGGGGTATGAGAACAGTAAGAAGTCGCTGGTTCACTATCCGGCAAATACTTATCCCAACCAGACTAAGGCTTTGGAGGATAACACCCACTTCAATCCATACGGTGCCTATGAGGTGGCTAAGATGGTGGTGATGGGCATGAAGCAGCTCAATCTGCCTATCGTGAAGTATCTCCGTGCAGATTGGAAGGACTTCAATCCTGTCCAGCCAGATGATTTCAATCAATTCGTATGGTATCCATCCGTGAACCAGGATGTGACCAAGCCAGACGGAAATTAATACTTAAAACATTGAACTTTGAGCTTTGAACATTGAACTTTATGATTAGTTCTTTTGCTTCAAGATCTCATATTAAATGAATTTGGAATGAATAAAAAGACAATACTTTTCGCCTCGTTGCTGCTGGGCGGTTTGCCTTTGGTGGGAACCCTTTCGGCTGATGCAGCGGTGCGCGATACCATCAGCATCAACCAGGGATGGCAGTTCCATCGCGGTGATGTGAAGAACATAGCTGAGTTGAAATCAACCCAGAGCGGGGATGATGTGGTGAATCTGCCACATGATTTCCTGATAGGACAGGACTGGGTGGCTCCGGATGCCAGCGAGCGACCTGACAATAGCGATGCGGGCAGCAATGTGCGCAGCCGATTGAGTTCCCGTGGATTCAAGGAGATGGGCATCGGCTGGTATCGCTACGAACTCACTCCCAAGGATGAATGGAAAGGAAAGCACATCGTGCTCGACTTCCAGGGCATCATGCTGGTGGGCGATGTCTATCTGAACGGTCAGCGAATCGGTGGTACCGACTATGGATACCTGGGCTTCGATATCGACCTGAGCAAACTCTTGAAATGGGGACAGACAAACGAAATCGCAGTCAAGGCGGATACGCAAAATCCAAGCAACTCCCGCTGGTTTACGGGTGCCGGTCTCTATCGTGATGTCAATCTCATCGTCACCAATAAGGACCTGTTCTTCCCTCGCCATCCGCTCTTTATCCGTACACAGGGCAACAGGGAGGTGAAGATCAAGGCGGAAATCATCAACCAGCAGAAGGTGGCTAAGGGACAGACTGCTGCCAAGATGCCGGTGGGTGTTCGTATTCTCGATGCCGATGGCAAGGTGGTGGCTGAGCAGAAGAACGACATCCATTTCAATGCCAAATGGAGAGACAGAGAGTATGAATTGCCAAGCATCTCTTTGGAAAACGCTAAGTTGTGGTCGCCGGATTCACCTTATTTATATACTGCCGAGGTGACGCTTTATGACAACGAGGGCAATATCGCCGACCAGATAAAGGAGCCGTTTGGTGTGCGTACCATCGAAATCATCCCACAGAAGGGCTTGCTGGTGAACGGCAAGAAGGTTCTCCTCAAGGGTTATGCCAACCATCATACCCTCGGTGCCCTGGGTGCTGCCGCCTATCCGCGTGCCATCGAGAAGCGACTGAAACTGATGAAGGAATTCGGAATGAACCATATCCGCACCTCTCATAATCCATATAGCGAGGATTTCCTGAAACTCTGCGATAAGTATGGCATCCTGGTGGTGGATGAGCTTTACGACAAGTGGCTTACTCAGTATGCCGGTGGCAGAGTGGAATGGGAGAGTCTCTGGCAAAAGGATGTTCCTGAGTGGGTGAAGCGAGACAGAAACCATCCTTCGGTGGTGATGTGGAGCCTGGGAAATGAATTGCAGCAGTATAGCAATCTGCCTTTCAACGATTGGGGCGTTACGGCTTATAAGCTTCAGAAGGAGTTGCTGCATCGTTATGACGATACCCGACTCACCACCGTGGCGATGCATCCCCGCTATCGCAACCTGGAGACGGATTCCATTCCAGCCGACCTGGCAATAGAGACAGAGGTGAATTCATATAACTACCGTTACATGTACTTCCCTGGCGACAGCAAGCGCTATCCTGAGAAAACCTTCTATCAGAGTGAGGCAAGTGTGGCTGCCATGGGGCCTAACTTCTACGAGATGGACCGTGACAAGGTGATTGGTCTTGCCTATTGGGGCGCCATCGATTACCTGGGCGAGAGCATGGGATGGCCAGTCAAGGGATGGAACCAGGGTGTGTTTGACCTTTCTCTTCAGCCCAAGCCGGATGCTTATTTCGTGAAGAGCATGTTTACTGACGAGCCAACCGTTCACATCGGTGTTATCGAGAAATCGGGTGGTAACATCCAGTGGAATGGCATCAATGTTTCTGCCGGAAAGCTTTCTGAAAACTGGAACCGTGAGGCAGGCGAGCAGGTTTCGCTCTATACCTATACCAATGGCGACGAGGTGGAACTCTTCCTCAATGGCAAGAGTCTGGGTGTAAAGAAGAACAGCAACGACCCTAAGCTCCGTGCCCGAATCAAGTGGGACAACATCGCCTATGCTCCAGGCACTCTGGTGGCTGTGGCTAAGAAGAACGGCAAGGTGGTGGCTCGCCATCAGATAGAGACCACGGGCGAGGCTGTGGCTCTGAAACTGGTTCCGGATGTGGAGACCTGGCATGCTGATGGTAAGGATCTGATGCACGTTCGCATCTATGCCGTGGATAAGAAGGGAAGAAGAGTGCTGAACATGAAGGATGCCAAGGCTTTCGACAAGTTGACATTCACCGTGAAAGGCGATGCGAATATCGTGGCGGTGGATAACGGAAACATTGCATCTGATGAGCTTCATATCGGAAAGACCCAGTTGGAGAAGACCATTCAGCGCAATCTCTTCCAGGGTTCTGCCCTCGTGATATTGAGAGCAGGCAATAAGCCAGGAAAGATAGAACTTTCGGTAGCTGGCGAAAAGATGAAAGCCAAGAAGCTGGTTTTGAATACGAAATAAACTATTTGATAAGAATACGAAATAAACTATTTGATAACAATAAAGGTCGCCATAATCTTGGCGACCTTTATTATTGTTGGAAAATCTTGGATTATTTTCTGAATCTCTTTTTTATCCATTGGTTGAATGCGACATAAGCACTAATTTCCTCCTGATGTTGAGGTTCGGCAAATGTCAGGTTATTGCCAGAAGAGTCTCCATGCTGGTCTGGGAAGATAATCATCAGATTGGTTCCAAGGAAGAAGCGGGTGATTTCTTCCGGTAAGCGTTCGAGAGCTGTCTTGTGAGATACAGTTCCCTTACGGGCTGTGATAATCACCAACATGTGGTCTTCCGCTATCTGGGAAGCTATTCGAGGCATCTCGTTCCAATGATTCATCAGGGTGTAGTCGGCACGTACTTCATGATGACGGTTGGTGATATATTCATTGATGAGTGCCAGGGTTTCCTCGCGACCGTGGAATTGGATACGGCAATCCAGATTGCCTGCCAGTCGGGCAAGACGTTCTACCCATCTGTAGAAGCCTGGCTCGAACTCGGCTCTGGATGGTACTGCCACTTCTATGCGACGCAGGGTATTGAGCGGTTGCTTGATGCGCGCCATGATAATCTGGCGGCTCAGTCCGTTGAACAGACTTTGATGGAATTCTCCCCAGAATTTAGGTGAAACCTCAGGATGCATGTGCATGCCGATGATGATTTCTGAACACTGGAACTCGTTGAAGGCATGCTTGATGCCGTTGGCGATGTTGGCTGCAATGCGAACCTGCGTCTGCGTCATCACATCGGTGGCTGCGGCAAGCTGACTGCAATGGTCAAGAAGCTGGCGTCCCTGTTCCTGTTTGTATCGCATATCCTTGTCATCATACACTACGTTCAGGCAAACCAGTCCTCTGTTCAATTTCTGGTTTCTTACCAGGAAAGCAAGGCTCATCAGGTTGTCTGCATATTCCGAATATTTCACAGGAATGAGAATCTTCTCATCGCTTGCTTTCTTGTCATCTTCTGCATCTGGTAGTTCCTTGTCGCGGAGGATAATCTTTCTGGAACTCCAGTCGGTGAGCATCGAAGAGATGATGCAGGTACAGAGAATCATCATCACCACACCATTCAGCATGTCATCGTTTACCAGATAAGTATTCGGTCCTACGAGGATATTCATACCCACCATCACCATGGCGATACTGCCGGCGGCATGGGCAGAAGTCAAGCCGAACATCATGTGACCCGATGACAGCGGCAACCGGAATCCGAAGCAGGCGGCATAGGCGGCGATGGCTTTTCCTAATGTTCCGAAGAAAACAATGCAGAAGATGACCCACAGAATGTGACCGCCCTGGAAGAGCAGTCCCACGTTGATGAGCATGCCCACACCTATCAGGAAGTAAGGAATGAAGAGTGCATTGCCCGTAAACTCCAGACGGTTCATCAAAGGAGATACATGCGGGATATACCTATTTAATATAAGACCCGCAAAGAAGGCACCGAAGACACCTTCGATACCTACCATCTGGGATAAGGCTGCACTCATGAAAAGCATCGCCATCACAAAGATAAACTGCATTACGGCATCGCTGTATCTGCGTAGAAACCATCGCGTTAGTCTAGGAATCAGAAATATCATGAATCCGCAATATGCAGCAAACTTGGCTGCGAAAAATAGCCAGAAAAGGATACCGTCGTGCTTGGAAAATGAAGCTACGAGACCCGCCAGCATGATGAGGGCTATCAAAAGTGAAAGCATACTGGAACCCACACTCAACGTAACGCTTGGCTTCTGTTGCAATCCATAGCGTGCCACGATAGGATAGGCTATCAAGGTGTTGGATGCCATGATACAACTTAGAAGCATGGAAGCCCTGAAGGAATAATGAAGCAGCCAGATACTCATGCCGAACGTAAGGAAAAAAGGCACGAAACAGGTAAGAAGACCATAAATGAGTAGTCTCATCTTGTTCTTCTTCATGCCTTCCATGTCCATTTCCAAGGCGGCTAGGAACATGATGTAATAAAGCCCCACCTTTCCGAACAGCTCGAAAGATGAGTCTCGTTCCAGGATATTGAGTCCGTATTTACCGACCAGTACTCCTGCCAAAACCATTCCTATGATGTGGGGAATTCTTAATTTACCCATGATGATTGGGGCAAATAGAATGATGAGGAGTACTACGAAGAATATCAACGTAGGGTCAGTTATTGGAAAATATTCTGCAATATGTAACATAGGCTTATTCTGATTTTATTTTTTGAGTGCAAAAGTACAAATAATTCTTGAAAAGAGCAAAGCTTTTGTCTTTTATGTGCATTTTATCAGACTAGAAACCGCTTTTGTCTCTAAAATGATCATGAGAATGGCAAGTAGAAATTGCCAAACTGTATTTTTGAATCTATTTCATATATATATAATAAGGTATAAAAGGATTTTTGAAAGCTTAAAATGTTTACGAGTGTTAAAATTTGCCTATTTATCGAACTTTTTTGTTGAATAATTTGGTGAAATGGAAAATAGTTAGTACTTTTGCACTCGCTTTTGAGAAATACACTTTCTCTTA